>Ga0105106_10002036_pt1 | contig 14492 bp, 8 predicted proteins | sample PPLLaktember2015_5_FD_79109 | JGI IMG/M metagenome (GOLD analysis project Ga0105106, IMG submission 79109) | Freshwater sediment microbial communities from Prairie Pothole Lake near Jamestown, North Dakota, USA - PPLs Lake P8 Core (1) Depth... | ecosystem: Environmental > Aquatic > Freshwater >...
GATCGCGAGCAGGAAGACCCCGTGGACCACCAGGTACGCGCTGACCGGGGTGTGCGAGCCCTGCCAGAGTTGGATTTCGCCATAGGCCTGGCCGTACCACAGGTGATAGGGGAGGTACAGGACGTAGGCGAGACCAAGCAGGCAAGCCACGCCGACCAGCGCTTCGCGCAGCACGGGCCAGTCGGCGCGCCGGTGACGCAGCCACGCCGCCGCCGTCACGGCCAACGCCCCCAATCCCCAGTAGGTAGGGTAGTCGCTCAGGTTGATCGGCCGCAGCGCGCCGATCGCCAATCCACCGACCAGGAACGTCGCGATCAACTTGCTTCGCCGCCGGCGATGCCGCCCTTCGGCGGACACCAGCCAGGACAGGCACCAGGCCAGCGTCAGGATGGCGATCGGACGGACGATCATGTGCGCGTGGAGATCGGCGTACAGGAACGTGAAGAAGGGGAACTCGGTGATCGCGCCGACTTCCCCCTCACCCGGCGGAATCGCCCGGCTCGGGTCCCAGTACCAGGAGTCGAGCGCATACGGGAGGGTTCCCTGGAAGGTCGCGTACCGCAACGCGCCCGAGGCCGCCTGAGCCGCGCCGACCAGGAATGTGGCCGGTTCTTCGCCCGGCGGCGCGCCCATACGCTTGAGACCCTCGTAGAGCATGCGTGCCGTGCCCAGGTTCCCGAGGACGACCAACCCGATCGCGGCGGCCAATCCTGCCGCCCTTGCCCGCCCGGGAGGACGCTCCGCTGACCCTTCGCCGGCTTGCTGTCGCCCGGCCAGCAGGTTGTAGCCCAGGCTGTAGGCTGCCAGCGCCAACAGCGCGAAGACCGTCGGGATGGCCAGGTTGTAGGCGACCGTCGGCTGCAGCCCGAGCAGGCGGATGGGGACGGCGATGAGGACAAATCCGTAGTAGTAGTAGTTGATGTACCCGCCGGCGAACCAGGGATCATAGGGCGGGAAGGAGGTGCTGCGCAGGACGGCGGTCAAGTAGGAGAGGTCCATCGGCTTCTCGCCGCCCTTGGAGGGATGCCAGAGGTCGGGATTCCCCAGCCGGATCGCCAGATCGAGCGCGAAGAACGCCAGCGCCAGGATCTCGGTCCATAGGATCTCGCGCCGGCGTGCTTTCACGAAGCGTGCCCAGTCCTCGCGATCCCGCCACACCAGCCATGCCGAGACCGCCGCCGTCAGGAGCGCTGTCCCCGCGATCGTGACGCGACCGAAGGGGACGCGCAAGCTGGCGAGCAGCCAGCTTCCCCAGGCGACGATCAGCAAGCCGACCAGGCGCGCCAGCGGGTAGCCTCCGTCGGCCAACGAGGGAAACGCCAGGCGCGTGATGGGCACTGCCGCCAGGCCGATCAGGCCGATCGTCAGCCACCAGGCGATCACCGCCAAAACCTGCGAGCGATTGATCCATGACTCGATATCGAACAGCCTCGACCACGTCCCTCCGGCGCGCTGCTCGGCCAGCCGGTCCGGCGGCAGCATCAGATCTGGCGGTCGTGTACCCACCTCCCCCGGAAGCACGTGGGCTACGTGGCTGGTGTCGACGGCGGCCAGGAAGGCATCCAGGGCCTCACGGCTGAAGTCACCTCGGCGGGCGAAGATGAGGACCTTCGGGTGGTCATAGACGGTGAAGGCTTCCTCAGCGAACTGGTCGTTGAACCGGAAGGGACCGAGCTGCGGCCGGCTCTCGAACACTGCCACCAGCTCATAGCCGAGTGCGCCGGCGGACTCATGCGGCTGTGCAGTGGCCCCGCAAGCCAGAACACTCTCAGCCTCGGCACACTCGAGCAGCGCTCGGTAGTAGGCAGTCGTTAGCGGGTAACGTGCAGGGACCCGCGGGATGGTCCCGTACTGACGATTCGAGGTGATGATCAGGAAATCGCCTTGCGACAGCGTATCGACGATGCGCTCGCGTTTATCCGGAATGCCGTCCCGATCATCGTCCTGATCGTCCGGCCAATACAGTTCCTGGACCACGCCGGTGTAGAGGCCGCCCATGCCGCGCCCATCGACGCCCAGGGGCAAGCCGTCGTCCCAACTCGATTCGCTGACGATGACCGAGCCGCGCAGTGACAGACCCGGCCCGCTGAGGAGCTGCAGCCGCAAGCCGTAGGCGCCCCCTTCGACCAGCTGAACCGGCTGATCGAAGGCCAGCGACAACCCCGCTTCCTGGCCTGGTGCAGCCTGGTGCTGCACCGCCGCACGCGCCAGGTCATGCGGCCCAGTGTCCTGCACCTCGTAAAGGACCGCCTCGAGCGCGGATTGGGCGGACAGGGTCTCCCATCCCGAGACGTGCGGCAGGAGCAGGCCGCCGGTCGTCCCGTCTGCTGGCGAACGAAACTCGATCGTTTCGGTCTCGCCCGAGGTCAGGCTGAAGTCACTTTCTGGAAGATCGACCACGCTCGATCGCTCGCCGCCAGGCGACTCTACGACGACGGCAAGGTCGCCGCGGATCGCCAGGCGACCCGAATCGTGCAGCGTGAGCTGGAGGTAGTAGGTCCGGCCCGGATAGATCGTCCAGCGCGGCTCGAGGGGGATCTCCAGCGAGCCCTCGCCTTCCCGCGGCAGGATCCCGGTGAATGCTGCCGTGGCGACCGTGGAACCCGGGTCAGGCGATTCCATCAGGACAATGCTTAGCGAGCGTTCCTGCGCCTCGTGCGCCAGATCGGTCACGAACGGCAGGACGATCGCCCGCGCCTCTCCCTCCAGATTGCTGGTGAAAGAAGCCAGATGCGGGCTCTCCGCCCGAAGCGTGAACTCGAGCGGCATGGGTATCGGCGAGAGCAGTTCGCCCTGGTCGGTCGTGATGACCAGGTTGACGACGCCGGGTACGTGGCTGTAGATCCAGCGCGAGGCCGCCACGCGCGTCATCGGGCGTGTGTAGATACCGACGAAGGCGAGCGCCCAGGCGGCGGTGCCGAGCACGACCAGCGCGCCCGCCGCACCGACCGCGGCGCGCGCCCAGTCTCCCAGCCGATCAGCACGCCTCGAGGCGAGGTCCCAGGCGCGCCAGAGCGCCCAGGAGGCCAGCAGCGCCAGCGCGGGGTACACCGGAAGCTGATAGCGCATCGCCGGCGTGAATCCGGTCGACTGCCACAGGAAATAGGTGCCGGTCCAAACGACCAGGAGCAGGTGTCGTCGCCAATCGCCGAGGGTGATGCGCAGCGCGGCCCAGGCCCACCCCAGCCAGGCTGTCAGGCCGAGCGGCAAGCCCATCCCCCACACCACCAGGTTCTGCAGGGCGAACAGGACCGGCGTGCGATTGGCCCACTGCAGCGCCGGAGGGAAGTCGACATTCCCGCCGGCCTGGTGCCGCAGCTCCGACAGGTTGGCCAGCCAGCGCGGGTTGGGCAAGATCCCGAAGAACGACGGCCCAGAGAACGCGTAGGGCTGGAGAACACGGAAGGCAAGCAGCGAGATGCCGGCCGCGGCGACCATGCGCACCAGGGCCGCGCCCATTGCGCGGGGCCGCGCCTCGGCCGGCAGATCGAGCACATGCGCCGCGCCGGCCAGCACCAGCACGGCCGCCACAGGCGCGGCGCTGATCTTGGAGGCAACCGCCATACCCAGGCTGAGACCGGACAGAAGGTAGTCAGCCCAAGCGCCGCGCTGCTGCACCCGGACGGCGAACCACATGCAGGCCAGCAAGAAGGCGGTGGTGAACGACTCGACGACGAAGAAATGCGCGTGCTGAATCGCCAGGACGCTCAAAGCGTAGAACAACGCGGCAAGCAGGCCGACCCGGCGGCGGTGCAGACCGGCGCCGAGACGGTAGATCAGGTAGATCGAGCACAGGTCGAACAGCGCCGACACCACGCGGCCGACGATCGTGACCTGGTCGTAGCCGGCATTGTTCGTCCACTCCGCCAGGAAGCGCACCAGGAAGATCGGCAGGGTCCCGTAGACGAAGAACCCGTGCCCGACGTTGTGTGGATTGAGCGGTGACTCATCGGTGTTGAAGTACTGGGACAGGCTTTCCGGAGGCCGGATGCTTGTCTCGACCATGGACAAGAAGCGCTCGTCCGGGTGCATGTGCTGGTTCTCGTCCCAGGCTACACCGGTCAGTCGCAGCCAGGCACCGATGGCCAGGATGGCCACCAGCGCCAGGTCGACCAACAGGTCGCGCGGCGAGGCTCGTACCTTGGCGGCGGCGGCAGGCGGCAGGGCTTCGGTCGGCTGCTGGATCATGGCGCCGCCGTGAGCCCGGATTCAAGGAGCAAGTCGGACGTTCCCGGGACGAGGTAGATCAGGAAGTCGTGCCCTTCCTGTTCGGAATCGAACTGCGCCAGGCGTCCTTGCGGGAAGAGCTGCCGCAGGCTCTCAACGGCGGAGAGGTCCTGCGTGTTGATCAAGAACAGCTGCGGCCGCACTTCGCCCACCAGCCCGCCGAGATCCTCCGGCGCGATCGCCAGATCGCGCGTGGCCTCGCCGGCATTCACGCCCACCAGCCGCGTGTCGACCCAATACGGGTAAGCCACGACATGCGCTGTGTCCAGGCTGCCGATCGAATCGGCGAACCCGCGCGCGACGCGCCCCAGGTCGCTCGTGTTCCAGGCCGAGCGAAGGTACAGATCGGCGTACTGTCCGAAGACCAGGCTGTAGTTGAGCACGGCTGCGCCGACAAACAGGACGATGGCCGCAACGGAACCCCACAAGCCGCCGCGCCGACCGTAGCCCAGTCCGCGCAGCCAGCTCGGGATGGCGGCGAGTGTCAGGCCGGCCAGCGCCATGACTGGGACGATCGCGCCGCCGGCGCGATTCGTCGCCGGATTCTCGCTGGGGAATGCCAGCGCCAGAATCGACGGCAAGAGCAGCAGCGGGATCGAGAGCAGCGCGAACAGGTCGAGCCAATGCCGCTGGCGCAGGTAGCGCACCAACGCGGCGACCACGCCAAGATGGAATAGGGCGCCAGTGATCCAGTCGAGCGCCGGCCGCCCGGGGATGCCGATCACCCACACCTCGCCATTGTCCCAGGCGAACATTCGCAGGCTATTCCACAGGTTGGAGAGGAAGATGCTCAACGCCGGCCCGGGAAGCTGCCGTTCGGCGTCGCCTACTCGGGTCAGTGTGCGATACAGGACCTGGTCCGGCATCTCGACGGCCACCCGCAGCAGCGGAAGGGTGACGACCAGTGCCACAACGCCGGCCGCCAGCAGCCAGGCGATCACCGTGCGTCGTTGTCCGGCCGCGGCCCGGTGCGCAAGGTACACGAGCACACCGACGGCAACGACCAGCGGGATGACCCGTGCCGGTGAGTATCCATGCAGACCCAGTCCGACGGCCAGCCCGCACAGGAGGAAATCGTTGCGGCGCTTGCGCCGCAATCCGCGCGCCAGAAAGTAGAGAGCCGGCGCGGCGAACAGCGGATACAAGGGAAAGCGCAGGCCGACGCGCGCCAGCACGTTCGGCCAGTAACCGACCCCGGCCAGCATCATCGCCGCCAGGCCGGTGCGCCTCCCGCCGATCTCGCTCCCGAACCCATAGATGAATGGAAGCGTCAGCAGACCGGCCAACACCGTACCGATCTTGAGGGTCGCAAAGGTCAGCCCGGTCCCGGCCAGGCGTGCCGTCGCCGCGGCCAGATAGAACTGAAGCGCCTCACGGCCGGTGTTGCGCGGGAAGTAGATCGAGGTCTGCCCGTTGAGGACGTCGGCCACATCCAGCAGCTTCTCGGCATGGTCGCTGACCATTTCCGGCGGCACGTCCGGCAAGTGGGCGATCCGGAACCCGGCGACGAGCGCGAACCCCACGACCAGAAGCAGTTGCCATGAGTCCACGCGCACATCGAGATGCGGCTGGCGCAACCAGGCTGACAGGCGGCCGAGCACCGGTCGCAGCCGCAGGTCCCCTTCCCACAGCGCCAGCAGGAGCGCGGCCAGCGCCGCTGCCCAGAAGAACACATTCGTCGGCGTGAACGTGTTGTCGCTGGAGGACAGGAAGGCCAGCAGGCTCAGGCCAGCCGCGGCGATCAGCCAGCGCGGGCGATAGCCCTCCGACAAGGGCGCTGACGGTGCGACCGGCGGGGCCTCCAGGCACAGATCGCCGCGCCACACTGCCCACGCCATCACGGCCGCGGCCAGGATGTAGGCAGCCAAGCTGACCCACATCCGGCCCTGGGACAATTCCGGCGCGCCCACGCGGGCTTGCTCGAGCCCGAGTTGTGCAAACAGGGCCAGGATCAGCGCGCACGGCAGGCGGAAATGCGCCGGCGCCAGCCGCACGGATGGGATCCGCATAGGCCGCGATTGTGGTGGGGGCACAGGCGACGGCGGTGGGGGCAGGCTTTCGGCAGGCCGGTCGGGAATCGGCAGCGGCCGGCCGCGCAGCAAGGACTTGAGCCAGTCGAGGACGGTCGGCTCGGCGGAGTTGTCTGGACCCGTCTCAGTCGGCTGCATCCCGGACCTTCCGCGCCACGTAGAGACTGTAAGTGCCGCTCTCGGATGGAGGCTCGTCATAGTATCGCCGGACAAGCCGTTCCGTCAACCACAGACTCCAGCGATAGGGCGCCACGATCCAACGGCCGGCCGCCCAGTGAGGCAGCAGGCACGGCGCGCCGAAGTAGTGCCCCCACTCGAGAACCGTCAGCGCCTGAGGGGAGAAGTAGCGGGAAGTGCGTTCGATTCTGAAACCGGCCGCCTCCAGCCGCTCGCCCCACCCGTCCTCATAGAACAGGTTCCGCGTTCTCGACATCCGCATGAACCAGTCGCTGTAGACCTGGCCGAGCTTGCTCAGCCCGATGCGCCGCAGGCAGCGCGGCACGCTCAGCTCGGTCCGGTAGCCGGGATTGGGAACCGTGAACACAAAGGGCGCCCCCATTTGGAGCGCTCGGTTCACCTCGACCAGGACCGGCATGAGTTGCGGGATATGCTCCAGCACACTGTTGCTGAGCGCGCTGGCGAAGGAACTGTCGGCCACCGGCAGGCGCGCGCCGGGGGTGCACAACAGCAGTCGGTAGCCGCCGCGGCGCGCGGCCTCCGGCATCACCCGCCGGTCGGGGTCGATGCCCACGTCCAACCGGCTGCGGAAGGCGACTGTCGCGAAATGCCCGTCCCCGCTGCCGACATCCAGGACCGGGGACGGGAGTTCGATTTCTTGGAGCAGGCGCGCTTCCACCGCCCGCAGCAATGCCCGGAAGTACGGTAGCGCCGAAATGTGGGGCCAGAGGAAGTCCTTCGCCATATGCGTCCGGTCAGCGCTGGCGCAGCAACGACAGGAAGATCTCCTCGTATTGTTCAGCCGCGCGTTCCGAGGAGAACCATCGGGCGATCTGGGCCGAGTCTTTGCGGTATCGCCCGGGGTGGTCCAGCACGCTCAGAATGGCTTCCGCCAGGCGAGGTGCGTCGCCGGCCGGTATGCGCAGCCCCATGCCGGTGGCCAATGTCGGTTCACGCACGCCGGGCAGGTCGCTGGCGACCACGGGGGTGCCGCAGATCATGGATTCGACCTGGACCATCCCGAAGCTCTCGGTGCTGTTCAGGCTCGGTAGGACGGTCACATCGCACAACGCGAAGAAAGCCGCCTTCTCCGCCTCGGAGAGAGTCCCCAGAAAGGTCCAGCGATCGCCGAGGGCTGCGATCAGCGGCGCCAGGCGCCGCGCGTAGGCCTCTTCGCCCATCACGTCCAGGTACTGGCCCACGTAAACCACGCGCGCCCTGGGGTAGCGGGCCAGCACCGCCGGCATCGCCAGGGCGAGGATCTCGGCGCCCTTCTCGCTGGCGAGGCGGGCGGCCATCCCGATGATCTGCTCGCCGCGCCGCACCCGCAGTCGCTCCCGAAGCCGCGCAAGTTCGGCCGGTTCGATCGGCGGCATGTCCACCGGCGGCGGGACAACAACCAGCTTGCCCATGTGACGACGAAGGGTCGGCGTGCTGGCCGCGTAATCGTGCGTATTGGCCACGACCACGTTCGCCGCCGAGGCCGTCAGGCTGTCGGCCAAATGTGAGGCGTGGCTCGCCAGCCAGTTGATAAGGGACGACGGCAATCTCAGATTCGAGTGGTAGGTCATCACGACCGGTTTGCCCAGCAGCCGCGACCAGATCGCCAGCGGAGCGGCGTCCAGCTGTGGGACGTGCACGTGGACGATATCGTGCTGACGAGCGAGATGCGGCCCCCAGTAGGCCACCGAGGGCATGACCACGCCTTTGCTCAGGCGCAGGGCCACCGGCAAGCGCCGGATTTCGACGCCATCCTGGCTTTCGCACAGAGGAAGTGAAGGATCGTAGCGCGAGGTCAGGACGGTCACCTGATGGCCGCGGCGCGCCAGTGCGCGGGCCAGCCGTTCGGTGTAGACCGTCAGCCCTGAATAGTGGGGGCGATAGTAGTAGAGCGTCGTCAGGACGCGCATCATTCCGCTCGCGCCGAACCAGGTTGCAGCAGCCAGCGGCGCGCGGCCTGCCAGGCGCCCCCGAGCGTCTCACCTTCGCCGGACAGGGCGATCGCTCCCAGGAGCGTAGTGGTCCCGAAATGGAGCGCGTGAAGGATCAGTGCGTAGGCCAGCGCCGCGCCGCTGTTCACGCCGAAGACCGCCAGGGCAGCCACGGCCGACGCCTCGAAGACCCCGAAGTAGCCCGGCGCCGAGGGCACGGCCACACCCAGAAGCGTGACACAAAGGGTGAACAGCGCCCACGCCGGCGGGGCTTCGGGCACGAATCCACGCAGCACGATCCAGTACTCAACGGCCGCCAGACCCCAACTGACGGCCATCCATGCGAAGGCCTGCAGCAGATCTGAAGGCGTCCGCAAGACGCCCAACCCGTTTCGGACGCCGGAACCGATCGCTCCCCAGCGCGCCGTCCCGCCCGGCAGGTGCGTGACGATCCAATCGATCAGGGCCGGCCGCCAGAGGACCAGCAGCAGCGCCGCCAGGGCAACCACGACCGCCGCGCCGCCGAGCATCATCGCACGCGTGGCCCACGCCACACGCAGCACCATCCCGCCGAGCGACAGCAGCAGGCCGACGGCCAGGATCATATCCAGGAGGCGTTCGACGATGATGGAGGACAGAACCATCGAAGTCGAGAGCGGCGGCCGGCGGCCCACCAGGACCGCCCGACCTACCTCTCCCATCCGCCAGGGGAGCAGGTTGTTGAGGAGGTAGCCCTCGTTCAGCCCAGCCAGCAGGCGCATGAGCGGGACGCGTCCGCCCAGGATCGCCCGCCAAGCCAGGGCACGCGCCGTCATCGAGATCAGGTAGAGCAGCAAGGCCGGGATCAGCGCGGCGTAGGACGCCCCCCGCAGGGCCTCCACCAAGGGCCGCCAGCCTGCCCAAGACACGGCCAGGGCGATGGCCGCCACGCTGACCATGAGTCCAAGGAGAATGCCCAGCCAGCCCGTGCCTCGAGGTCGCACAGGGCGGAATTATACCTTCGCGCCCCGGCTGCGGCTGACTCGGGGCATAGGGGCGCCGTCAATCCTCTTCCAGTCGCAGGATGGCCATGAACGCGTCTTGCGGTATCTCGACGCTTCCGACGCGCTTCATGCGGCGCTTGCCCTTCTTCTGCTTCTCCAGCAGCTTCTTCTTGCGGGTGATGTCCCCGCCGTAGCACTTGGCCAGGACGTCCTTGCGAAGCGCCTTGACATTGGCGCGCGAGATGATGCGCCCGCCGGCCGCCGCCTGGACCGGCACTGTGAATAGCTGTCGTGGAATCAGATCTTTCAACTTGGACACCAAGGCCTGGCCCTTGTGATAGGCGTCCTCCCGATGCACGATCATCGCCAGCGCGTCGATAGGCTCTTCGTTGATCAGGATATCGAGGCGCACCAGGTCCTCGGGTCGATAGCCGACGAACTGGTAGTCCAGGGAGGCGTAGCCGCGTGTGCGGGATTTAAGCTGGTCGTAGAAGTCGACAATGAGCTCGGCCAGCGGGATGTCGAAATGGAGCACGACGCGGCTGGGCGAGGGATACTCCTGCTCGACGAACAGCGCCCGCCGCTTGGTCGCCAGATCCATCACGGCCCCGTAGAAGCTCTCCGGCGTGAACACCTGGATCCGCATCCACGGCTCACGCACTTCGGCGATCGTCTCGGCGGCCGGGAGCTCCGACGGCGAATCGATGAACTCCGTCCGGCCGTCGAGGAGAAGGACCTCGTATTCGACCGAAGGGGCCGTGGCAATCAGGTTCAGGTCGTACTCGCGCTCCAGGCGCTCCTGGATGATATCCATGTGGAACATGCCCAGGAAGCCGCAGCGGAAACCGAAGTTGAGGGCCTGCGATGTCTCCGGCTCGTAGGAGAGCGAGGCGTCATTCAGTTGGAGCTTCTCGAGCGCGTCCTTGAGCGCCGGGTAGTCCTCGCCCTCGACCGGGTAGAAGCCGGCGAAGACCATCGGTTTGGCGGTCTGATAGCCGGGCAAGGCCGCCTGGGCCGGCGCGGCGGCGCGTGTGAACGTGTCTCCGACTCGGCACTCGCGCACCGTCTTCAGGCCGGTGGCGATGTAGCCGACCTCACCCGCCTGCAGCCGGTCCGTCGGGCGCAAATCGGGGTGGAAGAAGCCGACCTCCATCGGGCGGACGTTCACGCCGCCGGCCATCAAGCGTAGTTCCTCTTGCCCGTCCACCACGCCATCCACCACGCGCACGTAGGCCACGACGCCCTTGTAGGAGTCGTAGTGCGAGTCGAAGATCAACGCCCGCAGCGGGTCTAGCGGCGAGCCGCGCGGCGGGGGCACCTGCGCCACGATCGCCTCCAGGAGGCGAGGTATGTTCGTCCCGTCCTTGGCCGAGACGCGCACGATCTGATCGGGAGGCGTGCCCAGCAGGGCGTGGATCTCCTCGGCCACTTCGTCCGGCCGGGCTGAGATCAGGTCGATCTTGTTGATCACCGGGATGACTTCCAGATCATGCTCGAGCGCAAGGTACAGATTGGCGATCGTCTGCGCCTCGACTCCCTGCGAAGCATCGACCACCAGCACGGCCCCCTCACAGGCGGCCAGCGCCCGGCTGACCTCGTAGCCGAAATCGACGTGCCCGGGTGTGTCGATCAGGTTGAGCTCGTAGTCGTTCCCATCGGCGGCGCGATAAGTCATGCGCACGGCCGAAGCCTTGATGGTCACGCCCTTCTCGCGCTCCAGGTCCATGCTGTCCAGCACCTGCGCGGTCATCTGCCGATCGGGGATCGTCCCGGTCAGCTGCAACAGGCGGTCCGCCAGCGTCGACTTGCCGTGATCAATGTGGGCGATGATGCAGAAGTTGCGGATGCGGGAGGATTCGATCATGAGGTGGTTGGCCGCGGGAAGTATACCCCACCCGGCTATTCCTCAACCGGCGCGGGCGCGGCCGCTTCGATCAGCGCCGCGTGGGCCACTTCCGGCCCGCCTCGCCGGCACCACAGCAGAAACTCGACATTCCCTTTCGGACCGATCAGCGGCGATCGGATGAGACCGGCGGGCGGCAGGTCTGCGGCCTGCGCCGCGGCCAGGACGTCGGTCAAGACCTGGCGGTGAATCTCCGGCTTGCGCACCACGCCGCCCCGTCCGACCAGCCGTCGGCCGGCCTCGAACTGCGGCTTGACCAGCGCCACCAGGTCGGCGTCCGGCTCCATCCAGGCGACCACAACCGGCAGCAGAATCCGCAGGGAGATGAAGGAGGCGTCCACCGTCCCCAGCCCGATGGGCTCCGGCAAGCCGGCCAGATGGCGCGCGTTCTGTCCTTCCATCACGACCACTCGAGGATCCCCGCGCAGCTTCCAGTGCAGGATGCCCTGGCCGACGTCGACGGCGTACACCCGCGCCGCCCCCGCCTGCAGCAGGCAGTCGGTGAAGCCGCCGGTCGAGGCGCCGACATCCACACACACCCGCCCCTCGACAGTAATTGGGAAAGCCGCCAACGCGGCCGCGAGCTTCTCCCCGCCGCGAGACACGTATCGTCGGCCGCCTTCGACCGTGATGTCTGCTTCGGCCGGCACCTGCGCCGAAGGCTTGGCGACCAGGTCACCGGACACGCGCACGGCGCCGGCCATGACCAGTCGCTGCGCCAGGGCGCGGCTCTCGACCAGGCCGCGTTTCACCAGCAGGACGTCGACGCGCTCCTTCTTGGACACACCCCGATTCTACACAGCTTGGTTCGCGCGACGCCACACTCCCTTGCCCGTCCCCCGGCTTCCTGCTATCATCCGCGGCTATGCTCGCCCAGCTTCTCAAGACGATGCGGCCGCGCCAATGGGCGAAGAACGGTTTCCTCTTCGCCGCATTGGTCTTCGACCGGCAGCTGCTCAGCCCCGTGCCCTTGCTGCGAACCGTATCCGGCTTCGCGCTGATGTGCCTGGCCTCCGGTCTAGTCTACATCATCAACGACCTGGTCGATCTGCCGCAGGATCGCCAGCACCCGACCAAGCGGCTGCGCCCGCTGGCGGCCGGGAGCCTCGCCCCTCGCACGGCGATCGTGGCCGCGATCATCCTGACGGGGATCACCCTGTCCGGCAGCTTCGCCCTCGATCTGCGCTTCGCCCTCATCGTTCTGACGTACATCGCCACGAACCTGCTCTACTCGTTCTGGTTGAAGCACGTCCCCATCATCGATGTCCTCCTGGTCGCCTCCGGCTTCCTCCTGCGCGTCGGTGCCGGGGTGGTGTTGCTGACGGTCGAACGCTTCTCGCCCTGGTTGTACGTGTGCATGACGCTTCTGGCGCTGTTCCTGGGTTTCGGCAAGCGGCGGGCCGAGCTCGTCCTGCTCGCCGGGGACGCCAACAACCACCGCCGCGTGCTCGACGGCTACAGCGTCCCCTTGCTCGACCAGTTCATCGTCATCGTCTCGTCCACGACCCTGATGGCCTACTCGTTGTACACGTTCTTCGCGCCCAACCTGCCCGCCAACCACGCGAGTATGCTGACCATCCCCTTCGTGGTCTACGCAATCTTTCGCTATCTGCACCTCATCAACATCGAGGGCGCCGGCGGGGCCCCCGAAGAACTCCTGTTGACCGATCGCCCGCTTCTGCTGACCATCCTGCTGTGGGGTCTGGCCGTCGTCGCCATCCTCTACCTCGGGCAATGACGACTGCTACCGCCCCGGGCAAGGTCATCCTTTTCGGCGAACACGCCGTCGTGTACGGCCGCCCGGCCATTGCCATCCCCGTCCGACAGGTACACGCTCAGGCGCAAGTGGACGACCTGCCAGGCGAGCCGCCGGGCAGGATCCTCATCGAAGCCCCGAACGTCGGGCGCCAGGTCTGGCTTCACGAAGCCGCAGCCGACGACCCCCTGGCCCTCGCCGTCAGGTTGGCGCTGGAGGAGATCCAGCCCAAGCCGCTTCCGGCGGCGCGCATTCGCATCACATCGACGATCCCGGTGGCCTCCGGTCTGGGTTCGGGTGCGGCCGTGTCGATCGCCCTGCTGCGCGCGCTCGGCGCGCACTGGAAGAAGCCCCTCACCAACGAGCGGGTCTCGGCGCTGGCCTTCGAGGTCGAAAAGCTGCATCACGGGACCCCCTCGGGGATCGACAACACGGTCATTGCTTTCGAGCAGCCGGTCTACTTCCGCCGCGGCCATCCTGGCGAATCGATCCGGGTCGGCCGCCCGCTGGACCTGGTGGTTGCGGTATCCGACCGGCCCTCCCCCACCGCCGCGGCGGTCACCCAGGTGCGGGAGCGATGGCAGGCGGATCGCGACGCGGTCGAGGCAGTGTTGGACTCCATCTCCGACCTGGTCGTCGAGGCCCGCCCCGCGTTGGAAGCAGCCGAACTGGGCACACTCGGCGCGCTGATGGACCAGAACCACGCCTTGCTGGCGCGCCTGGGTGTGTCGACGCCGGCACTCGATCGCCTGGTGGAGGCCGCGCGAAGCGCCGGCGCCGCCGGCGCCAAGCTGTCCGGCGCCGGCCTGGGCGGCAATATCATCGCCGCCGCGGACCCCCGACATCTTGCGGACATCGAGCTCGCCCTGCAGCGGGCTGGCGCGGTGCAGACCATCCACTTACAGGTCGGCCCATGATCTTCTTGAAGCTCGGCGGATCCCTGATCACCGACAAGGACAGCCCGGAGACCGCGCGCGTGGACGTCCTGCGCCGCCTGGCAATCGAGATCCGGCAGGCATTGGCGCAGAAACCGGACCTGCGGCTGCTGATCGGCCACGGTTCGGGTTCCTTCGGGCACAGCGCCGCCTCTCGTTTCGGCACACACCAGGGCGCCGGGACGCCGGAGGAGTGGGCAGGATTCGCCGAGGTCTGGGCCGTCGCCAATCGGCTGCACCGATTGGTCGTCGACGAGCTGCGCCAGGCCGGGCTGCCGGCGATGGGTTTTCCCCCTTCGGCGTCCGCCGTATCGGAAGACGGCGCCCTGATCTCCCTGGCAATCGAGCCGATCGACCGTGCCCTGCGCGAGGGGCTGATCCCGGTGGTGGCCGGGGACGTCGCCTTCGATCGTGTGCGCGGGACGACGATCCTCTCGACCGAGCGGGTCTTCGCCTACCTGGCCCCCCGTCTGCAGCCTGAGCGTCTGCTGCTGGCCGGAATCGAGGCGGGCGTGTTCGCCGACTTCCCGGCCAACTCCCGCCTGATGGC
>Ga0105106_10002039_pt1 | contig 14482 bp, 11 predicted proteins | sample PPLLaktember2015_5_FD_79109 | JGI IMG/M metagenome (GOLD analysis project Ga0105106, IMG submission 79109) | Freshwater sediment microbial communities from Prairie Pothole Lake near Jamestown, North Dakota, USA - PPLs Lake P8 Core (1) Depth... | ecosystem: Environmental > Aquatic > Freshwater >...
AGTTCTTTTTCTTTTACTCCTGAAGATTGTCATCGAAGGTCTACCGGTAATAAGCTGGGAGTTTCTTTCGGAATCTCCCCGGAACAACATGACGGAAGGAGGAATCTGGCCCGCAATATTCGGTACTATTGCCGTTACACTTATAATGATTTTGCTTGCCGTTCCGCTTGGTGTCAGCTCGGCTATTTACTTGAATGAATATGCAAAGGATACTTTTTTCACAAGGATTATCAGGACCGCGGTAAATAATCTGGCCGGCATTCCTTCTATTGTTTTCGGCCTGTTCGGACTTGGATTTTTCATCCTCTTTGTCGGAAAGAATATCGATGAAGTGCTGGCTACCGGATTATTATTCGGGCAGCCGGCTTTGCTTTGGGCATCCTCAACCCTTGCAATTCTTGTGCTGCCCATTATAATAGTTTCAACATCTGAGGCGCTTAATTCTGTTCCAAAGAGTCACAGGGATGCCGCATACGGTTTGGGAGCTACTAAATGGCAGACAATCAGAAATGTTGTTCTGCCTCAGGCAAGACCGGGAATTTTAACCGGAACAATATTGGCAATCAGCAGGGGTGCGGGAGAAACAGCGCCGATCCTTTTTTTAGGCGCAGCATTTTTTCTGCCTAACCTCCCTGTCGTCGATATCTGCATCGGCGATTACTGCATAACTTTGATTAATCCTGCCGAGCAGTTTATGTACCTTGCTTATCATATTTTTATTCTGGCAACGCAGTCTTCCAATCCGACAAAAACATTGCCGATACAATACGGTGCAACTTTAGTTTTAATTGCATTAACATTTCTGCTGAACATTACAGCTATCATTTTCAGGTACCGTTTCAGGAAAGCAATCGGAAGAAATTAAATTATAATCAAGCAAATAGAATTTTATAAATGAAAGAAGTTAAGATATCGGTTAAAGACTTAAGTCTTTTTTATTCCGAAAAACAGGCGCTTAAAAATATCAGTTTGGATATTAATTCAAACCGGGTAACGGCATTTATAGGCCCTTCCGGCTGCGGGAAATCAACATTTCTCAGGGTCTTAAACAGGATGAACGATTTAATAGATAATGTTTCGGTTTCCGGCGAAGTTATTGTTGACGGGATAAATATTTATGAGAAAAATATTGATGTGGTAAATCTTAGAAAACGGATCGGTATGGTGTTTCAGAAATCAAACCTGTTTCCTAAAACGATTTATGAAAATTTAGTCTTCGGAGTAAAACTGAACGGAATCAAAGATAAAAAGGTGCTTGATGAAATAGCTGAACGTACTCTGCATCAGGCAGCGCTGTGGGACGAAGTAAAAGACAGAATGAGCGACCACGCTTTAAGTTTATCGGGGGGACAGCAGCAGAGGCTGTGCATTGCCCGTGCACTCGCCGTTGAACCGGAGATAATTCTAATGGATGAACCTGCCAGCGCTCTCGATCCTATTTCCACTGCAAAGATTGAAGAGCTGCTTCATGATCTAAAAACAAAATATACAATTGTAATAGTCACACATAATATGCAGCAGGCTGCAAGGGTAAGCGACCAGACTGCCTTCTTTTATCTCGGCGAATTAATAGAATACGATAAAACTACCAGGATTTTTACCAATCCTTCAAAGAAGCAGACGGAGGATTATGTTACAGGAAGATTTGGTTAGGAAGAAGAGTAAGAGGTGAAGTATATTGAATGATTTCACTTCAACGTAAAGAAAAAATATAAGAGATGCATAAAGAACGAGTCCTTATTAAACCATAGAAGAAAGTCGTTAAATATGGAAAGACAGTTTGATCAGCAGCTTGAAAAACTTAGAAATAGAATATTAAAAATGTCGAGCCTGGTAGATGAACAGGTTGAATTTGCAATTAAAGCTGTTGAAGAAGATAACCGGGAACATGCCTCTTTGGTGCTGAGTAAGGAAGCTAAAGTAGATAAATACGATATAAAAATTGAAAAAATTTGTCAGAGGATAATAGCGCTTACACAGCCGGTCGCTATGGATTTAAGGCTTATTATTTCTGCAATTACTATAGGCACAAATTTAGAAAGGATCGGCGATATAGCTGTTAATATTTCGGAAAATTTCCTGCTAATGAAAGAAAAACCTTCTTTTATAAATCGAAGCAACTTCTACGATATGGCTAAAATTGCTAAGGAGATGATAAGGAATGCAATTGATTCATTCATAAATAATGATCCCAAGCTTGCCCAAAAAGTTATACAGACAGATAAAGTCCTTGATAATTATAACAAAGAGAATCACCGGTTATTAATAGAAGTAATGAAAGACAATCCGGCGTACATTGAGTCCGCTGTTGCTTTGCTTGTAATCTGCCGTCAATTGGAAAGGTTAGGCGATCATGCAGCAAATATTGCCGAGGATGTCTTTTTTATTGTTGAAGCCCAGATGATTAAGCATAAATATGAGAAATTTTTATTTCCCGAAGAAACGGACGAGGAAGATGAAATTCAATAAGGAACTGCCGTATAAATCGGAATTCTAAATGGATTTAACCATCAGTATATTTTAAGCTATAAAGAAAAAATTAACATATGAGAAAAAAGATCTTGCTTGTAGATGATGAACCGGATATTGTAGAATTTCTCCAGTACAATCTTTTAAAGGAAGGTTTTGAAGTTATCACGGCTTATGACGGCGATGAGGCATTAAAAAGAATACCGGAAAAACCGGATTTAATTATTCTGGATATTTTGATGCCAAAAATGGACGGATTCGAAGCATGCAGAAGAATACGATCGTTCAGAGGATTTGAAAATACACCGATTATTTTCTTAACCGCAAAATCAGGGGAAGCCGACGAAATTCAAGGTCTTGAATTGGGAGCAAACGATTATATACAAAAACCAGTTTCAACAAAAAAATTAGTTGCTCGTGTTAAATCAAACTTAAGAAAAACAGAAGAAAGGTCTTTGCCTGCTAAAATTACTGCAGCTTCACTGGTTATTGATAGAGGACAGTATATTGTTCATATTGACGGGAAAGAAACGGTATTTCCCCGGAAGGAATTTGAACTCCTCTACTATTTGGCAAACAGCCCGGGGAGGGTTTTTGGACGCGATGTTTTATTGAAGGATATCTGGGGGACTGATGTTTTTGTTGTAGACAGGACAGTTGACGTTCATATCAGAAAAATCCGTGAAAAATTAGGAAAACATTCCGATTTAATCGAAACAGTAAAAGGAGTCGGATATCGCTTTAAAAGTGTTTAATGAGTTATCAGTTAATCTCAAATCATCCCGCATCTACTTAAAAGAATTTATTCTCTTAAACATTGTTATAGCTGTAATTATTTTATTAGTAGAAGATAGAGTCAGTATAGCCCTCTTTCTGATTTTTTTGACCCTTATTTCCAGCTTGATTGTATTAAGCCTTATAGGGAAAAAAAGAAATAGTGAATTATCTGAAATAAGATCTTTAGTTAAACGTATCAGGGAAAATTATTATGACCTGCCGGGTGAAATTAACTTAAGCAAACATCTGGATTCTCTGCAGGAAGAAATCAGGCAGATGTTTGAAAAAACAAAATCCGATATTGAATACTTGAAAAAGCTGGAAAGAATGCGCACCGAGTTTCTTGCAAATGTTTCTCATGAACTTAGAACTCCCATTTTTGCAATCCAGGGATATATTGAAACTCTGCTGGGAGGCGCAGTAAATGATGAAAATGTAAATAAAAATTTTCTGGAGAAAGCACAACGGCACACGTTAAATCTTAATAATCTTTTAAACGATCTCATCGATATTTCAAAAATCGAATCGGGCGAAATGAGAATGAGCTTCAGATATTTTAATATTAATGAGTATTTGGAATCTATAGTTCAGGAATTTCAGCCTATGGCTGAAGAAAAAAAAATCAGCCTTGTTTACCATAATGTAAAAGATAACGTCCAGCTTTTAGGTGATAAGCAGAGATTAAGACAGGCTTTCATTAATCTTTTGACAAATGCAATAAAATATACCGAGGAAGGGAGCGTCGAAGTTTTGGTGGAAGATGAACCTAAACATTGCAGAATAATTGTAAGGGATACAGGTATTGGGATTCCGGCGGAGGACCTGAACAGGATATTCGAAAGGTTTTACAGAGTTGATAAAGCAAGATCCCGTGCAGTCGGGGGAACCGGATTAGGATTGGCAATTGTAAAGCATATCGTTGAAGCACACGGTTCAAAAGTAGAAGTTAACAGCGAGCCGGGAAAAGGAAGCGAGTTCTCATTCAGGCTGAAGAAATAGATCAGGCTTTCCAGAAATAAATTTATGCAGAGTGGATTTCAATTTCTTTTTATTCCGAGCTTCTTCATTTTAAAACCGAGTGTTTTTCCGGTAAGAATCTTTTATAAATGAAATAATTTGAAAATATCGGAACCAAGCCAAAGATCTTCTAAAGATCTCTCCCGGATCATTTAAGAATAGTATCTGAATATTGATCCGTAAGGGATCGGAAAAAGTATTACCACAGGGACATGGGTGAGTTTATCCTTCCCTACAATGCATTAAAAAAATATGATAATCCCGGCCAGCCAGTTTTAGATTTTTTTAAAAGCAGCTGTAAGGTAGCGGAAAAATTTGGGGGCTGGGACAGAAGTTTAAATACTTTTTAGTTTCTCTTTCTCGTTTGAGATAAGTAGGGGCCCTTTGAAAATAATAGATTTATGTTAATAATAATTTTAAATACGGTCTTATAATGTGGTTTTCAAAATCCATAAAAGATACCCTTAAAGAACTGAATATTGATCCTTCAACCGGACTATCCGAAGAGGAAGCTGAAGCAGATTGAAGAATCTGCATTAACCGGCGAGTCTATTCCCTCATAAAAAATGCAAAAATTGTTCTTGAAAATTCCCAAACACCATTAGGAGACAAAGCGAACTCAGCTTTTATGTCAACACTGGTTACTTATGGAAGGGGAACCGGGATTGCCGTTGAAACAGGAATGAAATTACAGATGCTTGACTCAAAAGGGTGGATTAATGTTATAGCATTAGAACTAGTTCCATTAATGATAAATGAATTAAATAAAATTTTTCTAAGGATGAAAAGAAGTACAAATTGAGGTAGTTAGTTATTATTTTGCAGCATATTATTCCTGAAAAAATATGAACTGGATAACTGAACTTCTTTGGGGGAGCGGAATTGCACATACAGTCCTGCTTCTGGCATTTGTAATAGCCGTTGGTATTGCACTTGGAAAAATTAAGGTTAGAGGTATCTCGTTAGGGATAGCCATGGTGCTGTTCAGCGGAATTGCAGTCTCCAATTTCGGCTTTTATGGTGATGAATCCACTTTACGTTTTGTAAAAGAATTCGGACTCATTCTTTTTGTCTATGCAATAGGTCTGCAGGTAGGTCCAGGTTTTTTTGCATCCTTAAAAAAAGGTGGGGTACTGCTTAATCTTCTTGCCGCAGGAATCGTACTGCTTGGAGTGGTTATAACTCTGATTATACATTATATTTCTGACATACCCATATCTACAATGGCCGGGATTCTTTCAGGTGCGGTAACTAATACTCCCGGATTAGGTGCAGCCCAGGAAGCTTATGCAAGTTTAAATGACGGGAGAGGCGATCCTGCAATTGGCCTGGGCTACGCTGTTGTCTATCCTTTTGGTGTTACAGGAATTATTTTTTCCATAATCATTTTACGTCAGGTTTTCCGGATAAACTTTGCTAAAGAAAATGAAAAGCTGGAAGCCGAAAGTATTAGTAAAAAAGAGCAGCCGAGTATTATTTCAATGGAAGTAAGAAACCCGGAAATTTTCGGGAAAAGCATTCAATCAGTAAAAAATCTCATTGATAGGGAATTTGTCATTTCACGCGTCATGCATGCGGGCAGAACTGAAACAGCATCTTCCGAATCAATCTTGAACGGTGGAGACAAGGTAATAGTTGTAGCTGCTCCGCAGGACATCGAATCCATAGCTGCGTTTATCGGTAAACAGATTGATATGTCTGTAGATGATTGGAATAAACAGGGATCCGATCTTTTATCGAGGAGAATACTTATTACTCAGCATGAAATAAACGGTAAAGCGTTATCTCAAATTAACCTGAGACACAGGTTTGGCGTAAACGTTACACGTATAAACCGGTCCGGTATAGATCTCGTCGCCAATCCTGATCTTAAACTGATAGTAGGTGATCTGGTTACTGTTGTGGGAACCAGGCAGTCGATTGCCGGAGCAGAAAAAGTGCTGGGAAATGAGATGAAACGTTTAAATGAGCCGAACCTTATACCTATATTTATCGGTATATCCCTCGGCGTTCTCCTGGGAAGCATTCCTTTCTCTTTCCCGGGCATTCCGCAGCCGGTAAAGTTGGGTTTAGCCGGCGGTCCTCTAATAATAGCTATTTTGATGAGTTATTTTGGAACCAAATCCACTCTTGTAACTTATACAACTTTGAGCGCTAATCTTATGGTTCGAGAAATAGGAATCTGTCTGTTTCTAGCATGTGTCGGACTGGAAGCAGGAAAAGATTTTGTGGAAACTATTGTGGACAAAGGAGGATTAAACTGGATAGGTGTGGGTGTTATTATTGCAGTCGTCCCGCTAATTATTGCAGGAATAATTGCCCGTTATTTTTTTCACATCAACTATTTTACACTTATGGGACTTTTAGCCGGCAGCACTACAGACCCGCCTGCTCTTTCCTATGCAACTTTTACGGCAGGCAATGATAATCCCACTGTAAGCTATGCGTCCGTATATCCGCTTACAATGTTTTTACGGGTTATGTCTGCTCAGCTGCTTATTCTTTTATTCCCCTGAAAAATAATTTCACTCTGCGATCTTTGCGTCTGCTTTGCGGACTTTGCGTTAAAAAAGGTTGAATAAAATAATCCTGATTTTCATTTTACTAGAATTTATTTTAAGAATTTAGCATCTGCAAATAATGTAATAGTGAATCGCCTGAGTTATTTCATATAGGATCAAGTAAGGATTATTTTGGAAAAGTAAATTTAAAAGATTTTACGATTATGAAATTTGACCGAGCACAATAGTTGAATATAAACAGAAGTTATCTTTTCCGTTTATTACGGCTTTCTCATATTCGCTATAACATAATTATTATTCTGAAGCAGTCTATTAATTACTTTCCTTCAATCACAGACAAAATATTTCCGGCCGGATCTTTAAACCATGCTATCAAGGGCCCTCCGCCTCGGAAAACACCTTTTTCATCTGTCTTAAAACCCGGTTCATTATAAATTTCAAAACTAATTCCGCGTTTGGTTAATTCATCAACTGCCTTTTCAACATCGGGAACGGGAAAATTCAGAATAGTAAAAGATGCAGGAGTGTGTTTAGGCTTCGAGTAAATCAATATCCTGTTTCCACCTTTTATATGCAGATTCAGCAATCCTTTCATTTCAGCAACTTCGGAAACTTCAAGCCCGAGGGTTTTGCCGTAAAATTCTTTAGCTTTTCCAATATCATTTACTGAAAAACCGCTGAATGCTTTTGTGTTTTTAAACATACTATTCTCCTAATTATTGATTCGTTTCGGTATCTACGACATAAGTTGTTAGTTCCAGAATTTTTTCATTCTTAAGCCGGTAAACTTCACAATACGACGGATTGAATGGCTTCCCCGGTATATTTTTACTGCTGCCTGAATTCTCAACCACAACGTAATCTCCTTCGGAGATAATGTTTTTAATGGTGATGCTGGGAAATCCGCCGACAGCCGATTCCATCATCTCCATCACTCTAAGGAAATCCTCTTTCCCGTTGATCGGCGGCATTCCTACAATGTTCCATTTAATGTCATCGGCCAGATGCATCAAAATAAATTTCCTGTTTCCCTCGCAAAATGCTTCATTCAATTTTTTTATAAGCTGCTTATTTTTTTCTGAGTTATTCAATTTATCAGTAAATATTTTAATCAGAGAATTCGTCAATCTGATATTACTTTACTTAAATATTTGTCCTTAATTACGTTGCAATGATGAATGTTATGCCCTGCTATCATCCAGCCTAAGCTTCGGGGAGTATAAACAAATTCGTCTCTGCTGTTTTTATGATCGAGCATATCGTCGGTCATATAGCTGAATAATTTTATTGTTGCTTCCCTGACAGCCAGATATTCTTCAAATATTTCATTCATTCCCCTTTGATATGTATTTGCATTTAATGCACAAATATGGCGGTTGTTATAATCGGCAAACATAACATTATCTTTCCGGGAAAAAAGCATTGCATTAAAACAATATAGTCTTTCTGTATCTATAACATGAGAAAGAACCATCTTCAGAGTCCACTTTCCTGGTGCATATTTATATTCCTCAAAAGAGGAAGGGATAGTTTTTATTAATTCTGCCGTAAGCCTTTTGCTCGATTCAAAAGCGTCAAATAGATTTTCCTCCGCCGGTAAATTGAAATAATACGCGCAATGAGAGGGTGCGTCTTTGAGAATAGGTCTGCTAATTTTTAGCATCTCGGCCTTTTTATTGCAAACATATATGTAATACCGGATTTTTTTAAGGGGTAATTACGGCAATATAAATGGTTAAATGCGTCAACAATAATCAAACACTTCTGCTGCCGCAAAACCGGATGTGATGTCCATAAAACCGGCAATTAAAAGGATTGATTACGACAATACCTCTATATAATTTTATTTTCATTCACACTAAAAGAAATTATTTATGAAGAACATAACCATTATTGTAGCAAAAGGTGCGATCATGGGGAATATTGAAGGTCCGCGGCAGTTATTTACTGAGGTGAATCAATATTTAACCGGCAAAGGAGAAGCTCCTATGTTTAAGATTCAACTTGCCGGTATTGCGAAAGAATCGGTATTAAATGACGGACTATATACAATCTCAACAATACCTCTAGAGAAAATTGAAAAAACAGATCTTGTAATCATTCCGGCAATGTATGGTGAATTAAGCAAAGCTATTTCAGACAATAAAGACTTTATCCCTTGGATTATAAAACAGTACAAACAGGGCTCGGAGGTGGCCAGCCTTTGCCTCGGTGCATTTCTGCTTGCATCTACTGGCCTGCTGACCGGAAGAAAATGTGCTACTCACTGGCTTGCTACAAGTTTATTCCGGAGCATGTTTCCCGATATAAACCTTGTTGAAGATAAAATTATCACCGACGAAAATGGAATCTACTCAAGCGGAGGCGCTTACTCTTCTTTAAATCTTATTTTATATCTTATCGAAAAATATGCGGGGAAAGAAGCAGCAGTTTTTTGTGCAAAAGCATTTCAAATAGATTTCCGGCGCGACAGCCAGTCTCCGTTCATGATATTTATCGGCCAGAAAGGGCATGAGGATGAACCGGTAAAAAAAGCCCAGGAATTTATTGAGAATAATTTTCAGACTAAAATAACCGTTGATCAATTGGCATCAATGCTTGCTTTAAGCCGCAGAAACCTTGAGCGCAGATTTAAAAAAGCTACCGCAAATACCGTTGTTGAATATATTCAGCGGGTAAAAATAGAAGCAGCCAAAAAAAATCTTGAAACCGGGAGAAAAAATATTAATGAAGTGATGTATGAAACCGGATATAATGATACGAAAGCATTCCGGACAACATTTAAGAAACTTACAGGATTATCGCCAATACAATACAGAAATAAATATAACCGCGAATTTGCTGCATAAAAAAACAAGAACATCAGTCGGGGAAAAAATTTCAGAAGGTTGCCTTTTTAGATTTAACCCACCCCTCCGCCTTGGCGAGCCAAGGCGAGACAGGTTTTTTCCCTCCAAGGAAGGGATAGCTATTATCATTAGAGAGGTAGAACTGATAATTATCAGTATTAGCCTTAAATAAAGGCTCCTCCTTGAAGGACCTGCGTTACCGGCCCGCTCCGACTCGTCGGAGACGAGGCGAGCAGGCAGGGATTTAGGGTGGATATGAATAAAAATATTTGAATACAAAAAAAATGAAGTTTTAAATTATATTTCACTCATGAATAACTGGAAAAAAGATATTTCACTCTTCCTTGTCAGCCAGAGCATATCGCTTTTCGGATCAATGCTGGTTCAATATGCAATAATGTGGTATGTAGTTCTGGAGACTGAGTCAGGCGTAATGATGACGATTTATATTATTGCCGGGATTCTTCCAACTTTTTTTATATCGCCGTTCGGCGGTGTATGGGCCGACCGTTATAATAGAAAATTATTAATAATTATAGCAGATTCCGGCATTGCAGCTGCAACTTTAGTTCTGGCAATTTTATTTTTAACCGGATACGATGCAATCTGGCTTCTTTTTATTGCGGCAGGTATCAGAGCTGCCGGTACAGGAATTCATACTCCTGCAGTAGGAGCTTTAATTCCGCAGTTAGTACCCGGTGAAAAGCTCATGCGAATTAATGGAATATACACCAGTATCCAATCTGTTATTATGCTTATCTCGCCGATGGTCAGCGCTGCGCTGCTTATATTTGCCGGCATAACCGTTATTTTCTTTATAGATGTTGTTACGGCAGCTATTGCAGTTACCATATTAATTTTCTTTCTGCATATACCGGTTCATGCAAAGGCTCTGGAAAAGCAGACCACAACTTATTTCAAAGATTTACACGAAGGAATTATTTACATTAGAAATCACCGGTATGTAATGAGCTTTTTTATATTCTGTGTAGTCTTCTTTTTTTTGATTGCACCGGTTGCTTTTTTAACCCCGCTGCAGGTAGCCCGCAGTTTCGGAAACGACGTTTGGCGTTTAACAGCAATTGAAGTTTTGTTTTCTCTTGGTATGGCTGCAGGCGGCGCAATCATGGCATCCTGGGGAGGATTTAAAAATAAAGTTCATACAATGGTTCTCTCGGTTCTTATAGTTGGAATCTGTACCGCAGCTTTCGGCGTTGTTCCTAATTTTTGGATCTATCTTTTCTTTATGTTTCTTATCGGCGTTTCTCTGCCTGCATTCAATACACCGTCGACTGTTCTGCTTCAGCAGAAAGTCGAAGAAAATTTTCTCGGAAGAGTTTTTGGTGTATATGGAATGATATCAAGCTCGATGATGCCTTTGGGAATGCTTTTGTTTGGACCCATCGCAGATTCCGTTAAAATAGAATGGATGCTCATTGCGACCGGTATCCTTTTATTTATTGAAGGCTTCTTCATGTTCGGCAGCAAAGAATTAATTACAGCCGGTGAGCCTGCGGGAGAGATAACATCTTTCGGAGTGCAATCTGGCAAATGAAGAAATATTTTCTCCAGACTTATGTAATGTTGAAACAGTTGCCTTGTTCTTATTTATTTCCAAACACAGACTTTAGCCAGGTGTATTCAGAACGGAAAAACCTAAGCAGGGTATAATAACCGTTTTAAAGGTTTATTAGATCTAATGCAATCCGGCAGGTGAACTAGTGTTTATCTTAATGCAGTGACATCATTTATGATGTTTATGGTAAATTTGATAAATCAAATTCCTGACTTTATACAATTTCATCTCTATACATTTTAGTAATCTTAATTCACAAAAAATAGTATGAATAATAGAGAAGCGTACAACAACTGGTCTGAAGATTATGATACTATAATTAATAAGACCAGAGATCTTGAAGGGGTTGCAATTCGTAAAGTCCTGGCAAAAATTGATATTAAAGATGTTCTGGAAATCGGCTGCGGTACTGGCAAGAATACTGAATGGCTCTTGACAAAAGCTTCACAGATTACCGGAGTTGATTTCTCTAAGAAGATGCTGGAAAAGGCCAAAACAAAAATCAAAAATGATAATGTAAGATTTTTACAGGCTGATATCAGGAATGAATGGAATTTCGGAAATGATTTTGATCTGATTACATGCAGTCTCGTTCTTGAGCATATTGAAAATCTGAATTTTATTTTCCAGCAGGCAAATAAATCATTGGTGAATGAGGGATATTTTTATTTAGGAGAGCTTCATCCGTTCAAGCAGTACAAAGGAACCAAGGCAAGATTTGACACTCAGAATGGTTTATTTGAATTGGAATGTTTCACTCACAATATTTCAGAATTTTTTGATGAAGCAAAAAGAAATGATTTTGAATGCGTTGACATGCAGGAATGGTTCGATGAGGAAGGTGCAGTGCCTAGATTGCTGACGATGGTATTCAAAAAATATAGCACCTGACTTTAGTCAGGTGAATTAGATACCGGATGCCGGATACAAGATACCGGATACATAATATTAACACCTAACTTCAGTTAGATGATTAAAAAGAAAACCCTTTGCTGACATGATAACCGTTTCAACGGTTTATTGAGAAGATGTAATTTCTAGTTGAAGCCTGAAAAAGTCTGGAGTCAAACAAAAGAGCCCACAGGTTTTATGAAGGATTGGGATTTAAGTTTTTAAGGAAGACAATTGTTTTGTTTACAAGCTTAACAAAGGAAGGATTGCGAGAAATCTAAATTCCGAAAACTTTCCTGATGCCCTTAGGTTCGAAACCCGAAATTCGTACGTCGTAAATCGTAATTCGCAAATCGTAATTAAATGAGTTTATCTGCAGTTGAACTTATTCTACTGCAAATGTATCCATCAGCTTGATATCCTTTGATGAACTTCCAACTTGTATTTCAAATTCTCCCGGCTCTACAATAAAATCATTTGTTCTAATATCATAGAATGATAATTCTGAAGCCGGTAAAGTAAATGACACTGTTTTGCTTTCATTTGACTCGAGAGTAATCCTCTTAAATCTTACCAGCTTATGAACCGGTACTTTTACAGATGCTTCCAAATCTTTTACATAAACCTGAACTACTTCATCGCCTTTATACTTGCCGGTATTTTTAATGGTGCAATGAATTTCAATTTCTTCATCCTTTTTTATTTTATCTGCATTTAATTTCAGATTGCCGTACTCAAATGAAGTGTAAGAAAGTCCGTGGCCGAAAGGATAGAGTACAGGCTTTTCAAAATACATGTAAGTACGTCCGTTATTTATTATATCGTAATCGGAAAATGGTGGAAGCTGATCCGTTGATGCATAAAATGTTTCGGGAAGTTTTCCTCCCGGATTTACATCGCCGAATAAAATATCGGCTAAAGCTGTCCCGGTTGATTGGCCTGTATACCATGCTTCGACTATTGCTTTTGCATAATTCTCCGTTCCGGCTAATGCAATGGGTCCCCCATTAATAAGAACTATAACAATATTTTTATTCACTTCTGCAATTTTTTTAACTAATTCTCTCTGCACTTCGGGGAGCTCAATTTCATTCCTGTCCAGTTCCTCTTCAGCTATTCCAGGTGAAGTTCCCAGCATAAGAATAACCAGGTCTTTATTCTTTGCGACTGCTATTGCTTGTTCAAAATCTTTCTGCCCGAGATCCCATGTCAATCTTGCCGCTGCCCCAAGACTATTATCAAAGTGCTCAAACTTCACTTCATATTCTTTACCGGGCAGCAATTCTACAGAGGCGCTGTTAGGTTTTTCTCCATGTTCCGTCCAGTCTTCAAATAATAATTTATTATCTAAGTAAAGGCGTGCACCGTCGTCTGTACGTGTTCCTAAAATGTTTATCCGTTCAGGCGGTTTTATCTTACCGGTCCAGCGGATAGAAAACTTATCGTTAGGCACACCGGGGCCAGGTGGCCGTGTACCAAAGCTGAAATCAATCATCGGATCTATACGCGTTAGGACAGGTTCGCCGGTTAAATTCATGTTGTCAAAATATTCCCCTTTCATTCCTGTTTTTCCTGCCCCTTCAACTTCAGTGAAATACTTTGCATCTATCGGGCTCATCAGGCCGCCGCCGATATCGCACCCTTTTACATAATCCACTTTTATCCTGAAAGATGATGCTTTGTTTTTTATTCCTTCCAGAGGACTGACTGAAACATTAGGCCAGCCGCTGTATATTCCAAGTTCAAGCTCTTCAGAATTCGGTCCGATCACTGCAATTGTTTTTACTTTATTTTTATCAATCGGAAGAATGCTGTCATTCTTCAAAAGAACAATTGCCTTATGTGCAGCTTCAAGCGCTAGGTCACGGTGTTCTTTGCTGTCTAGTTTTTCTTCAGGAATATTTGAATAAGGTACAAGTTCAGGCGGATCAAATTCACCGAGACGGAATCTTGCCGAAAGAACTCTCTTCACAGCTTTATCAATATCTTTCTCTTCAATCAAATCCTGATCCAGTGCGTCTTTAAGATAAAGGCGGTAATATTCGCCGCAATTTAAATCGCAGCCTGCAAGAACACTTTTTGCTGCGGCTTCCGGACCTGTTTTATAAAAATGGTGGCCGTTAACCATATCATTAATTGCTCCGCAGTCTGAGACAACATAGCCGCTGAATCCCCACTGACGCCTGAGAACATCCGTCAGCAAGTAAGGATTTGCACAGCACGGTACATGGTTCAACTCATTGTATGCACCCATAATGGAATAAGCCTTACCAACTGTAATTGCATTTTTAAATGCGGGCATAAAATATTCCCACAAGCTACGCATGTCAACGTCCGATGAACCGCTGTGGCGGCGGGCTTCTTCGTTATTTGCAATGAAG
>Ga0105106_10002041_pt1 | contig 14479 bp, 19 predicted proteins | sample PPLLaktember2015_5_FD_79109 | JGI IMG/M metagenome (GOLD analysis project Ga0105106, IMG submission 79109) | Freshwater sediment microbial communities from Prairie Pothole Lake near Jamestown, North Dakota, USA - PPLs Lake P8 Core (1) Depth... | ecosystem: Environmental > Aquatic > Freshwater >...
CACGTGCAGCACATCTACGCGAAGATCGGCGTGTCGACGCGCGCCGGCGCCGCGATGTTCGCGATGGAGCACGGGCTCCTCCGCGACTGACGGCGTCTGCACCGCGGGTGGCGCCGGTCCGCCGGGTGCGCTTGGATGGAGACGGACGACCAGGAGGGAGGCCTCATGTCCACCCCCGCGATGCCCAGACGTGTGCTCCGCGCCGCGGTGGCGCTCGTCGCGATCGGCTCGATGCTCGTCGTCGCGGCCCCGGCCCTCGGCCACGAACCGCGGAGCTTCGACTCATGCGCCGCGTACCGGCGGCACGGCGGCTACTGCGACGACACCGCGAGCTACCTGTACGGCGACCGCGTCTTCCTGCGGGCGAGGGTCGAGCCGCCGCACGGGCGGCTGGAGGCCAACGTCCTGTACCTGCGCCCAGGTGCCGAGCGCTTCCGCCGCGGCGCCACGGTCCCGATCAGCGATGCGGGCAGGATGCGGTGGTCGTTCCGCTCGAGGCGCGCGGACGCGAACCAGACGGAGCCATGGCTGTTCCGCTTCCGCATCGCGGACCACGGCCGGAGCGACGTCGCGGAGGTCTACATCCTGTTCGGCGAGTAGGCGCCCGCCTCAGCCGAGCTTCACCGCCGTCCCGGACGCGCCGATCATCAGCATCTTCTGCCGACGAGCGGCTCACGTGCCGCCCCGCCATCGCCGCCAGGCCCAGCGGGCGGCGATCGCGATCGCGGCCAGCGCGAGCACGGCCCACCCGAACGAGGAGACGATGCGGTCGATCGTCTCGAGGTTGTCGCCGACGAGCACGCCGAGCAGCACGACGGCCGTCGACCACACGGCGATCGCCGGGACGCCGAACGCGAGGAACGTGCCGAACGGGACCTCCGAGACCCCGGCGGCGAACGGCACCGTGCCGGCCGCTCCGGTGGCGAACCGGCCGACGACGATCGTCTTGCCGGCGTTCCGGCGGACCGCCTCCGTGGCCTTGTCCAGCTTGCGCTCGAAGCGGTCCGCGTACGGCAGTCGCCCGACGACGGTCCGGCCGACGCGGCGGCCGAGCCAGTAGCCGGCGACCTCGCCGGCGGTGGTCGCGACCACCGCGAGCGCGACGACCAGCGGGACCGACAGCTCTCCCCTCGCCGCGTAGACGCCCGCGGTCGCCAGGATCACGTCGCCCGGGACCACGACCCCGAGCAGCAGCGCAGACTCGAGGAACATCGCCGCGGGCACGATCGCGTAGCCGGCGGATGTATACGCCGGCCTCAGCCAGTCGATCAACTCGGCGACGAACGCCTGCATCATCGTGCCTTGCCCGGCGCCGCGTCCGGCCAAACCGTTTGAGGAAGACCCCGGCTGGGGACGAGGGTGAGATGCGGATCTCGGACACGGCCAAGCGCCTGCACGACGCGGACGGCACCAGCCACGTGCGCGCGCTCGCGTACCAGTCGGCGTTCGTGATGATGTCCGGCTTCGTCGGCATCGTCGGCCTCTCGACGGTGCTCGGACTCGAGCACGTCCGCGTGATGGTGCAGGAGCTCGCGACGCGGGTCCTGCCGGGCGAGGCGGGGCGGCTGCTGCAGGAGACGCTTCAGCGGGGCGCGAACGGCGGCGCCACGGCGGCGGTCGTCGGGCTCGGCGCCGCCCTCGTCTCGGGCACGCTCGCGATGGCCCAGCTGCAGCGCTCAGCCGAGCGCCTCCACGGCATCGCGAGCGACGAGCCGCTGCCGCGCCGGTACGGCCGGGCGCTCGTGCTCGCGCTCACGGCCGGTATCGCGCTCGGCCTGGCGGGTCTGGTGATCGGTGGAGGACGGTCGATCGCGACCGGTGCCGGGTTCCAGGGGACGGCCGCGACCGTCTGGGAGGTGGTCAGGTGGCCGCTCGGTCTGGTCCTCGCGGCGGTGGCGATCGGGACGATCTTCCGCGTCGGCACGCCCGGACGCCCGACGATGCGCGACGTCGCGGTCGGATCGGCCGCGGCGGTCGTGCTGTGGGCGAGCTTCACGGCGCTCCTCGGCCTCTACCTTTCGATCGGCTCGAGCTCGCAGAGCGCCTACGGGCCCCTGCTCTCGGTGAGCGCGATGCTGCTGTGGGCCTCGGCCAGCTCGCTCCCGCTGCACCTTGGCCTCGCGCTCGTCGCGGAGGGTCGCGCGCCGGTCCCGTCGGTTGCGGCGGCCGCAGAGCGCGAGCCGATCTCGGTCGGCTGATCCGCGGCTGGGCGCGGTGACGGTTCTCCGACGCGGTGCTGGTCGGGATCCGTGGAGGAGCTGGGCCCCTGCCAGGATCGCCCGACCAGCACGACCTCCGCGCGAGCGACGTCGAGATCCTCGTTACCCGGTGACGCCCCCGAGCTCCGTTGCACCGTCGCTGAAGACGCCGAACAGCGCCAGCCCGAGAGCCGTGACCGCCGCGATGATGGCGAGGGCCACCAGGAACAGCAGGAGACCGTACTCCGTGGCCACCGCCCCGTCCTCGCGCCGCATCCGGGCGATCAGGTACGCGAGACCCGCCTGAAGCGTGGAGACCATGTGCTTTCCCTCCTTCCAACGCTTCGCCGCAGCCATCGGAGTGGAACCGGCTGCGAGACCAACGCTAGAGGTGCGCCGACCCGCGGGCTATTCCGCGTTCCCCCGAGGTCGCGTACGCGGTTCTGCGTACGCCGCGCACGAGCCCGGTCGAGACCCCGCGGACCGATCCGCCCTAGGCTTCGAGATGAAGGAGGCGGAGATGGCGATGACGTCGCGGGAACGTGTGCTGGCGGCGATGCGTCACGAGGAGCCCGATCGCGTGCCGATCGTGCTCGGGGTGAGCAACGCCACGGGCATCAAGATGAAGCCGTACCGCGAGCTCAAGCGGCTGCTCGGGATCCAGGCGCCCGACGCGCACCTCTACCGGTGGCCGGAGCTCGGGACGGCCGAGGTCGACGAGGAGACGCTCGTCCGCCTGCGCTCCGACGTCCGAGGGGTGCTCGACCTCGAGCCGGAAGCGGTGCTCGAGCGGAACGCAACCCGTCCGCCGCACGACGACTACATCAACTCGTGGGGCTCGGGCGCGACCGAGATCGGCCCGGACGACTGGTACCCGTCGGTCTGCCCGATGAAGGACGCGACCACGATCCAGGAGATCGAGGACTACCCGTGGCCCGACATGGACGATCCGACCCGCGTCGCGCACGTTGCCGACGAGGCCGCGCGGCTGGCCGCCGAGAACCGCTACGCGATCATGGCCACGCCCTGGCTCCTGTTCCCCCTCGAGCGCGCGTTCGCGATGCAGGGCATGGAGACGTTCCTCATGAACCTCGCGATGCGGCCCGAGTTCGCCGAGGCGCTGCTCTGGAAGATCCAGGGTCTCTGCAAGGTGCTCATGGGTCACTTCCTGGAGGCGCTCGGCGACAACGTCGACATCATCAAGATCGGCGACGACCTCGGCACGCAGGAGAGCCTGTTGATGTCGCCGGCGATGTACCGGTCGATCCTGGAGCCGGTCCACGCGGACTACATCCGGTTCATCCGCGAGCGGACCTCGGCCAAGGTCTTCTTCCACACCGACGGCGACGTGTTCCCGCTCATCGACAACTTCCTCGGGATGGGGATCGACGTCCTCAACCCGATCCAGACTTCGGCGGGCAAGATGGCGAACCTGCCCGAGCTCAAGGCGAGGTGGGGCGACCGGATGACGTTCTGCGGTGGCATCGACACGCAGCGGATCCTGCCGCGCGGGACCCCCGACGAGGTCCGCGAGGAGGTCCGGCGCGTGATCGGGATCCTGGCGCCCGGCGGCGGTTACATGGTCAGCTCGGTCCACACGGTGATGAACGACGTGCCGGCCGAGAACGTCCTCGCGATGGTCGACGCCGTCGAGGAGTACGGCAGGTACCCGATCGCCGAGGCGTAGCCGCTACGACGGCCTCTCGTCGAGGGCGGCGCGGAGCGCGGCGAGCGCCGCCAGCATCGGGGTCGCGGACCTGCGGCCCGGGAGCTGCTCGAGGAGCTCTCTCGCCGCCGCCTCGATCCGACGGAGGCGGGCGACCTCTTCGTTCGGGACCGACTGGGAGGTCGGCTCGTTCGTGGTCATGGCTGCCCTCCTCCGTGACGCTACCCGTTCGCGGGTCCAGACGCCTCGTTCCGACGACGGGTCGCCGAGGACCGGGTGACCCGGTCCGTGGAATGGGCTCCGGTGCTAGCGTCTCCATCGAGTGGACCTCGAGGGGCTCGGGCAGGTTCTCCGCAGGCGCTACACCGTGTCCGACCCGCTCGATGCGTCGAGCGCAACCGAAGGGAGGACGCGTCGTGAGCGATCGGAACGCGAACGACCGGGGACCCGGACCCGGCGATCCGAACGAGGCCTCGAGGAGCGGACCGTCTCCCGGCCCCGCGGGGAACGCGGTGAGGCGGCCGCTCGGGGTCGTGGTGGGCTCGACCGTCGATGGCTTCCGGACGCTCCTCCGCAAGCACGTCGAGCTCGCCAAGATCGAGGTGACGGAGATCGCGTCGGTCCGTGCGAAGGGCGCCGGGCTCATGGCCGCCGCCGCCGTGCTCGTGCTGTTCGCCCTCGGGTACGCGGCGGCCGCGGCTGCGGCGGCGCTCGCCCTCGTGATGCCGACGTGGGCCGCGGATCTGATCCTTGCCGTCGCGTTGATCCTCGTCGCGCTGGTGTTGGTGTCCGTCGGCCGTCGGACGATGCGGACGGCCCCGACCGCGCCGGAGCGCACCCGGGAGGCCGTGAAGGAGGACGCCCGATGGGCGAAGCAGCAGATCGCAAGGTGACGGAGATCGAGGAGACCCGGCGCCGGCTCGAGCTCGACATCCGTGAGCTCGAGGAGCGCCTCCCGAGCCCGCTCCGATCGGTCAAGACCCTCGTCGGGGTGGTCGTGGGGAGCACGTTCCTCACGGCGCTCGCCCTCCGGATGTTCCGGTCCAAGCGCTCGGACGCGCGCCCGACGGCGGAGGTCGTCGTGCGCATCGTCCGCGACGACATCTGAGCAGACCTCGTCGGCGCCGCGGGTTCTCACCCGCGACCGGGCGTACCCTCCGGCGGGCGTGCTCCTCGGGATCCTGCGGAGCCGTCCGTCGTCGGAGCGTCGCTGGCCTCCGGTCCGTACGAGGAGCAGGATGAGGAGGTGGACGCGGATCCGCGTCGCAACCGGCGCATCGTGGCCGGTGTCGTTGGGATCGCATCGTTCGTCGGGGCGGTCTGGCTTGTTGCGACCGGCGGCCCGTTCGGTCCCGCCCCGACGCCGACGCCCGCCGAACCGCCGGCCCTGACCGAGCCGCCCGGCCTGAGCGACCCGCCTACCCCGACGGGGCCGACCGGCTCCGGCGCCGCCACACGGGTGGGCTTCGTCGGCCTGCCTCCCGAGGGAGCCACGCCGAGCAAGCCGAGGAACGGAGAGCTCGTCCTCAGCTACTCCGGGCGGCGGTTCGCTCACTGGTATCAGGTCTGGGTGTACGCGGACGGGCGGCTGATCTGGCAGCGGGAAGGCGACCTCCTCGAGGGCGCGAACGAGCGCTCGACCGGCTTCCTCGAGCAGCGGCTCACGCGCGGGGGCGTCGAGATGCTTCGGGCCCGAGGGTCGACAGGAGCCGCGCTGTTCGGGTTCCCGTGGCGACCCCCGTACCCGGCGTCCTGGCTGCCGTCACGTGGGTGGAAGGACCGCGGGATCAGGGCGTTCGTGTCCTCCAGGTACGCAGTGTGCTACCAGGCGTTGCAGGGACGGATCGAGCCGGGTCGGATCTTGCGGTGGCTCCCGGCACCGGCCGCGAGACTGCTCGGCACCACGGAGCCCGCGGTCGTTTCGGACGCCGACTGGCTCCGGGGGTTCCGCGGAGCCTGCTCCGACCTGACGACGGACGAGGCCCGCGAGGTTGCCGACGCTCTCGAGGGGGCAGGGCTCGGGCAGGACGAGTTCCAGCAAGCCTACGGGCTGACCTACTACGTCGAGGCCGGAAGCTCGGTCCCGAAGGAGGTCGTCTTCAGGTTCGAGCCGATCCTCCCCCATGGCGAGGTGGGCTGCTCAGGGTGCGGGTGAGGGCCCGCGGCTCCGGCGCGCTCCGTGGGCGCTGGAGGGCCGGTCGGCGCCTCCTCAGCTCGGCGCGAGCTCCAGGGAGAAGGCGACGTCGCCGGCCGTGTCGATGACCTGGGCCGTGAGCGTTCCGTCCTCGTCGACCACGAGCGTGCCGAAGTTCAGCCACTCCTTGGCCGCCTCCCACGAGGCGACGTCGGCGGGGGTCGGCGGCCCGAAGAAGAACAGGCGCTCTGGGTTCAGGGTCATGTCGAAGTCCCGGTTGGGGAAGATGCCGGCGTTCATCGGCCCGGTCACGACCTCATGCACGACGAAGCCGGTATCGTCCGCGAAGGGCACGTACCGGAACACCTCGGCGAAATGCACGTCGGTGGTGATCCAGACCGTGTCGTCGATCCCCTCGTCCTGCAGGAACCGCAGGATGTCCAGCAGCTCCCGCTCGAAGCCGGTGTCCTGGTCGAAGTTCGCCCACCCATCGCGGCCGTTCGTCGCCGGGAACCCGGTGGGGATCGACATCGGCACGCTCGAGACGATCACCTTCCAGGTGGCGTCGGAACCGGCGAGCTCCTGCTTCAGCCAGGCGAGCTGCTCGGGCCCGAGCATCGTCTTCGGGCGGTCGGGGATGTCCTCGGCCAGGTTCGCGTCCCGGTACTGCCGGGTGTCGAGCACGAACATCTCCAGGTGCTTCCCCCAACGCAACGTGCGATACAGGCGTGTAGGGGTCTCGGGCGAGATGGCGATCGGCGTGTAGTCCACGAACGCGTCCAGGCCCATCGGCAGGAGGTGCTCGCCGGGTGTGTAGGGCGGCACGTCGCGCGTGTCGCCGAGCGGCCCGAAGTCGTTCACCACCTCGTGGTCGTCCCACACACCCACGTACGAGGCGGATGCGAGCAGCGCCTGGAGGTTCGCGTCGGCCCGGTTGTAGCGCCAGTGCGCCCAGAAGCCCTCGAGATCGGCGGCCTGGAGGAAGTCGCCCGGCACCTGCGCGTTGCCGTACCGTCCGGTCTCGAGGCACAGGTCGTCGGCGTAGATCATGTCGCCGAGCCCGACGAAGATGTCGGGGTCCCACGAGCGGACGGTGTCCATGATCGGGAACCCTTCCACGGCGTCCCGGCACACGTTCTGCCCGGATAGGTCACCGCCGAACGCGAGACGGATGGGTGCCGGCGCGTCGTCCGTGGGTGCCGTGGCGAACGAGCCACCGACGACCGGCCCCCGGGCACCTCCGTGACGGCTCTGGGTGAACCAGACCCGATAGCGGTACTCGGTCGAGGGCCGCAGGCCCCGGAGCAGGACCCGTCCGGTGTGGTCGTCGGCGGGGCCGACCGGGACAGGAGCGATCGGCCCGTGCCCGCCCCCGGACAGGGCCACATGGAGGACGGCCGCGCGATCCGCCCTGGCCCACAGCACCGCGGACCTCGCGGTGACGTCCCCAACGACGACCCCGTGCGTGACGGACGGGCCGCTCCGGCGTGCCTGCTCGCCACCGATGGCGGTGACCCGCCCCTGCACCAGGAGGGTCGCCGCGACCAGCACCCCAAGGAGGGAGAGCCGTCGGATCCGCGCGATCGCCGTCACGAGCTCCACCTCTCGGTCTTCCGGCACCTCTCAGCTCGTACCGCCGAGAGACTTACGTTGCAGGATATCGGAGCACCGCGACCCCCTGCGCTTCCCCGTGGTCAGCCGGCGTCGGACACGCGGATCGCGACCTTGCCCGCCGCGTGACCCTCCGCGAGATACCGGATCGCATCGGGAGCCTCGTGGAGCGGATACGTCCGGTCGACGACGGGCGTGACCGTTCCCGCGTCGATCAGCTCTGCCAGCGACTCCAGGTCCTCGTGCGTCTCCTTCGAGATCAGCCCGCGCAGCTTCTGACCGCTGAACAGGGAGACGATCGGCGCGCGGAAGATCTGCCGGTCGAACCCTCCGAGCCACCGCCCGCCGCCCTCGCCGCCGAGGATCACGAGCGTTCCCCGCGCGTCGAGTGCGCCCCGCAGCTGCGACAGCGGCCGACGGCCGGCGGTGTCGATGATCACGTCGAACCGCCGCTTCCCGTCCGCGAGCTCCTGACGCGTGTAGTCGATCACGTCGTCCGCGCCGATCGAGCGAACCAGGTCCGTCTTCGCCGTGCTGACCACGCCGGTGACCTCGGCCCCGAACGCCTTCGCGATCTGCACCGCGTACGAGCCCACGCCGCCGGCCGCGCCGATCACCATCACGCGCTGTCCGGCCCGCACCTCCCCGACGTCGCGCACGGCGTGGAGGGCGGTGAGCCCGGAGATCGGCACGACCGCGGCCTGCTCGAACGTCAGCCTCGCCGGCTTCGGAACGAGCTTGTCCGGCGGGGCGACCGCGTACTCGGCGAACGACCCCTCCCCGATCCCCATCACCTCGTCGCCGGGCGCGACGCCGGTGACGGCCGCCCCGACCGCCTCGACGCGTCCCGCCAGATCGCTGCCTCGGACCCGGAGCTTCGGCCGCCGGAGCCCGAACCCCATGGCGCGCACCAGGTAGGGCGACCCGGTCATCAGGTGCCACACGCCGGGGTCGAGACCCGCCGCGTGCACGCGGACGAGCACGTCCTTCTCGCCCACCGCCGGCACGTCGATCTCGTCGAGCCGCAGCACGTCGGCCGGGCCGTATCCGTCCTGCACGATCGCCTTCATCGGTCCCCCCTCCTCGTGATCCGCGTGTACGCCGTACACTTGCCGCGGGACTCTACGTGTACGGCGTACACTTGTCAAACTCGAAGGGCTCGCGTGGAGCCCTCTCCCGAGAGGAGACGCGATGACCGCGAAGACCGAGGCACGGACCCGGGAGCCGCTGACCAGGGAGCGGATCCTGCGCGTCGCCGTCGCCGTCGCCGACGAGGACGGGATCGAGTCGCTGAGCATGCGACGGATCGCGCAGGAGCTCGGCGTGGTGCCGATGGCCCTGTACCGGCACGTGGCGAACAAGGACGAGGTGTTCGGCGGCCTGGTCGACGCGGTCGTCGGCGAGATCGACCCGCCGGTCGCAGACGTCGACTGGAAGACCGCCGTCCGCGAGCGGGTGCTCTCGGCCCGTCGGGCGCTCCTTCGCCACCCCTGGGCCTCGCGCGTGATCGAGTCGCGGACCACCCCTACCCCGACCGTGATCGAATACATGGACTCGATGATCGGGATGTTCCGAGCCGGTGGTTTCTCGATCGAGCTGACCCACCACGCGATGCACGCGATGGGCAGCCGACTGTTGGGGTTCTCGCAGGAGCTGTTCGACGACTCCTCCGAGGCAGGCGAGGGGTTCGACGCAGACATGATCCGCGTGATGGCGGATCGCTACCCCTTCATCAACGAGATCATCGTGAGCATCACGCACGACGAGACCTCGATCGTCGGCCCAGGGTGCGACGATCAGTTCGAGTTCGAGTTCGCCTTGGATCTGATGCTGGACGGCCTCGAGCGGGTGAGGGGGGGGTCGTAGGTGAGGAGCTCGAGAGCTCCCGTCACCCGTCCCCCACCGTGGCGACGTAGACGGTGCTGGCGGCCTCGCCGCCCGTCAACGGGTTGGGGAAGGTGACCACATGCGCGTCGCATGACGCGAAGATCCGCTCGACCACGGAGACATACGACTCGTCCGGGGGATCGTCGGACCACAGCGCGTAGACCGCTCCGGGGTGCAGGCGGTCGGCGAGTCGCCGCTGCCCCTCGGGCTCGTAGAAGGGACCGTGACGAGGGTGCAGGAGGTGGCGTGGCGTGTGGTCGATGTCCACGAGGATCGCGTCGTGGCGATGGGGAGCGCCGGGCCCGAAGCTCGAACCGGTGGCGACCATCGCGAAGAAGTCCCCCTCCACGAGGGTGCATCGCGGATCGGACGTCAATCGGTGGCTCACCGGAAGCAGGCCGCGTCGATGCCACCCGATGACCTCGTCCAGCGCCTCGATGACACGGAGCGAGTGGACCCGGGGGTCTCGAAGGACGGCGTCGGCCGTGTAGCCGAGGCCGAGCCCCCCGACCACCACGTCGAGATCGGCGCCATCGAGGCGGGCGAGTGCGAGATCTGCGAGCGCGATCTCCGAGACCGTGAAGAGGCTCGACATGAGGAACTCGTCGTCGAGCTTCGCCTCGTACACGTCGATCCGCAGGCTCGGCTCGATCCGTCGTCGCAGGCTGATCTCACCGAGCGGCGTCGGACACCAGTCGAGCTCTTCGAATCGAGCGCTCACGCACCGAATCTAGCTGTGGGCGCTGAGGGTTATCGAACCCCCCGACCTCTTCCTCGGAAGGGCGGGAGAACCACGGCGACTGGGAAGGCGACTGGGAACTTGACACCTCCTTCCCCCGGGGCGGCTGAACAGAGGCCAATCGCGCCGACGGGCTGATGCTCAAGAGGGGCGACCAGGGCGACCGTGCTCACGAGTACCGACTGGTTCGGTCGGCTCTTCGATCAGTTGTTGACCCGGATCCCGCGTCGAGCCGCCTGCACGGCAGATGACGCTCGATGCACCTCCTTGGCACCGTTCAGGGCCGAGGTGCTCATCGACAGACACGGGCGGTCTACCTGGGGGTCGTCGGCCCCTCGAAGTTGTGTGGGAGCCGTGAGCTCGCGCGATGCTGTTCTCGGCATCAAGCGGGTCGGTGGCCGATCACCGTCCGGAGTCCCGCGGGAAGCCGTTCACCGCCGAACGAGGAACCGACGGTCGCCGCGACTCCATGCTCCGAGAGCAGAGCCGGGATCAGACTCGTATCGATCATCACGTTGTCGTGGCGCTCGTCGTCGCGACGCCACGAGCCGTCCTCGTTCCGGACGAACGTCGCCATCTGCCGGACGAACCGATCGGGCGAGGGAACCGAGGTGAGGGTGACGAGAGCCCAGTCGTCACCGACCCAGCCGAAGCGTCCGGGCTCGCTACGAGCACGCGCGTACTCGAGATCGTAGATGTCGAGCGCGAGCACCCCTCCTGGCTGAAGCGCCTCAGCGGCCGCCACGAGCGCGCGTTCGATCGAGGCGGCATCGGGCAGGTAGCTGAGGACGTGCCCCACCGAGACGATCGCGTCGGCGGGTGGGATCGGATCGTCGGGGAGAACGAGCTCGTGGACCTCCTCCGCGTCGGCGGCCACCTCTCGTGCGAGCTCGAGCATGGCGGGAGACGCATCCGTGGCGATGACACGGTGACCGGCGTCGAGCAGGTGCCGGGTGAGGAGGCCGCTCCCGCAGCCGAGCTCGAGAACGACCCCACCCCGTTCCCGGACCGGAGCGAGCAACGCCAGGATGGCAGGGGCCGTGTCGTCAGCGTGGAAGCCGAACCCCAGATGGTGGATCCGCGCCAGGTCCCGGCGGTAGTAGGGACCATCCACCTGCATCGCGCGAGTGTACTGCCGAGGTGACGGTCGGCGGCAGAGCAGCCTGCGATCGGTGGGCGCTGGAGGGCTCGAACCTCCGACCTCTTCCTTGTAAGGGAAGCGCTCTACCGCTGAGCTAAGCGCCCAAGGTCCACGCGGGCTCGGCCGGGACGCCGCGGACGTGGCCGCACGCCCGGCAGACGACCTCGCCGAGCATCACGGACAGGCGCGTCGCGCCGCACGCCTCGCACCGGTCGAGCTGCACGGCCCAGTCGGCACGCTCCTCCTGGCACGAGGGGCACACGAGCACCTGGTGACCCTCGACGCTGGCGCGGACCCACGGGCGCTCCCGCTTGTCGGGGTCGAACGTGGGGCGGCCGCAGAACAGGCAGCCGGGACGCTTCACGGGCGGCTCGGTCGAGCTCACGAGCCAACAGGATAGGTCACTCGGCGGACGCGTGACTCGCGCGTTCGGGTGTCTCGAACGACGACCCCGCCCGGTGCACCGAGCGCTCGCCGCGGTGCACGATCATCGCACCGCCCCGGCCGAACACCGTCCAGCGCTGACCGTCGCCGAGGATCGCGGTGCGCTCGTCGATCCCGACGAACCACGAGGACTCGGGGATCCGCGAGGTGACCCACCACTGCATGCCGGGGATCTTGCCCATCCGGTCCCAGTGCACGCCGAACGACACGTGCGGCACGAGCCCGAGACCGAACGTCCACGAGGCGCCGACCTTGCGCTCACGCGCCTGCGCCCGGGACTGGCTCGCGACCATCGCGCCGGCGCTGCAGCCCGCGTACACGGCGCCGCGGTCGAGCGCCGCGTTCAGCCCCCGCCACAGCGCCGTGCCCTCGATCGTCGTGCCCAGGTGCTTGGGGTTCCCGCCCGAGAAGTACACGAGGCCCGCCCGCTCCACCGCGGTCGCGAGGTCCCCGCGTTCGGCGTCCGCGCGGGTCTTCACCGGCAGGACGTCGGCCCGCCACCCCATCGCCCGGTAGTGCTCGAGCCCCATCCGGCCCCAGCGCTCGAACACCGCGTCGCCCTCGGGCGCGCTCGCGGTGGGCAGGATCGCGACGCGCGGGTCGGCGCCGTCGAGCGCGGCGCGCTCGGGCTCCTCGGACCAGGCCTCGAACTCTCCCGAGCCGAGCAGCAGGAACCGGCGGTTCTGCGACACCGGCGAAGCCTACCTAGGATGGAACGAGCGCACGAAGGAGGCGAGCCATGGACGAGTACAGCGATCAGGCGGCGAGCGCCCTCGAGTTCGAGGAGGACGTGCGGGTGGAGCGCTCGCTCGTCGGCGTCATGCGGGCACGCGACGTCCACCTGCACCAGGCGGCGGCCGGCCCGATCGCTGCGAGCGGGTCGCTCTCGATCCTCCAGGGCGGGTGCGGCCCGGTCATCGCGAACGGGCACGTGACGATCCGGCAGGGCGGCTGCGGGCCGCTCATCGCGAACGGCGACGTGTCGATCGAGCAGGGTGGCTCCCAGAGCATCATCGCGGCCGGCGGCGCGACGCTCGGCGAGCGCTCGTTCGTCGGCCTCGTGCTCTCGCCGAAGGTGACCGTCGAGGACGGCGCGAGGGTGATGTTCAACACTCCGCAGGCGCTCGCCTTCGGGGCGACGCTGGGCGTTGCGATCGGAGTCCTCGTCCGGCTGTTCCGCCGCTGAGGCTGGTCCAGCTAGCGCTCGATCGCCTCGGCGAGGCGATGCGCGAGGACCGGCAGCATCGCCACCGCGATCTTCGGCTCCTCCTCGAGGAGGCGCCGGAAGTCCGGGCGGCCGATCACGAGCGCCCGGATCGGCGTCGCCGAGCGCACCCTGGCGGTCCGCGGCACGTCGTCCGCGAGGATCGACAGCTCGCCGAAGAACTCCCCCGGCCCGAGCTCGACCGGGCGCTGCGGCAGCTCGACGGACACCGTGCCCTCCTCGAGCAGGAACATGCCCGAGCCGGGCTGGCCGTGCTCGACGATCACCTGACCCGCGGGCGCCTCGACCTCGCTGAACAGCGACGCCACGCGCTCGAGCGCCGCGTCGTCCAGGCCCGCGAACATCGGGATCGCTCGGACCTTCTCCACGGCCTCCGTCATCAGAGCCCCACCTCCTCCTCGATCGGTTCCGGACCCCTTCCGGGCGAGGGCGCCGGCGCTGCCACGGCCCGCGCGAGCCCCGCGCGGTGACTCCCACGATGACCCCTGGCGCGCCACGTCGCCACGGTCGCCGCCCCGAGCCCGAATCCGGACGCCAGGAACCAGACGACCGGCCCGATGGAGGGTACCGCCGTCGCGGCGCTCGCCATCAGCCAGCCGAACAGGAGCGCGAGCCACCGGCTCCTCGGCGCTCCCCAGACCAGCCGGCCGACGATCCACACGCTCAGCACGAACCCCACCGACAGCAAGAACGCGAGCGCGAGCAGCAGCATGAGGCCGAGCGGCAACCCGAGCACCGAGGCCACGAGCAGCACCGCGAGCACGGGCAGCCCGACGAACGCCGCGAGCCCCCACCCCGCCGAGGGCCAGAGCGCCGTGGTCGCCGCCGCGTGGACGGCGTCGGCGCCGCGTGGGGCGAGCAGCAGGAGTCCCGCGCCGAGCAGCAGCGTCGAGACTGACAGCGCGAGCCACACGAGGAACCGCCCGAGCGCCTCGAGGGAACCTCGGAGCGTGAACGCCACGCCGTCGCGCACGCCGCCCGAGACCTGCGCGGCGGGGTCGGCGTTCACCGACCCGCCGGCCATCACGTCCCCGCGCACCTGCGCGCCCGGCCCGAGCGTCACGTCGCCGTTCACGGCGATCACGCTCCCGCTCACCTGGCCGTTCACGACGATCGGCCCGTCGAGCACGAGGACGTCGCCGAGCGCGATCCCGCCGATCGTCGCGCGGCCATGGAAGACGACGATCTCGCCCACCTGCTTCCCGCGGGGCACGGTCACGGTCCCCGAGAGCACGACCTGCGCCTCGGGCTCACGGACGGCGCCACCCTCGTTGTCCTGCGCCGCCTCCGGCCCCGCGCCTAGCGCGACCACCGCGACCGCGAGCAGGCAGAGCGCCGGCACGCGACGAAGGGTTGCCATGCGCAGCATCCTACCGGCGGGGCGGAGGGCTCCTAGTCCGCATCCTCCGAGGGGAGTCGTGCCCGCCGCACACC
>Ga0105106_10002042_pt1 | contig 14479 bp, 10 predicted proteins | sample PPLLaktember2015_5_FD_79109 | JGI IMG/M metagenome (GOLD analysis project Ga0105106, IMG submission 79109) | Freshwater sediment microbial communities from Prairie Pothole Lake near Jamestown, North Dakota, USA - PPLs Lake P8 Core (1) Depth... | ecosystem: Environmental > Aquatic > Freshwater >...
CTCGGCACGCTGCGGTACAGCAGCACGGTCGCGGCCGCGCACACGACGAACGCGACGACCACGGCGATCGGACGGACCAGCACCTTGCGCAGCAGCCCGGCGTAGCCGCTGCGGAACCGCTCGAGCGCCGCGTCGAACTTGCGGAAGACGACCCATTTCGGCCCGACGTGCGGTCGCAACAGCAACGCAGAGAGCGCAGGGGTGAGCGTCAACGCGCAGATCGTCGACAGCGCGACCGAGGCGGCGATGGTGAGCGCGAACTGGCGGTAGATCTGCCCGGTCGTGCCGGGGAACAGCGCGACCGGTGCGAACACGGCCATCAGCACGAGCGAGGTCGCGATCACGGCACCGGCGACCTCGCGCATCGCCGCGCTCGCGGCCTCGCGCGGTTGCAGCCGCCGCTGCGTCATGTTGCGCTCGATGTTCTCGATCACGACGATCGCGTCGTCGACGACCAGCCCCGTGGCCAGCGTGAGCCCGAACAGCGTGAGCGTGTTGATCGAGAACCCGAACAGATCGACGAATGCGAACGTGCCGACCAGCGACACCGGCAGCGTCAGGGCGGTGATCACGACGCTGCGCCAGCCGTGCAGGAACACGAAGATCACGAGGATCACGAGCCCGATCGCCTCGGCCAGGCTCGCCACGACCTCTGCGATCGACGCACGCACCGCGAGGGTCGTGTCGTTGCCGGTCTGGTACTCGAGGCCCGGCGGGAAGTCGTGCGAGATCCGTTCGAACTCGGCGATGACGGCGTCACGCACCTCGAGGGCGTTCGCCGTGGGCAGCTGGAACACGCCGACGCCGACGCCGACGCGACCGTCGAACACGAGGTTCTGCCCGTAGTTCTCCGCGCCGAGCTCGACCCGCGCGACGTCGCCGAGCCGCACCTGCCGACCCTCTTCACCGCGCTCGAGCACGATGTCGGCGAACTCGTGCGCTTCCATCAGCCGTCCGCGTGCGCGCACGGACAGCTGATACGGCTGATCCTCGGGCGCCGGCGGCTGGCCGATCTGTCCGGCGGCGACCTGCAGGTTCTGCTCGCGCAGGGCGGCGGCGACGTCCTGCGCGGTCAGGCCGCGCTTGCCCAGCGCCACCGGATCGAGCCAGATCCGCATCGCGAACTTCCGCTCGCCGAAGATCCGCACGTCGCCGACACCGGGGACCCGCCGGAGCGCGTCGCGGATGTACACGTCGGCGTAGTTGCTGAGGAACTGCGCATCGTAGCGATCGTCGGGGGTCGACAGTGCGATCGCCAGCAGGAGCTGCGTCGACGCCTTGTTCACGACGATGCCGGCCTGGTTCACCTCGGCCGGCAGACGAGCGGCCGCCCGGCTCACGCGGTTCTGCACCTCGACCGCCGCGGCATCGAGATCGCGGGTGGGCTCGAACGTGATGGTGATGTTCGCGACCCCCTCGTTGCTGCTGGTCGACGAGATGTACTTCATCCCTTCCACGCCGTTGAGCTCCTGCTCGAGCGGGATCGTCACGGCGCTCTCGACCACGTCCGCGCTCGCGCCGATGTACGTGGCGGTGACGTTGACCTGCGGTGGTGCGAGGTCGGGATACTGCGCGATGGGCAGCCGCGGGATCACGACGGCGCCGAGCAGGGTGAGCACGATGGACACCACCGCGGCGAACACCGGTCGCCGGATGAAGAACTCGATCACGGTCGGGTCCCCGGATGCGCGAGCGCGACCGCCTCGCCGTCGGGCTGCGTCTCCACCGGCACGATCGGTGTCCCGTCGCGCAGCATCTGGATCGACGAGATCGCGACGCGGTCGCCCGCCTGCACGCCGTCCTCCACGACGTATCCCGCCTCGCCCAGGGCACCGAGCTGCACCGGCCGCCGCTCGACGACCGCCTGGCCGTCGCGGTCGGCGACGACGAATGCGAATGCCTGCCCGCTCTGCCGCACGATCGCCGTCAGCGGGATCTGCAGCGCCTGCCGCGTGGAGTAGACGATGCGTGCACGGACGATCTCGCTCGCGCGCAGGCCGATGTCGTTCGTGACGTTGGCCTTCACCTCGACGAGCTGTGTGCTCGGATCCGCCTCGGGCGCGACATAGAAGACGGAGGTCGTCGCTCGCACGCCACCGTCGGCATCGAGCAGCTCGACCGGGGTACCGAGCTCGATCTCGCGGGCGCGCTCGGTCGGCACACCGATGCCGACCTCGATCGTGCTGGTCTGCGAGAGCGTCGTGAGGACCGTCGTCGAATCGACGTGGTCGCCCACGCGCACCGCGACGTCGCCGACGACGCCCGGCACCGGAGCTCGCACGACGTGGTACTGCAGCTGGACCTTGCGCTGCGAGATCTCGGCGGCGGCCTGGCGTTCGGCTGCGATCGCCTCACGCAGCCCGGCGTCGGTCAGATCGACCTCCTCGCGCGACGCCGCACCGCTGCGCACGAGGTCGTCCACGCGCTTCTTCGTCTGCTTCGCCAGCTCCACGCGAGCGCGCGCCGATTGCAGGCTCGCCCGCGCCGCGTCCAGGGCAGCCGCTTCCTCTCGCGAATCGATCGCGAGCAGTGCATCTCCGGTCTCGACGCGATCGCCCGGACGGACCTCGATGTCGCGCACGTATCCGGCGACCTGCGGGAGCACCGTTGCGCTCTGCCGAGAGATCGATGTGCCGAGGTACTCGGCGCTGTCGCGGACCTCCGATGGCGCGAGCACGAGGACCTCGACCTCGCGCGGTGCCGCCGCGACTGGCGGGGGGCGCTCCGGCGCGCACGCGAACGCCTGCGTGGCCCACAAGCACGCCGCGACGCGGAAAGTGAGCCTCCTGGACCGCATGCACCGTGTCGCGTGTGGCGCCGCGGATCGACGCACGCACCTCTCAGGAGTGCGTCACGGGACGCTCGCTGCAACATCGAGACGGCCGGCGAACGACGTCGCCGGCCGTTTCAGCGCGAGACGCTCACGGCCAGACGAACTGGACGCGGCGATCCTTCGCGCGCTCGGCTTCGCTGGCGCCGCTGGCCTCGAGGTTGCCCTTCGCGACCACTTGCAGCAGGTCGGCGGGCGCGCCCTTCTCGACGAGCAGACCCTTCACCGACGAGCCGCGCCGTTCGGTGAGCATGATGTTGTACTCCTCGGTGCCGACGTTGTCGGCGTGGGCCTCGAGGATCACCTGCTTGCCCTGCTCGGCGATGCACTTCGCGAGTGCCTCGACGGCGGGGGCCTGCTTGTCGCCGATCTTGTCGCTGTCGAACCCGAAGTAGACCGCTTCGAGCCCGCACGGTCCGCCAGGGGTGCCGTCGCCGCCCGAGAACACGCACGTGCCACCGTCGCAGATCTCGTCCATCGGACACTGATCGTCGGTCTGGCACTGGCCGGTGTTCGAGCAGCGACCGGTGTCGAGGTTGCACGTGCTCGGTGCGCACTGGGCATCCTCGGTACAGGTCGCGCACTTGCCCTCGGTGCATGCCCAGCCGCCGGTGCAGTCGGTCTGCGAGGTGCACGGATCGCCGATCTCGCCGCCACCACCCGCGCCTGCCGGGATCTGGCTGGGATCCTGACACCGAAATTCGTGGCACTTCGTGTTCGCACCCTGGCCGGCACAATCGGCATCCGTCGCGCAGTTCTGGCACTGCCCGTCGACGCACTTCTCGTTCGCATCGACCTTGCAGTGCTTGTCCTTCTTGCACTGCGGGTACTTCGGCTTGCATGCGGATGCGCCGAACACGAGCACGAGAGCGGAGAGCACTGGCATCAGGGTGCGAGAGATGGTCGTCATGCCGGGTGAGTCTGGCACATCTGCGGCCGCGCGCGTGTGTGGCGACGCGGTCTCCCTTCGCCCCACCTGATCATCCGTCGCGATCGCGGGGGTGTAGCTCCATCGCCGGCCGCCCCATCCTGGTGCATCGCTGTCCGGAGTCGTCAGCGCGACGAGTCCTCGCCGCCCGCGGGCGGGGTCTCGCCGCGATACTCCGCGAGCCGGTACTGGATCTTCCGCGGAGAGATGCCGAGCATTTCGGCCGCCTTGCTCGTGCTGCCGTGCACGTGCTCGAGCGTCTTCAGGATCGCGTACTTCTCGAGGTCGGCCATCGTGGTGCCGGGGATCGGCGGCATCTCGTCGGCCGAGCGCTCGTGCTGCATGATCTCCCGCGGCAGGTGGCGCGGTTCGATCTCGTTGCCCTGGCACAGCACGACTGCGCGCTCGATGCAGTTCTCGAGCTCGCGCACGTTGCCCGGCCAGTCGGCGTTGAGCAGCACCCGCAGCGCTCGATCCGAGAAGCCGCGGATCATCTTTCGCGAGCGCGCCTTGGCGCGGTCGAGGAAGTGCTGCGCGAGCGCCGGGATGTCCTCGCGGCGCTGGGTGAGCGGCGGAGTGCGCAGCGAGATCACGTTGAGGCGGTAGTAGAGGTCCTCGCGGAACCGGCCCTCGCGGACCTCCTTCTGCAGGTCCTTGTTCGTCGCCGCGATGACGCGGACATCGACCGGCACCGTCTCGTCGCCGCCGACGCGCTCGTACTCCCGCTCCTGCAGGACGCGCAGGAGCTTGACCTGGGTGGCCATCGGGATGTCGCCGACCTCGTCGAGCAGCAGCGTGCCGCCGTCGGCCTTCGCGAAGCGGCCCTCGCGGCGCGCCGTCGCGCCCGTGAACGCGCCCTTCTCGTGACCGAACAGCTCGCTCTCGAGCACGCCCTCGTTCAGCGACGCGCAGTGGACCGCGACGAACGGCTTGTCCTTGCGCGGGCTCCACTCGTGCAGCGCGCGGGCGACGAGCTCCTTGCCGGTGCCGCTCTCGCCGACGATGAGGACGGACGCGTCCGATGCCGCGACCTGGCGGACGAGCCCGAGCAGCTCGCGGGATGCCTTCGACTGGCCGATCCAGTCGACGCCCGTGGTGATCGACTCGCCGGAGAGCGCGCTCTTCAGCCGGGTGTTCTCGCGGCGCAGCTCGTGGCTCGCGAGGACGCGCCGCACCACGACGAGCAGCTCGCCGAAGTGCAGCGGCTTGGTGAGGTAGTCGTCGGCGCCCTGTTGCATCGCAGCGACCGCGTTCTCGACCGAGCCGTAGGCGGTCATCACGATGACGCTGACGCCCTCGATGCGCTCGCGGACCTTCTGCATCAGCTGCATGCCGTCCATGCCGGGCATGTTCACGTCGGTGATGAGGAGGTCCGGGATCCAGTCGTCGATCTGGCCGAGCGCCTTGAAGCCGTCGGCCGCCGATCGCACGGTGAATCCCTCCTCGCGCAACAGCTCGACGAGGGCGGACCGGGCCGCGGCCTCGTCGTCGACGACGAGCACGTTGCCGGAGCTCGGGATCTGCAGGTCGCTCATGGCCTCCAGTCTTGCACCGGGGCGGCCGCACGGGGCAAGCCCCAACCTTCTACCGCCGTCCGCGGAGCTGCGCGTGGCGAAAGCAGGCGATCTCGTGGTCGTTCACCATGCCGGCGGCCTGCATGTACGCGTAACAGATCGTCGAGCCCACGAATTTGAATCCCAGTCGGACGAGCTCCTTGCTCATCGCGTCGGACTCCGCCGTGCGAGCCGGAACGTCCCTCATCGACGGCCACGCGTTGTGGCGCGTGCGCCCGTCGACGAAGCGCCAGATGAACCGATCGAACGAGCCGTGGGTCTCCTGCACCGCGAGCAGGGCGCGTGCGTTGCCGATCGTCGCCTCGATCTTCTGGCGATTGCGCACGATCGCGGGGTCCGCGAGCATCCGATCGACGCTGCGACGATTGAAGCGCGCGACGCGGACCGGATCGAAGTCGGCGAACGCCTGCCGGAATCCCTCGCGCTTGTTCAACACGATCGCCCAGCTGAGGCCGGCCTGGAATGCATCGAGCACGAGGAACTCGAAGTGCTTGCGGTCGTCGTGCACCGGCACGCCCCACTCCTCGTCGTGGTAGGCGATCATCGTCGGGTTGCGCGGCGCGGCATCCTTGCCGAGCGACCAGCCGCACCGGCGCCGCTCGTCGTTGGCGGGGCGTGACACGGATGCCATGGTGGCGGGAGCCGGGGCGATGGGCAACGGTCGCCACGCCCGTTGCAGCGGGGAACGGAGGCGGGCGAGGTTGTCGCCGGCCGTGCCACCTTGCGAGGCGAGCGCATTGTCGCCGACACTCGATCGCATGCCGCCGATCTCGACGCGCACCGTCGTCGATCCCGATCGACGCAACCAGTGGCTGTTCCCCAGCGCGGCGCGGGTCGTGCGTCCGTCCGACGTGCACGTGCTGATGCCCGTCGGGCCGCGTGAGCCGTGGGGCGTCGGCGAGCTGTTGCTCGCGCAGGTGCTCGCGCCCGTCGGGCTGGTCGATCGCATCGAGAACGTGAACCGCTGCGAGGGCCTCGAGTTCCGCGAGTCGACCCTGCATCCGGGCACGATCGCCGTGGTCGTGCTGGCACCGCGGGCCGGCACGAACACGTGCATCGCCGAGGTCCCGCCGCACGCCGTCGACGAGCTGCACCTGCACGGCGTCGGCGGGCAGGCGGGACTCATCGTGCCCGGCAGCCAGCACAGCGTGCACTACCGGAATCCGCCGACGCGCGTGCGAGTGCTGGCCCGGCTCGGGGACGAGACCGGGCGACCGATCAACACGCGCACCAGCGTGCGGCTCGGCGACGGCACCCCGCGACCCGCAGGCCCGGGCGATCCGTCGATCGTGCTCGTCGTCGGCTCCGACACGGACACCGGCAAGACGACCGCGACGCGGCGCATCATCTATTCGCTGCGCGCGATGGGCCGACGCGTCGTCGCGGGCAAGGGGCTCGGCGTCGCGGCGCTGACCGATCTCGGGACGATGTTCGATGCCGGGGCGTCGCGGGTCGTCGACTTCGCGGACTTCGGTGAGCCGACGACGGTCGACCTGCCGCGTCGACGCGTGCTGCAGCTGTTCTTCCGCATCGTCGAGCACCTGCGCGAGGCGAGTGGGCCCGGCGGCGTCATCGTGATCGAGCTGGCCGACGGCATCTGGTACCCCGAGACGCGCTACATCCTCGAGGACGAGCAGGTGCGGAGGCTCGTCGGCCACGTCGTGTTCACGTGCAACGGCGTGCTCGATGCCCAGAACGGCCTGGCGAAGCTCGAGCGCTGGGGCTACGTCGGGAAGATCCGCGCCATTTCCGGCCGCGTCGCGAGCAGCGGGCTGTTGCGCGCGCACCTGCCGGAGATCCTCGACAACCGCTATCCGATCTTCGACGCGCTCGACTACGACGGCTCGCCCGAGCCGATCGCGGCCCTGTTCGCCGACGCAGACTAGTTCTGATCCTCGTAGATCGGCCCGTAAGGCTCGATCACGCGCAGCCACGAGGGCTCCACGCCGCCCATGAGCTCACCGGGCTCGAGCGTGCCCTCGTTCCAGTACGCCTGCGCCTCGAGCGAGCCGTCCGCGTACAGCGAGATGGCTCCGCCGTAGTCGGCGACGAATGCACCGTACTCCTGCAGCGCGCGTGCGATCACGAGGGCCGACGGCGAGAGATCGAGGGTGTCGAGGTCGATCGTCGGGTCGAGCTGCACGCGCATGCCGCAGGGCATGCCGCGATCGGGGAGTGCCTCGGCCGTCGTGCCCTGGGCGGTGCTCGCCGGCGGCGTGTACCAGTGCGATCGGATGTGCGGGTAGGCGAGGGCGAGCGCGTGATCGATGCGGCCAGCCTGGATCTCTTCGACGCGGATGAGCCCAGCGATCAGCGGGAAGCCGCAGGCGCGTGCGCCGTGCGACCACTGCCACGCCTGGTTGCCGTCCTTGGGTGGACGCACGCCGGTGCCGTCGAGCTCGATCGCCGCGCCGACGCCCGCGACCCATTGATCGCCGTCGTGGCTCGCGTTCCACAGATCCCACGCGAGACCGGTGGTGCGGTCGTAGACGCTCAGATGATGATCGCCGGCGGGATCCGGCTCGGCGTCGAGCGGGATCGGCATGGGCTGGTCCATGCCGTAGCCGACGACGTCGGTGAGCTGGACCATGCGCAGCGGCGTCGTCGCGTTCGCCTCGTAGGCGGGGATCGTCCACTCGCGCATGTTCATCGTGAACCCGGGCCACTGCGAGCTCGTCGCGAGATCGGCGACGAGCTCGTCGGACTCCGCGAGCACCGGCGCGTCGTCGGGGATGCGGGTGTTCCACGGGCTGTCGCTCGAGAACGGGCGCCACACCGCGCCGCCGGCCCCGTCGTCGCCGCCGTCGTCGGACTCGTCCTGCGCGGCATCGTCCGCGCCTTCGTCGTCTCTGCCGGTCTCGCTGCCGTCGTCGTCGACCGACGCGTCCGCACCATCCTCGGTGGTGGCCGGTTCGTGGCCGCCGGACGGATTCGAACAACCGACGAGCGTGCCGACCCAGAGCCCGACCCACGACACCGATGCACGCGTCATTCGAAGTTCCTCGGAGCCCTGACCAGACGGCCACGGGACGGTCGAGTTGCAGTGTGGAGGATCAGCGGCCCACGCGCACTCCCGCGGGCTCGACGTCCCGCAGCCCCGCCAAGCCCTCGAAATCGTTTAGTTGTACGAATTCGTCCTTGTCGTTCACGTTAGGAATGAACATTCATTCGCGTATGACGACTTTCCTCCTCACCGGTGCCACGTCGGGCATCGGCCACGCCACTGCCCGCGCGCTCGTGCAACGGGGGCATCGCGTCCTCGCAGCCGGCCGCGACACGGTCGCGCTCGCGGCCATCGCGGACGAGCTCGGCGTGATCCCGATCCGCCTCGATCTCACCGATGCCGACTCGATCGCGGCCGCCGTGCGGGTGGCGCTCGCGCATGCACCCGAGGGCATCGACGTGCTGGTGAACAACGCGGGCATGGGGGTCATCGCACCGATGGCCGAGATCGGTGCCGACGATCTTCGCCGGCAGTTCGAGACCAACGTGTTCGGGCTCGTCGATCTCACGCAGCGGCTGGTGCCGCACATGCGTGAGCGCGGTCGTGGCCGCATCATCAACGTGAGCAGCCTCGGCGGTCGCATGACGCTGCCGCTGTTCGGCGGTTACAACGCGACGAAGCACGCGCTCGAGGCGATCTCCGACGCGTTCCGCTACGAGCTCGCGTCGTTCGGCATCGACGTCGTGCTCGTCGAGCCCGGCGTGATCCGGACCTCGTTCTCCACGCGCGCCGCCCACGACGGTCGGTCGTACCTCGCGACCGGCGGACCGTACGCGCGGGCGATGACGCGCGGCATGGAGCTGCTCGTGCGCGCCGACTCGCGCGGTGCCCCGGCCGCCCGGGTGGCCCGGACGATCGTCGCCGCCGGCGAGGCGCGGCGGCCGTCCGCACGCTACGTGGTGCCGCGTCGCACGGTCGTCGCGCTGTGGATCCTCGGCCTTCTGCCCACGCGCTGGACGGACGCGCTCTTCCGCCGCATCTACGCGCTCGACGGCACCACCGCAGCGCTCGCCGAGCGCGCCGTGGCTTGACGGGATCGTGCGATGGATCGACGCTCGACCACGATGGCTCGCCGCTCGGTCGCCGCGCGCACGCGTCCTCGTGCGAAGCCCGGCGATCCGGACGCCACGCGCGAGGCGATCCTCGACGCGGCCCTCGAGCTCTTCGTCGAGCGTGGGTTCCACGGCACGGCGGTGCCGCTCGTCGCGGAGCGAGCGGGCATCGCGGCCGGCACGATCTATCGCCACTTCGAGAGCAAGGAAGCGCTCGTGAACACGGTGTATCGCACGTGGAAGGAGCGCATCACCGGTGAGGTGCTGCGCGACTTCCCGCTGCAGGCCTCTGCGCGCGATCAGTTCCACACCGCGTGGATCGGCATCACCAAGTTCGTCGCGGAGCATCCGCGCGCCTATGCGTTCCTCGAGCTGCACCACCACGCGCCGTATCTCGATCCCGAGAGCCGCGCGGTGGAACAGCGCACGTACGAGTTCGCCGCCGTGGTGATCGCACGCGGCCAGGCCGGCGGTGCGATCCGACGCGGCGCACCGCCGGTGCTGCTCGGGCTCCTGCACGGCGCGTTCGTCGGGCTCGTTCGCTTCTGGCGCGAAGGTCGGGTCGCATGGACGCCCGACGAGCTCGCGCTGGCCGAACAGGCCTGCTGGGATCTCATCCGCGCCGCGTGATGACGGACGCGGCCTGCGGCGTCATCGCGCGGTGTTTTCGTCGCAAATTGTGTGAATGAACATTCATTCCGGCGCTGGCCGGCCCCACCTCGGAGACCTTCCATGATCACCCGTCCCCTCCTCTTCGCGCTGCTCTTCACCCCGCTCGCGTGCGCGCGCTCGTCGGATGCCGACGATCCCGCGACCGACGACGACGCCGGCGAAGCGTCGTCGTCTTCCGGTCCGATCGCCGAGCTCGGCTTCTACGACGACGTCGCCCCGATCCTCGCCGCGCACTGCAACGGCTGCCACCGCGATGGCGGCGTCGCGCCGTTCCCACTCACGAGCTACGCCGATGCCTCGGCATGGTCGGCCTCGATCCTCGCCGCGATCGAGGCACGCACCATGCCGCCGTTCAACGTGAACAACGACGGCTCGTGCCACACGTTCACCGATGCGCGTTGGCTCGCCGACGAGGAGATCGACACCATCGCGCAGTGGATCGCCGCGGAGCTGCCCGAGGGTGACGCGAGTCTCGGTGTGCCCGAGCCGCCGGCCACCCCGACGCTGACCGGAGCCGGCGTGCGCAGCGTGTCGACGCCCGCGGCCTACGAGCCGCAGCCCGGTGTCGTGCCGGGCACCGAGGCCGACGACTACCGCTGCTTCCTCGTCGACCCCGAGCTCGCCGCCGATCGCTACCTCGTGGGCTTCGAGATCGTGCCGGGCGACGAGCGCATCGTGCACCACGTCGTCGTGTTCAACGTCGATCCCGAGCGGCCGAACTCGGGCACGACGAACGGCGATGTCATTGCGGAGCTCGACGAGCAGACCCCCGAGGCGGGCTGGCCGTGTTTCGGAGCCGCGGGCGACGGCGTCTGGGTCGAGGGCGTACCGATCACCTGGGCCCCGGGCACCGGCGCGACCGCGTTCCCCGAGGGCGTCGGCGTGCGCCTGGCCGCCGGACAGAAGCTCGTGATCCAGGTCCACTACAACCTCGCGCACGGCGACGAAGGCCCCGCGCCGGCGACCGAGCTGAAGCTCGATCTCGCCGAATCGGTCGAACGCCGCGCCCACGTCGCGCTGGTCGACGGCTTCCTGCTCACGCTGCTCGGCGAGCCGGCGATGCTGCCGGCGGGCGAGGAGGCGGCGGCCTTCGAGTACGACGTCGCGCTCTCGGCGATCCCCAACATGACGACCGAGTTCGACGAGGTCGAGGTGATCGGCCTGTTGCCGCACATGCACACCCGCGGCGAGCGCATGCGCATCGACTTCGACGTCGATGGCGTGGACGAGTGCGGCGCCGAGGTCGATCGGTGGGACTTCGACTGGCAGCAGACGTACTTCTACGAGGAGCCGATCCCGATGCGGATGTCCGATCGCATGCGCGTGCGCTGCGAGTGGAACACGATGGGCGAGAGCGAGCCCGTCCCGCCGGGGCTCGGGACCGACGGCGAGATGTGCCTCGTCGGGGTGATGGTCGCGGAACGCTGAGAGAGCGACGCGAATCTCGGAAGGGAGGGACGCGGCGGTGTCCCTCCCAAAGACTGACGATCAGCGCGCGCCGGTGTCGTCCGGGCCGGGACCGGGGCGCGCACGCAGCCCGACTTCGTCCGCCCACGCGTCGAGATCGCGATCCGCCGCTCGACCGGCGTCGCCGAGCCGCTCGCGCAGCAGCTCCTTCGCGCGGCGCAGTCGGCTCTTGACGGTGCCCTGCGGCACGCCGAGCGCATCGGCGAGCTCGTGGGTGGTCAGGTCCTCCCAGTAGTGGAGCTCGACCGCGATCTGCAGCTCGATGGGGATCTGGCGCAGCGCGTACAGCATGGCGCCACGCGCATCACCCTCGGCCACGGCGCTGCTGGGCGAGGGCGCGAGATCCAGCACGGCGCTGATGCTCGGATCGAAGGCGTGACGCTCGCGGGCGATCCGCTTGTAGTGGTCGTAGAGCTCGTTGCGCGCGACCGCGAACAGGAACCCGCGGAAGCTCGCCGACTCGCGCATGCGATCGCGATGCAGCACGCAGGCGAGCATGGTGCGCTGCACGAGGTCGTCGACGCCGTCCTCGGCCTTGTTCTCGAAGAAGCGCACGAGCGCCTCGACGTGGCGCTCGAGCAGGGCATTGCCGGCGGCGGCGTCACCCTCGCGCCAGGCGTCGAGCAGCTCGGCGTCGCTCTTCACGCGGACCGCGAGCGTACCACTTCCGCGCGCACGAACGTCATCCGCTGCTCGAGCAGGATCGGGGACGAACGTGGAGACTGTCGCCCCTGCCGTTCGGATCACGCGCGCGAGCCGATCGCGATCACATGCTCCGCACGGGGTGGGCCTGCCGACAAACACGGGCGGCGAGCCGCGCTACGATGAGGCGTGATGGACGAGCCCTCGCTCGAGCGCGCCATCGCGGCCGCCCGTCCGCCAGCGCGGGGGCGCGAGGCCGTGCTCGCGTCGGTGCGACGGCGGCTGTTCACCGGCAACGGCCCCGAGCGCATCGATCGCTACGTCGTCGAGGGCAAGCTGGGCGCGGGCGGCATGGGTGTCGTGTGGGCCGCGCTCGATCCACGGCTCGGTCGCACGGTCGCGCTCAAGCTGCTGCGATCCGATCGCGGCATCGCCCACCGCAGCCGTCTGCTGCGCGAGGCCCAGGCGCTCGCGCGGCTCACCCACCCGAACGTCGTCGAGGTGTACGACGTGGGTCCCCACGGCGACGGCATCTACATCGCCATGGAGCTCGTCGAGGGCCGCACGCTGGCGAACTGGCTCGCCGTCGAGCCGCGATCGTGGCGCGATGTGCTCGAGGTATTCCTCGCCGCCGGTCGCGGGCTGCAGGCCGCGCACGCGGTCGACCTCGTGCACCGCGACTTCAAGCCGCAGAACGTGATGCTCGGCGACGACGGCCGCGTCCGAGTGATGGACTTCGGGCTCGCCCAGACGGCACACGGATCGACGGGACATGACGACGCGCCGACGCCGGGAGTCCGCGTCGGCGAGGCGCCGCGCTGGAACGTGCTCACGAGCACGGGCGAGCGCGTGGGCACGCCCGCATACATGGCTCCCGAGCAGCACGACGGCGCGACGATCGATCCGCGCACCGATCAGTTCGGGTTTTGCGCGGCGCTGTACGAGGCGCTCGTGGGCGTCGCGCCGTTTCGGGCAGCCACGCTGGCGGAGCTCGCCGCGGACAAGCGTCACGGCCGCATCGCGCCGCCGCGGCCCGGGCACGGGACACCCGCGCGCGTGCTCGCCGTCGTCCGGCGCGGGCTCGCGGCCGATCCCGCGAAGCGTCACCCCAGCATGTCGGCGCTCCTGCGATCGCTCGAGTGCGCGCGTGATGCGGGGCGCCGGGCGGCCGGCATCGCAGCGGTCGCGGGTGCGATCGCCGTCGCGCTCGTCGCCGCGAGCGCGGGCGGACCACCGCCCTGTGATGCGCCGGCGGCCGGCCCGTCGATGTGGAACGAGCAGCGGCGCGCCGACGTCGATGCGGCGTTCGGACGGATCGATGCGATGTGGGTCGACGACGCGCGCACCCGCACGCTCGCGGCGCTCGACGAGCACGGCATCGCGTGGACGCGCGCAGTCGCCGAGACGTGCGAGGGCGTCGCGATCGAGCCCGCGGGCCGCGAGCGCGCGCGTGACTGCCTGCACCGCGATCGCCAGCGGTTCACCGCGCTGGTGGATCGGTTCGTCGCCGGCGAGCCGGAGCAGATGCAGCACGCGCTCGAGGCCAGCCTCGCGCTGCCGAGCCCGACGGCGTGCACCGATCCCGCGACGCTCGCCGGCACCGCACCGCCGCCGACGAGCTCCGAGCTCGCGCGGCGCGTGGAGTCCGTCCGCGACGAGCTCGCCCAGATCTGGGCGCTCGAACGGCTCGGGCGCTACGACACCGCACTCGCGATCGCGGACGAGGTGCTCCGCGATCCGATCACCCAGGAGTACGCGCCCCTGCTGGCCGAGGCCGAGCTCGCACGCGGCGACGTGCTGGTCGAGACGGGCGCGCACGACGCGGCCGCAACTGCGCTCGCGAGGGCGTATTTCGTCGCGCTCGATGCAGACGAGCACCGCATCGCCGCGGATTCGGCGACGCTGCTCGTGTTCGCGCTCGGGACCTACGGCGCACGCCACGAGGACGCTCTCGACTGGGCGCGGCACGCCGAGTCCGCGCTTGCGCACGTACCCGACGTCGTCACGCTGCGTGCCGAGCTCGCGATCAACGTCGGCCTCGTGCACGCCGCCCGCGGTGACACCGGGCTCGCGCAGGCGAAGTACCGCGATGCGATGGCGATGCTCGCCGATCAGCCCCGCGACCACGGCGACCTGGCGAGCGCCATGGAATACCTCGCCGTCTCCTACCTCGCAGAGGGTCGATACGCCGAGGCCCGCGATCTGTCGGCGCGCGTGGTGCAGATGCGGGCGCGCGCGTTCGGGCGCCACCGCGCCGTCGTCGCGGCGGCCCGGGCGAACCTCGCGAATGCGCTGACGCGGGCGGGGGAC
>Ga0105106_10002043_pt1 | contig 14478 bp, 14 predicted proteins | sample PPLLaktember2015_5_FD_79109 | JGI IMG/M metagenome (GOLD analysis project Ga0105106, IMG submission 79109) | Freshwater sediment microbial communities from Prairie Pothole Lake near Jamestown, North Dakota, USA - PPLs Lake P8 Core (1) Depth... | ecosystem: Environmental > Aquatic > Freshwater >...
CGCGCCGCAGCGCTCGAGCAGCCCCTCCACGGCCTGGACCAGGCGCGGCTGGTAGCCCTCCTGGATTACGAAGCGCTCTTCCCAGCTGTGGACGAAGCGGTCGCCCTCGCCGCGCCAGACGTCGAGCAGCTCGTCGGAGACGCCATGGAAGGCCTCGAGGGTGGCGATCGCGTCGCCGGCGCCGAGCAGGAAGGCCGCGGCCCCGTCGCCGCCGCTGCGCTCGAGCCCGGAGCCCGGCGCGCCCAGCCGGCAGTCGCTCGCGACCACCAGCACGCGCCGCGCGGAGCCGGCTGCGACCGCGTCGGCGGCGGCGCGCAGCGCGTCGAGGCCTGCGCGCAACGACCCGCTGAAGTCGGCCGTGCGCAGGTCGCGGCGCAGGTCGAGGGCCTTGGCGAGGAACGCCGCGCCCTGCTTCTCGCGGAAGGGGTAGGTGGTGGAGGCGAAGAACAGCGCGTCGACGGCGTCCCGGTCGAAGCCGCGCAGGCAGTTCACCGCGGCCGTCGCCGCCATGGTGACGGCGTCCTCGTCGTTCCACGCCACGGCGCGCTCGGGCCCGCCTTCCTTCGCGGGTCGCCCGCCGATCGCGCCGAGGGCGAGGCGAGTGGGCGGGACGTATGCGCCGTAGCTCTGGATGCCGGGAGCGCTCATTCGGTCTTCTCGACCTTCACGCCACCGTAGTGGGCGTAGGGCGGTTTCATCAGGCCAAAGGGCTCGAGGCGCGTGCCGAAGGTGCCCTTCATGTGCGTCTGCAGCTCCTCCACGGACCAGCCACCGGGCTTGTACATGCCGGTGCCGTAGCGCGGCTGCTCGACGATCACGACGCGGTCGCCGCCGGTGCCGAAGATCTGGCCCGTCACCCAGCTCGCGTCGTCGCTGCACAGCCAGGCGACGAACGGGCCGTTCAGCGCCGGGTCGACGAAGGGGAGGTCGACGGTCTTGCCGCCGATCTTCGCGGTGGCGGACATGCGCGTGGTGCCCGACGGGCTGATCGCGTTCACGCGGATACCGGAGCGCGCCAGCTCGCCCGCCCAGGTGTAGGTCATCGAGGCGATCGCGCCCTTCGAGCCGGCGTAGTTCGTCTGGCCGAAGTTGCCGAAGTGGGCGGCGGAGACGGTGTTCACGATCGAGCCGCCCGCGCCCTGCTCCTTCATGCGGAGCGCGGCCTCCTGGGAGCACAGGAAGGTGCCGCGGACGTGCACGCGCAGCACCGAGTCGAACTCCTCGTCCGTCATCTTGAGGAACGAGCGGTCTTTCACGTTGCCGGCGTTGTTCACCAGGATGTGGACGCCGCCGAACTCGTCGACGCACTTCTGGATCAGCGCGCGGGCGCCCTCGCGCGACGAGATGTCGTCGTCGCTGGCCACGGCCTTGCCGCCGGCGGCGGCGATCTCCGCCACCACCTTCTCGGCCTCGCCGCGGTCGATGTCGTTCACCACCACCGAGGCGCCGTTCTTCGCCAGGTGGATGCAGTGGCCGCGGCCGATGCCGCGCCCGCCGCCGGTGACCACCGCTCCCTTGCCGTCCAGGACGCCCATGCCGCCGCCGCCTCCGCGCAGACCCGTGCCGCGGAAGGGCCCGGGGAATTACGAAACGGAGCGTATAGTAATTCCGCCGGGGCGTCAAAGGCCGTGCGGGATCACGACCTGGCGAGGATTCGCTGCAGCGCCTCGGCGTTGGTGTCCTCGCGCTCCGCCGCGCGCAGCAGCTCGTCGCGCACCGCCGGGTCGGACTCGCCCGCGGCGAGCTGGCGGTACAGCCCGGCGCCCGCGCGCTCCAGCATCTCGAGCAGCTCCTCCTGCTCGCCGATCGACTTGCCGGCAAAGAGCGAAGCCATCACCTCGGCCGGTCGCTGCTTGCCTTCGAGCACCGCCTGGGTCTGCGTGACGAAGGCGATCGTGCGGCCCTCGGGCGCCAGCACGCGCGTCTGCCACACCATGGTGCGCCGGCCGCGGTGGAGCGGCGTGCAGTCGCCCTCGATCGCCGTCCCGCTGCGGCCCGCGGCGAGGAAGTTGGTCTTCGACTCGATGGTGGTGGTCGAGGATCCCGAGGGCAGGTTCAGGAACGTCGCGACGGCGCCGAGGGTGTCGGCGAAGCCCATCACGACCCCGCCGTGGAGCACGCCGGGCGTGGTGCAGAGCCGCTCCTCTACCGCGAGGCTCGCGCGCACGCGCTCCTTCTCGATCTCGAGGAAGCGGATTCCGAGGGTGCCGGGGAAGAGGTCTTTCATGCGGTCGGTCAGGGCCTGCGCGTCGAGCATCGGGGTCCTCCGTTCGGAAGAATGGATAGCTCGCCGCGCGGTACCCGATAGGATCCACTTTTTTTGGATTGGATGGATCCAGTCGTCCCGCCGCTAGGCTCCCCAGGTGCCGACCTGGCCCACCTGGCTCGGTCTCGCCCTGACCTTCGGCGGGCCGCTGTTGCTGGTGACGCCCGCGCAGCGGCTGCTCGGCCCTCCGGATCGGCTGCGCACCCGTGCGCTCGAGCAGCTGGCGATGTGGGTGCTGCTCGCGGCGGTGCTCTTCGTCGTGCTCGCGCTCGAAGGCCGCACGCTCGCCTCGATCGGCCTGCGGCCGTTCCACTGGACTTCGCTGGCCTGGGGGCTCGCTCTCGCCGCGGTGCTGATGCGGCTCGTGGCGCCGCTCGGGTCGTGGATGACGGCACGCTGCGGCTGGCCGGGTTCGAGAGGGGCCTCGCAGCGTTCGCCGCGCTGCCCCTGTGGCTGAAGGTCGTCGCGGTCCTCGCCGGCGGCATCGTCGAGGAGACCCTGTTCCGCGGGATTCGCCATCGAGCGCATCGCCGAGGCGTCGGGGAGCTACCTCGTGGCGGCCGCGCTGACCCTCGTCTTCTTCGCGCTGATCCACCTGCCGATGTGGGGATGGGGACCGGTGCTGTCTTTCTCGATCTCGGGCGCCGTGCTGACGGCGTTCTACGTGTGGCGGCAGGACCTGCTCGCCAACATCGTCGCCCACACGATCGTCGACGCGATGGGCCTGAGCGTGGTCCCGGGCCGGGCGAGGGGCCGCTGATTACGCCGCCGCGCCCGCCGCGACGCGGTCCAGCATGCGGTCCTCGTGCTCCTCGGTGGTGCCGAAGACGTTGGCGAGCACCCAGGCGCGCTTCAGGTAGTAGTGGGGCGGCATCTCCCAGGTGAAGCCCATGCCGCCGTACACCTGGATGCAGGTCCGCGCGTTCCGGATCGCGCCCTCGCCGGCGTTGATCTTCGCGGAGGCGACGGCGCGCTCGAGGTCGCCGACCTCCGGGTCGTCGAGGGTCGCGCCCGCCGCGTAGACCGCGGCGCGCGCCACCTCCTGGCGCACGAACATGTCGGCGCAGAGGTGCTTGATCGCCTGGAAGCCCGCGATCGGTCGGCCGAACTGCTCGCGCTTCTTCGCGTAGTCGACGGCGAGCTCCGTCGTGATCTCGGCGATGCCGAGGAGCTGCGCCGCGGCCAGCACGGCGCCCTCGCGGCGCAGGCGCAGCGCGTCGGCCGGGCCGCCCAGGCGCTCGCCGCGCGGCAGCGCGCTCACGTGGTGCACGGGGGTCAGCGGATCGAGGGGCGTCGCGACGGGCGTCGCCTCGAGCTGGCGCGGGTCGATGCGCTCGACGCCGTCGGGCGTCAGCACGAGCAGGGCGTCGAGGCGCTCGAGGTGCTCGACCAGGATCGGCTCCGAGGTCGGCCGCACGCGGTCGAGGCCGCCCACGACGGCGTCGCCCGAGGCCGCCCCCGGAACGAGACCCGCGGCGAGGTGCGTGAAGGCCAGCGGTCCGGGCACGAGGCGCCGGCCGAGCTCCGCGAACACCACCACCGCGTCGGCGCTGCCGAGCCCCACGCCGCCCGCGCGCTCGGGCTGGCGCAGCGAAAACACGCCGAGCTCCGCTACCTCCCGCCAGAGCGCGCCGTCGAAGCCTCCCTTGGTGGCGAGATCGTGCAGCGCCTCCACCGGCAGCCGCCCATCACAAAACGAGCGCACCCCCTGCTGGAGCGCCTTCTGATCCTCGCTCAACCGAAAATCCACTTCTCACTCCTGGTCAAACTCGCTCCTTGGGGAGGCCGAGGATGCGTTCGCCGATGATGTTGCGCTGGATCTGGGAGCTGCCTGCGGCGATGGTGAGCGAGATCGACTGCATGGCCTTGTACAGGATGCTCGCGTTCGGGAGTCCCGCGACGTCGTCGCGCGACAGCGCCGCGCGGCCCAGCAGGCGCATGCCGGCCTCGGTGACGCGCTGGTAGAGCTCGGTGTAGAAGAGCTTCACGGCGGAGGCGCCCACACCCGGCACGCCGGTGCCCGTCGCCTCGCAGACCGATAGCTTCAGCATCGCCCAGAGGGCGTCGAGCTCCGCCGCGAGATGTCCGAGCTCCCGGCGCAGCGCGCGGTCCTCGAAGGCCGAAGCGCCGTCGCGGGTGGTGCGCTTCGCCAGGGCGATCAGCACGCGCAGGAACTCCTGCAGGTTGTACATCTCGCTCGCGAAGGCCGTGCCGCGCTCGAAGCGGAGCGTCACGTTGGTGACGCGCCAGCCGTCGTTCTCGGCGCCCACCCGGTTCTCGACGGGCACCCGCACGCCGTCCAGGAACACCTCGCTGAACTCGCCCTCCCCCATCAGAGTCGGCAGCGGGCGGATCGTGATGCCCGGCAGGTTCATCGGCAGGATCAGCCACGAGATGCCCTTGTGCTTGGGCGCGTTCGGATCGGTGCGCACCAGCAGCTCGCAGTAGTCCGCCACCTGTGCGTAGGAGCACCAGATCTTCTGCCCCGACACCACGTAGTGGTCGCCGTCGCGCACGGCGCTGGTTCGCAGCGAGGCGAGGTCCGAGCCCGCGGACGGCTCGGAGAAGCCCTGGCACCAGACCTCCTCGCCGCGCAGGATGCGCGGGATGTGGAGCGCCTTCTGCTCGGGCGTGCCCTCGGCGATCAGCGTCGGGCCGCCGTGCAGGAGACCGACGAAGTTCACGCCGACGTAGGGCGCCTCGGCGCGCGCCGTCTCCTCGTACCAGACGAGCTGCTCGGTGAGCGTGGCGTCTCGCCCGCCGTACGCCTTGGGCCAGTTGATGCCCGCGTAGCCGGCGTCGCAGAGCTTGCGCTGCCAGCTGGTGTCGTAGGTGCGCCGCGCCGCCCAGTCGTGGGTCGGCGGCGGAGCCCCGTGGCGGGGAACCTCGCGCGCCAGCCAGGCGCGCAGCTCGCTGCGGAAGGCCTCGTCGGCCTCGGAGTAGCGCAGATCCAAGGGGGGTCGCTCCCGTAGAAAGGCGGAGCATACGCAGACCGCTGCGCGGCCTCAAGGCCGGACGGGATCGTCGAGAACCTCGCGCACTTTGCGCGCGAGCGTCGCCGGCACGAACGGCTTCTGGAGGAAGGCGACTCCCGCCTCGGAGCCGGCGCCTTCCCAGAGCGAACGTTCGACGTACCCCGAGACGTGGAGCACGCGCGTCTCCGGGCGCAGCAGCCGCAGGCGGCGGCCGAGCTCGATGCCGCCCATGCGCGGCATCACCACGTCGGTCACCAGCATGTGGATCGGGCCCTGGTGATCGGTGGCGCGCGCCAGCGCATCCAGCCCGTCGCTCGCCTCGATCACGCGGTAGCCGAGCGCCCGCAGCGCGCGCAGCGCCACCAGCCGCACCGGCGCCTCGTCCTCGACGAGCAGCACCGTCTCACTGCCGCGCGGCAGCGCCCCTTCCGCCGCCGCGGGCTCTTCGGAGGGCGGCCCCTCCACCCGCGGCAGGTAGACCTCGAAGCACGTGCCCTCGCCGGGCGCGCTCTCCACCGCGATGTGTCCCCCGCACTGCCGGACGATCCCGTAGCAGGTGGCGAGCCCGAGCCCCGTGCCCTTGCCGGGAGCCTTGGTGGTGAAGAACGGCTCGAACAGGTGCTCGCGCACCTCTTCGGAGATGCCGTGCCCTGTGTCGCGCACGGAGATGCGGACGTAGGGGCCGTCGGGCAACGGGACCTTCGTCTCTCCCTGGAGCATCACCTCCGCCGTCTCGAGCACCAGGCGCCCGCCGTCCGGCATGGCGTCGCGCGCGTTCACCGCCAGATTGACGAGCACCTGCTCGAGCTGCCGCGGGTCCGCGCACGCGCAGGGCGGCGCCGTCTCGAGCACGGTGACCAGCTCGACGTCCTCTCCGATCAACCGGCGCAGCAGGGCGTCGAGCCCGAGCACCAGATCGTTGACGTCGACGGTGCGCGGCGAGACGAGCTGGACGCGCGCGAACGCGAGGAGCTGGCGCGTGAGCTCGGTGGCCCGGCGCGCGGCGTGCTCGATCTCGGCGATCTCCGCGCGCGCTTCGTGCCCTTCCGCCAGGGCGTCGGAGGCGAAGCTGGCGTGGCCGAGCACCGCCGTCATCAGGTTGTTGAAGTCGTGCGCCATGCCGCCGGCGAGCCGACCGAGGCTCTCCATCTTCTGGGCCTGGCGCAGCTGATCCTCCAGGCGCTTGTGCTCGGTGACGTCCGAGCAGAGGCCCGCGATGCGCCGGCGAACGCCCGGCTCCTCCGGCACGGGGAACGCCCGGTCGTGGACCCAGCGCAGACTGCCGTCCGGCAGCACCACGCGGTACTCGAGGTCGTAGCCCGTATCGGGCAGCCCGGCCTGGGCGCGGCGGAGCTTCGGGAGGTCCTCCGGGTGGACGGCGTTCAGGGCGCTCATCGGATCGGCGTAGTGACTCTCGCGCGAGCGGCCCCAGATCCGCTCGAAGGCCGGGCTCACGTAGAGCGCGCGCGGCGGGTTCATCTCGCCCAGCCAGAACACCTCGGGGATGTTCTCCGCGAGCTGGCGGAAGCGATCCTCGCTCTCGCGCAGCGCCTGCTCGGCCCGCTTGCGCGCGCTGATCTCGACCGCGACGATGCCGACGGCCACGACCTCGCCCGCCGGGCTCCGCACCGGGTAGCCGCTGCCGAGGAACCACACGGCGGTCCCCGGCGCCTGCGGGGACTCGACGCAGACCTCGCGCGCCGGAATCGGCTCCCCCGTCGCGAAGATCCGCTCCACCAGCAGGTCCACGGCCTGCGCGAGGTGCGGCAGGACGTCGGCCATGCGGCGGCCGATGTGCGCGGCGACGGAGAGCCCGTTGAAGGCCGCGGCCGTCTCGTTGACGCGCAGGTAGCGGCGCTCGCGGTCGACCACCCAGAGGCCGATCGGCGCCTTCTCGAACATCGCCTCGAGCAGCGACTCGGGCGACCAGGGCCAGGACGGCGAGGTGGCCATGGCACCGATTCTACCCGCTCGCTCGGCCGAGGCGCGCCCGTCGCTCGCAAACGGCCCGCCCTGGTATGCTGCGCCCGTGCGCTTCTCGGTGCAGCTCCCGACGGATCGGGTCGACCTCCCTGCGGAGTTCGGCTCGGCGCCGGCCGTCGCGGAGATGGCGCGCGCCGCGGAGGCGGCGGGGTTCGGCTCGGTGTACGTCACCGATCACCCGATCCCCGGCGAAGCCTGGCTGCGGAGCGGGGGGCATCACACCCTCGACCCCTTCGTGACGTTGTCCTTCGCCGCGGCGGCGACCTCGCGCCTGCGGCTCCAGACCCACGTGCTCGTGCTTCCCTACCGAAACCCGTTCCTCGTGGCCAAGGCTGCCGCCACCCTCGACGCGCTCTCCGGCGGCCGACTGACGCTCGGCGTCTCCGCCGGCTACCTGGAGAGCGAGTTCGCGGCGCTCGGCGTGCCCTTCGCCGAGCGCAACGAGCGGGCCGACGAAGCGATTCCAGCGCTGCGCGCGGCCTGGAGCGGCGAGTGCGTGGCGCTCGAGGGCCGCGGCTTCCGCGCCGAGGGCAACCGCGCCCTGCCGGCGCCGGTGCAGAAGCCGGGCCCGCCGATCTGGGTCGGCGGCAACAGCCGGCGCGCGATCCGGCGCGCCGTCGAGCTCGGCGACGGATGGCTGCCGTTCCCCGCGCGGAAGCGGCTGGCCGCGCAAGCGCGCACCGCGCCGCTGACGGGCCTCGACGACCTTCGCGCGGCGATCGGCTACGCGCGCGAGCATGCCGGGCGCATCGGCCGCCGCGCGCCCCTCGACGTCTGCTTCGTGCCCTTCGGCCTCGAACTGGGCGTCGGCGACGCCGCCGCGGCTGCGCGCCTCGGCGACGTGCTGCCCGACTACCGGGACGCCGGCGTCACCTGGCTCGCCGTCGGCGTGAAGGCCGACACGCGCGCCGACTGGTGCCGCGCGGTCGAGACGCTCGGCGCCCGCCTCGCCGCGGATGGCTGGCTCGCGGGCGCCTGAGCCCCCGCTCACTCGGGCCGCGCGCGCCGCTCCGCCTTCTTGCGCGCCTGCGCGCGCTTGCCCTCCAGCCGCCGCTCGCGGGCGCCGCGGCCCGGCTTCGTCGGCTTCCTCCGCTTCGGCGGCGCGGCCACCTCGGCCAGCATCTCGCGCAGCTTCTCGACGCAGTCGGCCACGTTTCGCTCGCGGTCGCGGTAGCGCTGGCTGGCGAGCACCAGCTCGCCCTCGGTGGTGATGCGGCGCGCGAAACGCGCCAGGAAGCGCGCGCGCACGTCCTCGCGCACGCCGCGGCTCCGCGCCACGTCCCAGCGCAGCACGGCCTTGCTCTCGACCTTGTTCACGTTCTGCCCGCCCGGCCCCGAGCTGCGCGCGTACGAGAAACGCAGCTCGGAGAGCGGAGGCGCGGGGCTGGAGCCCTGGGTCATGCGCAGAGGGTTGCGCAGCGGGACGGGGGAAGCCGGCGCTGCCACCTGCGTTCTAGATAGACGAGGTACGCCGTCCGGGTGTAGGATGGGCACGCTACACGGGGCGCACCTGGACGTTCCGGGAAGGGCGATGCCCACCCGTTCGAGGACTTTCCTCCGGCGTCACGTTCCCGTCGCGGAACGGATTCGCCGCGGCTTGCCCGACTTCGCCGGGCGGACCGACCGCGAGGTGCTCGACGCCTCGTTCTCGCTCGCCCTCGCGCAACGGCTCGTCGCGCGCGAGCTCGGATTCCCGGATTGGACGCAGCTCAAGAGGAGCCTGGAAGCCATGTCCACCCGCGAACCGAACCCCGTACCAGCCACCGCCCCCGAGCCCGAGATCGTGAGCGTGCATCCCCAGATCTTCGTGACCGACCTCGAGCGCGCCGTCGCCTTCTACCGGGACCGTCTCGGGTTCGGCGTCGAGTACCTCTACGGCTCTCCCCCGTTCTACGGCCTGGTCCGGCGCGGCGCGGCGGGGCTGAACCTCCGCCACGTGGACTCGATGCCGTTCGACGGCGCGGCGCGGAGTCGCGACGACCTGCTCTCCGCGACGATCGTGGTGCGCAACGCGAAAGCTCTCTTCCTCGCCTACAAGGAGGCGGGCGTCGACTTCCACCAGCCCTATCGCGAGCAGCCCTGGGGCGCCCACGACTTCATCGTCGCCGACCCGGACGGCAATCTGATCCACTTCGCGAGCCCCCCGGGCGAGCCGTAGAGCTAGGCCAGAAAGTCGAGCTCCCGGCCGGCGCCCGTGCGGCGCGCCGCCTGGTAGATGGCCCAGGCTGCGACCGCGTCCTGGAAGGCGAGCCCGACGCCGCCGAACACCGTGAGCTGCTCGGGCGAGGTGCGGCCGGGATGGCTCCCGCCCAGCACCTCCCCGAGCTCGGCCCCGACTGCGTCGAGCCCGAGCCGGACGCCGCCGAGCGCTCCCATCCGGACCGCCAGCGCGCGGTCGTCGCAGACGAAGAGCGCCGAGCGGATCACGTCGGCTGCGACCTCGGCCTTGCCCGGCTCGTCGGGGCCGAGCGTGGTGACGTGGCTGCCGGCGCGCAGCATCCCGCGCTGGATGAACGGCTCGCGGGCCCAGGTCGCAGAGAGGACCACGTCGGCCTCGCCGAGGGTCGCCTCGAGCGTCGGCGCGGCGTCGACCGGGAAGGGAAGCGCGGCCGACAGGGCGAGCGCGAAGGCCTCCGCCTTCTCCGGAAGCACGTCGTAGACGAAGGCCCGGCGCAGGGGCCTCATGCCGGCGAGCGACCGGAGCTGGTGCCTGCCCTGGACGCCGGCGCCGACGACGGCCGCCGTCGCGGCGTCGGATCGCGCCAGCACGTGCGCCGCCAGCGCGCCGGCGAGGCCGGTCCGCACCGCGGTCAGGTGCGTCGAGTCCATCACCGCGAGCAGAGCGCCGGTCTCCGCGTCGTGGAGGCACAGCACGCCGCGGATCGCGGGCTCCTGCTGCGGAAACTTGGCGTGTACCTTCACGGTGTAGGCCGGCACGCCCGGCGCGGTGCCCGGGAAGAGCACCGTGCTCGTACCGGGGCCGCCCGGCGCTGCGCGCACCCGTAGCGCACGCTCCCCGGGCGAAGCGGAGTACGCGACGAAGGCGCTGCGCAGGGCCGGGACGAGCGCGAGCGGGTCGAGCAGCGTCTCGACCTCGGAGCGGGTCAGTAGCAGAGTTCGCATGGGCGCCCGCGGAGCGGTCTCGGGACCGCAAGGCTCCGGCGAGCGAAGCTGCGCCGAGTCGAGCGGCTCCGCAAGAGGCGCTCCTAGAGCGCGACCTCCACCGGGATCAGGGTGGCGGCCGCGAGCATCGCGGCGAGGGCGGTGTACTGGGCCAGGACCGCCCAGTCGGGCTCCTTTGCCGGGCGGCCGATGAACGTGAAGAGCGCCGCGCAGGCGAGCAGCAGGAGCACGAGGCCTTCCTGCGTCACCAGCCAGATCGCGGCCAGTGCGGCGCTGGCGAGGCCGCGCTGGAGCCGGGTGAGCGAGGAGAAGCCGCGGCCGCCGTCGAGCATCGCCACGGGAAGCAGGTTGAAGAGGTTCAGCCAGGCGCCGACGCGCGCGATCGCGGCGAGGCTCTCCCAGCCCGTCGCGAGGTGGGCGAGGTAGGTGGCGAGGGTGGCAGCGAGCCCCCAGAGCGGCCCGGCCAGGCCGACCCGCGCGCTCTCCCGCGCGGTCGTCGGCGCCTGCTGCGCGCGGATGAAGGCGCCGAGGCCGGGCACGAACATCGGCGCCGACGCCGCGATGCCGAAGCGCCGCAGCGCGAACACGTGGCCCATCTCGTGGACGTAGATCGAGGCCACGAGCCCGAGCGCGAAGCGCCAGCCCCAGACCGTCCAGTAGACCCCGTCGGAGGCCAGCATCGAGAGCAGGGTCGAGAGCTTGGTGAGCCCGAGCAGGAAGACCTTCGCCTTGCCGAGCCCCAGGAGCAGCAGCGCCTTGAGCTTCCAGGCGAGGAGCGCGACGCCGGTGAGCGCGCCCACTCCGGCGCCCCAGCGCGAGCGCGACGCCGGGGCCGCCGGCGCCTCCCTCCCCGGCCCTTCGCGTTCGATGCGCCGGCCGAGGGTCTCGAGCCGGGCGCGCACCTGCGCGACCTGGCCGGCCTCCGGCGGCAGCAGATCGAGGGCCTCACGCCACGCGCTCGCCGCCTGCGCGAGAGCGCCGCGCGCCTCCGCCTGCTCGGCATCGCGCGCGAGCGCCGCGAGCCGGGCGCCGTGCACCAGGCGCCCGCACGAGGGGCAGACGCGCAGCGCAGGCGCCAGCTCGCAGCCGCAGCCGGCGCAGGCGCTCCGAGCGACGGCGGCGCCGGCGCTCAGGCGCTGCCCGCTCGCGCCTCGACGCGGAACGGGCCGCTGAAGGCGAGGCCCTGGCGCACGTTGATCTTCCACGCCTCGTAGAGCGCGAAGCCGACGATCAGGAGCCCGATGAAGCCGCCGTCCATCACCTGCAGCACCGGAAGCATGAGCGCGACGGCGACCGAGCCGAAGACGATCGCCGCTTCGCGGGTTTCCGGGGTCGACGGCTCGCCCGCCTCGCCGGTGGTCTGGCGGGCTTCCTGCTCGGCCGCCTCCAGCTTCTCCGCTTCGACGCGCATGGCGTCCATCACGAGCGGCACGTAGCTGACGCCGATCGAGACGTAGGTGAGCAGGACCGCGAGGATCTGGTACGGCCAGCCGCCGCGGGCCTGGCAGCCGAACCGTACCGCGCCGCCGACGACGAGCCCGACCACGATCGCCACGAGGCCGATTTCGTAGCCCGTGAGCTTCACGATCGCGTACCAGCCGACCGAGCAGAGCGCGGCCGCGAGCGAACCGAGGGCGACCGCCTTGAAGAGCCGTCCGACGCGCGAGCCGCCCGCCTGGGCGACGAGGGCGGCCTGCTTGCACGGCTCGCAGAAGACCTTGCCGGCGGTCTCGTAGTAGACGTCCGGGATGCCGCGCTGGCAGGCCGCGCACGAGGCGGCCGCCGCGGGCGCGGCGCCCTCCATGCGCTCGAACTGAAGGCCGGTGGAGTCGCTCATCGCACCCTCCTGGGGCCCGCCGCGATCGGCCGGCGCCAGCCATCCTTGTCGGCCGCCCGCGAGGGTGCCTGAACCGAACAGGCTGCGCACTTCCTGCCGTGACGCGGCCGTGTGTCGATTGCACCCCGCGGGCCCGAGCAGGGTTCGGCCCGACCGGCGTGCCGCTCAGGGGAGCAGCCGGGCGTACTCGTCCAGCACCGGCATCACCCGGTCGCGGGGCGCCGAGGGCAGGCGCAGCACGGCCTCGGTGACGCCGATCTCCCGGTAGTAGTCGAGCTTGCCCGGGTCCGGGAAGATGCCCATCGGGACGATCTCGAGCGCTCCGGGATCGCGGCCGCGCTCCTCGACGGCGCGGCGCAGCTCGGGCAGCGCCCGCGCGAGGCCCGCGCCGCCGAAGGGGAACCAGCCGTCGCCGTACTCGGCGACGTGGGCGAAGAGCGTCGGGCCGGGTGCGCCGCCGAGCAGCACGGGGGGGCGCGGTTGCTGAACCGGCTTCGGCCACTGCCAGCTCGGCTCGAAGCGCACGAACTCGCCCTGGAACCCGGCCACCTCGTTCGCCCAGAGCGCCTGCATCGCGAGCATCGTCTCGCGTACGCGGGCGCGGCGGCGCTTCACGTCGATGCCGTGGTTCTCCATCTCCTCGTGGTTCCAGCCGTAGCCGACGCCGAGCACGAAGCGGCCGCCCGAGAGGTGGTCGACGGTGGCGATCTCCTTGGCGAGGGCGATCGGGTCGTGCTGGGCGACCAGCGCCACGCCGGTGCCGAGCCGGATGCGCGAGGTGACCGCCGCCGCCGCCGCGAGGGCGACGTAGGGGTCGAGGCTGCGCTTGTACTCGTCGGCGAGCTCGGCGTCGCCCGTCGGCGCCGGCGTCCGCCGGCTCACCGGAATGTGGGTGTGCTCGGGTACGAAGAGCGAGGAGAAGCCGCGCGCCTCGGCCTCGCGCGCCAGCTCCACGGGGCTCATCGCGAGGTCGGTGGCGTGGAGGGTGACGCCGATCTTCATGGCCGCCGAGTCTATCAGCCGGGTCCGACTGGAGGGTGGTATGGTCGAGGGCGCCCCGGGGGCGCTCGCCGCGGACGCGGCTGCTATCCTCCCGATAACTGTAACATGTTTCATTTTTGAGGGCCCGACGCCCGATGCACGGCGCCGCCATCGACCGCGACTACCGGCTGGAGGACCGCTACACCCGCGAGCGCGGCCGCGTCTACCTGACCGGCGTGCAGGCGCTGGTGCGGCTGCCCCTCGACCAGCAGCGGCGCGACGCCGCCGCGGGCTTGCGCACTGCGGGCTTCATCTCGGGCTACCGCGGCTCGCCCCTCGGCACCTACGACCTCGCGCTCTGGCAGGCGCGCGACCAGCTCGAGGCGCACCACGTCCGCTTCGAGCCGGGCGTGAACGAGGATCTGGCCGCCACCGCCGTCTGGGGCTCGCAGCAGGCGAACCTGCTGGCGGGCCCGAAGTACGACGGCGTCTTCGCCATCTGGTACGGCAAGGGCCCCGGCGTCGACCGCTCCTGCGACGCGCTGAAGCACGGCAATTACGCCGGCGCGGCGGCGAAGGGCGGAGTGCTGGTGCTGGCGGGCGACGACCCGGGCGCGAAGTCGTCGTCGATCGCGCACCAGAGCGAGCACGCGCTGATCCATTGCGGGATCCCCGTGCTGAACCCGTCGAGCGTGCAGGAGTACCTCGACCTCGGCCTCTACGGCTGGGCGCTCTCGCGCTTCGCGGGCTGCTGGGTGGGCTTCAAGTGCCTGACCGACACCGTCGACAGCGCCGCCTCCGTGGACGTCGATCCGGAGCGCGTGCGCGTGGTGCTTCCGGCCGACTTCACGCCCCCCGCCGGGCTCCACATCGGCTGGACCAACTACCCGCTCCAGGTGGAGGCGCGCCTCTACCAGCAGCGGCTGCCCGCGGTGCAGGCCTTCGTGCGCGCCAACGGCCTCGACCGCGTGGTGCTGGGCGGCGAGCGCCGGCGCCTCGGCATCGTGACGGCGGGCAAGGCGTACCTCGACGTGCGCCAGGCCCTCGACGAGCTCGGCATCGACGACGCCCTCGCCGCGGAGCTCGGCCTCGCCGTCTACAAGGTGGCGCTCACCTGGCCCCTCGAGCCGGAGAACGCGCGCCGCTTCTGCACGGGCCTCGACGACGTGCTCGTCGTCGAAGAGAAGCGGCCGGTGGTCGAGGAGCAGCTCGCGCGTCTCCTCTACAACGAAGAGCGCCGGCCGCGCCTGCTCGGCAAGCGCGACGAGCGCGGCGCGCCGCTGATCCCCTCGGAGGGCGAGCTGGCGCCGCCG
>Ga0105106_10002046_pt1 | contig 14471 bp, 9 predicted proteins | sample PPLLaktember2015_5_FD_79109 | JGI IMG/M metagenome (GOLD analysis project Ga0105106, IMG submission 79109) | Freshwater sediment microbial communities from Prairie Pothole Lake near Jamestown, North Dakota, USA - PPLs Lake P8 Core (1) Depth... | ecosystem: Environmental > Aquatic > Freshwater >...
GCACAGTACTTCGTGATCGCCGCCGTCAGCGTCGTCTTCCCGTGGTCAATGTGCCCCATCGTCCCCACGTTCATGTGCGGCTTCGTGCGCTCGTACTTCTGCTTGCCCATGATTGCCGTCTCCTTGCCGTCAGGTCAGATGCTTCGGATCGCGTTGGCCAGAGCCCTCAATGGGATTTGAACCCATGACCCCACCCTTACCAAGGGTGTGCTCTACCGTCTGAGCTATGAGGGCGATCGGCCGTCAGCGCTCAGTGGTCAGCTTTCAGCCCGGCCAAACCGTAAGGCCCGCATGGCTGATTGCTGATCGCTGACTGCTGACAGCTCCTACAGTGGGCGGTGAAGGATTCGAACCTCCGAAGGCGTCCGCCAGCTGATTTACAGTCAGCCCCCTTTGGCCACTTGGGTAACCGCCCATGTCTCCCGGTCGTTCCGCTCGCACCCCCACCGGGTCGAACCCAAATCCCCCAGGGTGCCGCTCTCGAGAGCCGACGACGGGGATCGAACCCGTAACCTACCGCTTACAAGGCGGTTGCTCTCCCGTTGAGCTACGTCGGCGCTACGAGAAAAACGCGCCCCACCAGCCGGCGCGATTTCATTGTACCAGAACGGGATTCCGCCGGCCGGGCAGTGTATCAGGTTTCGCCGCGAGCGTCAATCTGGCCCGGCGGCTGGTCCGCTGCCTGCCTGGCCGCCAGCACGGCGTACAGCGCCACTGAGCCGGCGACGGCGGCATTCAGTGAAGCCACCCGGCCCCGCATCGGCAGCTGCACCAGGTGGTCGCAGGCCTGACGAACCAGCCGCCGCATGCCCTCGCCTTCGTTGCCGACCACCAGGCCGAGGGCACCGGTCAGGGGCACCTGGCCCAGGGGAAGGGCCTGCGGCCCGGCCTCCAGCCCATACACCCAGCCCCCTTGGCGCTGGATCGCCTCGATCGCCTGCACCAGGTTCCCGTGCGCCAACAGGATGTGCTCGCAGGCGCCAGCGGACGCCCGTACGACAGCTTCGGTGATTCCCGCCGACCTGCGGGGCGGAATCACCACTCCATGCACCCCAACCGCCTCCGCGCTGCGCAGAAGGCTACCCAGGTTCTGCGGATCCTGGATCATGTCCAGCAGCAGGATGAACAGCGGCTCCTGGCGCTGCGCCGCCAGGCCGAAGATCTCGTCCAGGTCGACGTAGGGATACGGATCGACCTCGGCGGCAACCCCCTGATGGTGCGGGCTCAGCGTGTCGAGGATCGCCCGCGGCACGAACTCGATGGGCACGGACCCCGCCTGGGCCGTCCGCACCAACTGGTCAAGGACGCCTCGGCGCTCGGCCGTCTGCAGCACACACAGCCGGCGCACCTGGCGGCGGCCGGCGCGCATCACCTCGGCCACGGCATTGCGGCCGCCAAGCCACTCGCGTGCGCCACTCACCCCGGGTCAGCCCATGCGCCAGGTCGTGCCCTGCTTGCCGTCCTCAAGCACGATACCCAGCTCCGTCAGCCGCTCTCGGATGCGGTCAGCCAGCGGGTACTGGCCAGCCTTGCGCAGATCCTGGCGCAGTTCGATCAGGAGTTCCACCAATGGGGCGAGCGTGGACACACCGGCCTCCGCTCGCTCCAGCCGCAAACCCAACACACCGGCCAGCCGCCGCAAAGTAGACTGTGCCTCCCCAATCGCAGCCGTCTCGGCTCCGGCGTCGCGCGCCTGGTGGATCGCCCGCACCAGCTCGAACAGCTGGGCGAGCGCGCCGGCAGTGTTGAAGTCGTCGTCCATGGCGGCCTCAAACCCGCCGACCCCTTCTCGCACCTTGATGTCCAGCGTCTGGCTGGCCGGCGAGGAAGCCAAGGCCGGCTCGGCCGCCGGCCGCAGCCCGCTATGCAGCCGCTCGAGGGCACTCTCGGCCTGCTCCAGGACGGCCTCGGTGAAAGTCAGCGGGCCGCGGTAGCTCGAGTTGAGCACCGCCATGCGGAATACGTCCGAGCTATGCCGCTCGAGGAATTCGTCGATGGTGATCAGGTTGCCGAGCGACTTGGACATCTTCTCGCCGCCCAGCTGCAGCATGCCATTGTGGATCCAATACCGAGCGAAGGGCCGTTCGGTCAGGCTCTCGGTCTGGGCAATCTCGTTCTCGTGGTGCGGGAAGACCAGATCGTTCCCACCGCCGTGGATGTCGATTTGCTCGCCCAGGTAGCGCAAGTTCATTGCCGAGCACTCGATATGCCAGCCGGGGCGGCCGCGCCCCCAGGGGCTGTCCCACGCTGGCTCGCCGGGCTTGGCGGCCTTCCAAAGAGCGAAATCCGCCGCATCCTCCTTGCGCGGATCGACCTCGAGCCGGGCGCCGGCGCGCATATCCTCCAGCTTCCGCCGCGACAGCTTCCCATAGTCTGGATCGCGCGCCACGCGGAAATAGACGTCCCCCTGGACGGGATAGGCATACCCGCGCTCCAGCAGCGCCTGAACCATGGCGATGATCTGCTCGATCTCCTGCGAAGCGCGCGGGTTCAGCGTGGCCGGCAGGACGTTAAGCTCGCGCAGGTGACGGTCGTATTGCTGCAGGTATTGCTGCGCAAGCTCGGCCGGATCCACGCCGCGCTCCTGGGCGCGCCGAATGATCTTATCCTCCACGTCGGTGTAATTCATCACGTGCCGGACCTGATAGCCGCGGTACTCCAGGTAGCGGCGGATCACGTCAAACACCACCGACGACATGGCATGGCCGACATGCGCCCGATCGTAGACCGTCGGCCCGCATACGTACATGCGCACCTTGCCGGGCTCGATCGTCTCAAATACCTCTTTCTTGCGGGTCAGGGTGTTGTAGATCGTCAGGGTCATCGCCAGCCACCTTCCCCAGGCGCTAGGCGCCGTCGGGCCGGGCAAAGATCATCCGGCCGGCCGCCGTCTGCAGGACTTTGGTTACCGCCACCGGCACCGTCCGGCCGATATACTCCCGCCCGTTCTCAACCACGACCATCGTGCCGTCGTCGAGGTAGCCGACACCCTGCCCGCTTTCCTTGCCCTCCTGGATCAACTCAACATCGAGGCTCTCGCCTGGCAGGTAGACCACCTTGACGGCATTCGCCAGCTCGTTAATGTTCAGTACGGTCACGCCCTGCAGCTCCGCGACCCGATTCAAGTTGTAGTCATTGGTCAGAATCGGGCTGCGCAACTGCTTGGCCAGGATCACCAATTTGTCGTCGACCTCCCGCACGCCTTCGACGTCGACATCGGTGATGCGGAAGGCGATCGAGCTGTCCTTCTGCAGACGATTCAGGATGTCCAGGCCGCGCCGCCCTCGCTGGCGGCGCAGGCTATCCGCCGAATCGGCGATGTGCTGCAATTCGAGCAGGACAAAGGATGGCACCAGCATCGGCCCCCAGATGAACCCGGTGCGGGCAATGTCCGCGATGCGTCCATCGATGATGACGCTCGTGTCCAGCAACACACTGCGGCCCTCGGCCGTCATGCCACGCCCCTCATCGGTGGTCGACGACATGCGAAAGCGGAACAGCCCCATGATGTCATGCTGCCGCAGGTAGAAGATGGAGACTCCCAGGTACCCGAAGAGCAGCGCACTGATGAACGGGAGGATCTCGCCAAACGGCGAGGGAAGCAGCGAAAGCGGAAACGAGACCAACGCTGCCACGATCAGGCCGACGATCAGCCCCAGCAGGCCAGCCAGCATCCCCTGAGACGAAAGCTGCGCCACCGAGCGCCGGATCGACCGCACCGGGCGCGTGGTGAGATACGGGGTGACCACCAGGCCGATCAGCGCGCCCAGAAGACCGAACACCGCCGCCCACAGCTCGGCTAGCCCGCCGGCGAACTCACCCAGGTACGTTCCCAGGTAGATCCCGCCGATGGCCAAGACCACCATTCCGATCAGGCGCACGATGAAATCGCCGCTCACATCGACCTTCCTTCCAGGAACACAAGCACCAGAGGCGGATACCCGGTTCAGGCATCCGCCCCTGGTGGGACTGCCGTATCTGTCCGCAGGCTCTCCGGACGGCGATTCCAGAGCGCGCCGGCCGGTCCCGCGCCATCGTGCAAGTTCCAATAATGACAGATAATGAAACCGGGGCCGCGCACCAGCGAGAATGATAGGGGCTGCTCGCGCGGCACACGAATCATATCACGCCGCACACCCGCTAGTCAACGCGCGCTCGCTGGATCCCAGGGATCTGAGACCCTGGCCACCGCCACGCGTCAGGGAGGCAGGCGAGCCCATCCATCGCTCATACGGCGCGCCATACTCCGGACCTGTGGTTTCGCTGTGCCTGCTCTGGCGGCACTGCGCAGGCCGGCTGCGCGCAGCCGCCCGGCCTGGGCGGGGCAGCACGCCTCGGGGAGTCACTGTGCAGCGCCATGGAGACGCTTGTCGGATGCAGCCCCCGAGAATACGGCCCAGGCCGACTCAAGCACCGCTATCCAAGGGAAGTCCCAGAAGGAACCAGCGCCAGCCAGAAGCGACGACGATCGAGTCGGTGGGGCGGCGCCGCGTGCGACGGGATCCGGCGCCTCTCCACCCCTGCTCTCAGAAACGAGCCTGAGGCGGGCCGTCGTCATGCTCACGTGGACGTCATGGAGCCGGCGCCCTCTCCCGGCAGGTTGGCCGGGCTCACGGCCCGGTCAGTCCGGGGCGACCGTGTAAGCCAGATCGTCGCTCAGCTCAACGCCGTAGGCCTCCGTCAGCAGTTCGCCATCGCAGTCCAGAATCCGCAGGTCGTACTCCCCATTGGCCACAGGGAACGCACGCCGGTCACCCGGCCCGACCACTTCCTCCGCTCCCAAGCGGTCCGGGCCCCAATTCTGAGCCGCACTGGGCGAGAGGAACGCGAAGCATAGATCGGTGGCGAATCCGTTCTCCAGGACCAACTCAACCATCCGACGGTCGCCGTCGACAAAGATCGAGTCATCGGCCATCGGCTCGCCATCCACCTCCAGGACGAACTCGTACAGCCCGTCCGGGAGGCCGGTCTCATTGTGGATGCACACCCACCAGTTGCCGGCTGCGCCACCGGTCCACACATCCTCGAAGCTGCTGCCCCCTTCACTCAATACCCCATCGATGAACCAGTAGCTGGACCACGTCATCCCATCCGACATACCCGCATAATCCCAGAAGGCGCAGACCTCATTCACGCCGGTGGGCAGGGCGTACCCCAAGCCCAGGGGTTGGTCGTTCTCATCCACCCCTTCGGAGAACGCGATGTTGGACAGAGAGATGGGGGTCAGATCGAGGTCCTGCGCCTGTTGAGCCGGGGGCAGGTCACCCTGCACATAGCGCTCACCCTGGCGGGCAGCTTGGATCAGGGGTGTTGCCAGCGCCACCGGGCGCAGCGCGTTGATGAAACCCCCCAGCGGGACGCAGGTGTCCTCGGAATCCACCACGCCATCGCGATTGGTATCGACCAGCTGGCGGCAATCGGCCAGCCCCCCGTCTTCGGCACCCGATCCCAGGGTGGTCGGGATGGCGACCAGCTCGCCCTGTTGGTTGAGGCCCATGCCCCCGCTGTTCCCCCCGGTGATCGTGGCGTCAGTCTTCAGCCAGGCCCGTCCGTCGATGCCGCGCTCGCTGGTGAATCCGCTGATGGCACCCTCGGTGAAGGTGACGGTATCGCCGCCGATCCCGGGATAGCCCAGAATGCGAATTCGATCCCCGATCTCCACCTGGTCGGAGTCCCCAAGCTGAACAAACGGGAGCTGCAGCTGGGCGTGAGCGCCATCCAGGTCACTGACGATGCGCACGACGGCCAGGTCGAGTCCGTAGTCCACAGCGGCGACCTCCGCCAGATAGCTGAGCTGCGGCGCCCGGTCGGTGCGGTCCAGCACTGCGACGCCGAGCTGCTCGTACTCGCCGCTGCGGTTGTCGACCACATGGGCGTTGGTCAGGATCAATCCATCCGCAGAGATCAAGGTCCCCGAGCCGGTCCAAACGACAGCCTGCGCACCGGCTTGCGAGACCAGCGCCTGCAGTTGAACGGCCGCGCGCGCCAGCTCACCCAGGCTGAGCGCCTGCGAGCTTTCGCCCGCTGACGTCGTCGGCGCGCCAGGCATCGGCGTTGGCTGCGGGGTCAAGTTGCAGGAAAGTGCGAGCAGGGCCGGCAGACAACCCCACCCAACAAGCGACCTCAATCGTCTTGCAGCCATGAACCCACCCGCACCTTCGATTCTCGGATGGCAGTGTAATCCACCCAGGCCCGGGTATTCAAGAGGACTGCCGGCTCAGGTACAATACGGCCTCCCGAGGCTTAGCCTTCCATGCATATCCTGGTTACGAACGACGACGGCATCGGCGCACCCGGTTTGCTGGCGCTGGCCGAGGCCCTGGACGGACTGGGCGAGCTGACCGTGCTGGCGCCGGACCGCAACTGGTCGGCTTCCGGCCACGTCAAGACCATGCACCGACCGCTGCGCGTGTGGGACACCCGCCTGCAGAATGGCCTGCCGGCGCACACCACCGACGGCGCACCCTCCGACTGCGTTGCACTGGCCGTGCTTGGCCTGCTCCCTAGCCCGATCGACTTCGTCGTCTCCGGCATCAACCCCCACGCCAATATTGGCCATGACATCACCTACTCGGGAACCGTGACCGCCGCCATGGAGGCGGCCATCGCTGGGTTGCCCGGGGTGGCAGTTTCGGTCGACTCGCCTGAAGGATTCACCGATCCACTGGACTACGTTCCCGCAGCGCAGGTTGCGCGAATCCTGGTCGCCGAAACGGTCAAGCGGGGGCTGCCGAAAGGCGTCCTGCTCAACCTCAACGTGCCCTACTTGCCGCTGGAAGAGATGCGCGGCGTACAGGTGACCCGGCTGGGCCTGCGCATCTACCGCGATGCACTCGTTCGCCGCGCGGATCCTCGTCAGCGTCCGTACTACTGGATCGGAGGCGAGGCCCCCACCGGGGTGCTAGAGGAAGGCACGGATTTCTGGGCACTGCGCAATGGCTGCGTCTCGGTCACCCCGCTCCAGCTTGACCTCACCGCAGCCTCGCAGCTTGCCCCGCTCGCCGCGTGGGATCTTGAGATTTCTGCCTCAGCCTGAGGCGCCCGACATCTCCAGCTGGGCCAGCCCATCCAAAGCGATGCATCGCGCTGGCTGGCAGGTGCCGGGGTTTGTTCCCCGCCCACAACGCCTCGAAGCCACTAGGCTGGGGCGCGCACGCCTCAAGACGCCGCCGGGGCGTCCTTTCGCCCGCGCCGACGGGCTTTCCGAGGCTCAGCCGGCGTTTCATCCGGATCCACACCCTGGCTGATCAAGTATTCGCGCCTCCCCTTCAATGCGCCGGTCGGGCACACACCGATGCACTGACCGCAGAAGACACATGTCGTCGAGGTCATCGGCTGATCGAAGAAGGTGGCAATGCGGGTGTGGAAGCCGCGGCCGGCAAAGTCGATGGCGAAGGTGTACTGTGCGTCTTCGGCACACACCTGCACGCAGCGCCAGCACAGCACGCACTTGGCATAATCACGGATGTACATCGGGTTGTCGTCGATCAACTCGGGCTGACGCCGATCGCCCCAGTCGAACCGCTCCGGGCGGGCGCCGTAGGTGGCGATCAGGCGCTGCAGATCGGGCGCCTCCGATAGATCGACGGCAGAGGCGAGCAATTCCAGCAGGGTCCGCCGTACGCGCAAGACGTCTGCCGTGTCGGTGCGCACGACGGCCCCAGGCCGGGCGGGGGTGACGCAGGCTGCCTGCAGGCCGCGGGCGCCCTCGACCTCGACCACGCACATGCGGCACAGGCCATTGGACGTCGTATGGGCAAAGTAGCACAGCACCGGGACTTCCACCCCCGCCTGCCGCGCCGCTTCGAGCAGCGTTTCCCCGGCCTGCACCGTCACGGGGCGCCCATCGACCGTCAGCTCGATGTGCTCCGTCATACTTGGCTACGGCCTTGCCTGGCCTGGAGGTCCCCTGCCTCATGTCGAAGCGGCCCTGGCAGGGGGATCGATCCATCTGCCCCGAGGCGCTCAGGGTGGGCATAGGCGCGCAGCGAACCCTGACGCACATACCCGACCAGGGTGATGTTCCAGGCCTCCGCCATCGCCACCGACATCGAAGTGGGGGAGTTGCGCGAGGCGATGATCGGGCAGCCCATCAGCGCGCCCTTGCGCAACATTTCGGAGGAGACCCGCCCCGTCGCCAACAGGATGCGCCCACGGGTGGGGATACCCTGCAGCAGGCACACGCCACGCAACTTGTCGAGTGTGTTGTGCCGACCGACATCCTCGGCCATCGCCAGAATCCGCTCACCGTCGGTCAATCCGGCAGCGTGCACACCCCTGGCGCGCGCATGCAGGCTGTCCGGAAGATGGAGTTCGTTGAAGCGCTGGAACAGCCGCGCCGGTGTGATCGTCGTCGTCTCCCGCAACGGCTCCACCCCGACAGCCGGATCATCAAACGTGATCCCACCGCCGCAACCAGAAGTGATCACCACACGCGTCGGTGACAGCACGGCGTGGTCCAGCCAAACGTCGACACAGCATCCATTGCGGCTGATGGTGAGCGCCTGCAGCTCCGACAGATCACCGATCAGTCCCTCGTTCTTGAGGAAGCCCAGCGCCAGGTAGTCCTGATCGCGCGGCGAGCACATGATGCTCGCCAGCTCGCGCCCGTTGACGTACAACGTCAGCAGAACTTCCTGGATGACCTCGGCCTCCACGGCGGACCAGTCGCCGCGAAATTCCGCCCAGCGGGCGGGCACCGCGCCCGGACCGACCAGCGCTTCGTCGTCGCGCCGCATCGGTCAGCCGGCTCCCGGCCGGAACAGCTCCGGCCAACGGATGCGCGCCGATTGGATCGCCGAGCCGGCGGTAGCCCCCAGTCCACAGATCGAAGTGTGCGTCATGGTGTAGACCACATCCTCAAGCGCCTCGAGATCCCCTTGCGTGAGCGTGCCGTTGACCCCCCGCTGCATGATCTCCATCTGGCGCTGTGTGCCGAGCTGGCAAGGAAAGCACTTACCACAGGACTCATGGGCGAAGAAACGGGAGAGCTGCAAGCAGGTCTGCCGCAGGTCGCGCTCGTGGTTCAAGACCATGATCACGCCCGAGCCGAGCGGCAGTCCGGCCTGACGGAAACCATCGTAGCTGAGAGGGAGCTCAAGCACCTCCGGCCCGGCGAAGGCGCCGGCGGCGCCGCCCAACAACACCGCCTGCAGTTCGCCCGTCACCCCTCCCGCCATGGCGAGCAGCTCGCGCATCGTGGTCCCGAATGCAAGTTCATACGTTCCTGGCAGAGCGATATCCCCAGACAGGCAGAACAGCTTCGTCCCGGGCGAATCGGGTGTGCCGACGGCGGCGAAGGCGCCCGCGCCGTGGGCCAGGATCCACGCGGCAGCGCACAACGTCTCGACGTTGTTGATGGCGGTGGGCCGGCCGAACAGTCCATGAGTCACCGGGTAAGGAGGCTTCAGACGAGGCAGGCCGCGCTTGCCCTCGAGCGACTCGAGCAGGGCGGTCTCTTCGCCGCAGATATATGCCCCGGCCCCCGAGCGTAACTCCACGTCGAAATGGAAACCAGATCCCAGAATGTTCTCCCCGAGGTAACCCGCTAGCTGTGCTTCGCGGATGGCGGCTTTCAGGATGCGTTGGGCGCGCGGGTACTCGCCGCGGACATACAGGTAGCCCTGCGCCGCGCCGGTGGCATATCCGGCGAGCGCCATCCCCTCCAGCACGGCCCAGGGGTCCCCTTCGAGCAGCAGCCGGTCCTTGAATGTCCCCGGCTCTGACTCGTCGCCGTTACACACCACGAAGCGCCGGTCGGCCGGCGAGGAAGCCGCCAACTTCCACTTCTGCCCTGTCGGGAAGGCGGCGCCGCCGCGCCCCTCCAGCCCGGAAGCGGTAATTTGCTCGATCACCCCGGCGGGGGTGAGCTTGCGGAGCGCGTGCTCCAACCCCGAGAATCCGCCTTCGGCACGGTAGTCCGCCAGACTCGCCGATCCGCCCTCTCGGCAGCGGGCTGTCAGACGACGCAACGGTCCCCCGATGTGCCCCAGGCCGATCTCCTGGGGTTCAGCCAGCCACACTTCGGCGGCCACCTGGGATAGGTGACCCACAGGCAAATCCCCATGCAGGGCGGCTGGCGCGTGATCACACAGACACAGGCAGGGGACCTCTTCGACCTCGAAAGCACCGTCGGCCAGCGGTTCACCCGGCTGCCCCCCCAGATGGCGGCACACCTCCCGCAGCACTTCTTCACCGCCGGCCTGGGCGCAGCGCGGGCTGGTGCAGACCCGCACGATCGTCCTGCCCGTCGGCCGGTCATAGAGCAGGCTGTAGAAGCGAACCACGCCATGGATCTCGGCCAGAGGGACGCGCAGGGCCCGGCTGACCGCAGTCAGCACCGGTTCACTGAGGAATCCATACTGGCGCTGGGCCTCGATCAGCATCGGCAGCAGCTGAGATCGATCGGCTCTGGGCTGCTGCGCCAGCCACACATGGAGGGCTTGCGGATCGAACTCGGCGGAAGTCACCAGATGGCGAGGTCCTGCTTCGGCAGATGTTCGGGAGAACCGAGAACACCGCAGGGCGTCACCGCCCCGCCTGATCATCCCAGCCCGCCCGAATTTGTATCAGACAAGTCCGCATTCCGCAATCGTCAGCCCAGACACTGCCGCCGCGAGGATGAGCCCGACGCTCGGCTGGGATGTGGGAAGCGCCGGACGCCGGGCGCAAGCGGGCTCCTGGCACGAAAGAGGGCGGCCGGCGCCAGGGACGAGGCGCCGGCCGCCCGATTGCTCTTGAGGCGCAGGGAGGCGGGGGATCGAGCGGCTCAGCCCCGGCCGCGCTTGGGCGCCTCCAGCTTGACCGCGCAGACCTTGTACTCCGGGATTTTCGCCTGCGGATCGAGAGCGAAGTCCTGCGTGAGCAGGTTGGCCGGGGCCTCGCGCCAGTGAAAGGCGAGGAAGACAACCCCCGGCGGCACTCGGTTGCCGACACGCGCCTGGGTACGCACCTGGCCGCGCCGGCTGGCGATGACAACCGGGCCTGCGTCCCGGATGCCGAGCCGTGCAGCGTCGGCAGTATTAATTTCGGCGTGGCCGCGCGGGTCGCGCCAGGAGAGTGCTTCGCTGCGGCGGGTCATCGTCCCGGTATGGTAGTGGTAGAGCGATCGGCCGGTGGTCAGGATCAACGGGTAGTCATCATCCGGAAGTTCGGCGGGCGATTGGGCTTCGATTGGGGCAAAGTGACCCTTGCCGCGCGAGAAGGCCTGGGTGTGCAGGATCGGCGTTCCGGGGTGATCCTCGGCCGGGCAGGGCCAGGTCAGGCCCTGCTTTCCCAGGCGCGCCTGACGGATGCCGCGGTAGATCGGGGTCACCAGGCGGGCTTCGTCGAGCACCTCGGCACTCGACCCGAAGTCCCAGAACTCGGGGGCGCGGGCCACGCCCAGCGCCTGGTCCAGCCGCTGGCCGAGCGAGCAGATGATCTTCCAGTCCGGCCGCGCCTCCCCGGGGGAAGGCAGGACCGGCTGCAACAGTTGTACGCGGCGCTCGGTGTTGGTCTTCGTCCCGTCCTTTTCCAGCCAGGAAGCCGCCGGCAGCACGACGTGCGCCAGCTGGGCGGTCTCACTCAAGAAGATGTCTTGCACCACCAGGAAATCCAGCGCGCGCAGGCTGTGTTCGACGTGCGACAGGTTCGGATCCGAAAGCATCGGATTCTCGCCCATGACATAGATCGCCCGCACGTTGCCGGCCTCGGCCTCGCGCATCATCTCGACCACGGTCAGGCCGTCCTCGGCCGGCAGCGACTCCACGCCCCAGGCCGCGGCGACGTCCTTGCGTTTGGTGTCGTCGGTCACCAGTTGGTACCCGGGCAGGTAGTTCGGCAATCCGCCCAGGTCACAGGCGCCCTGCACATTGGATTGGCCGCGCAGGGGGTTGACCCCGGTCGACGGTTTGCCGATCTGCCCGCACATCATCGATAGGTTCGCCAGCGACATCACGACCTGGGTGCCGATCGAGCGCTGGGTCACGCCCATGGCGTACAGGATTGTCGAATGCCCGCGCGCCTCGGGATACACCGAGTTGCCTTGCTGGCGTTTGCCCAGGGCATACATCTCGGCGGCCTTCTCGATCAACTCCGCCGGAACGCCTGAAGCCAGGGCCGCCACCTGGGGCCGGAAGTCCTCGACGCCGGAGACGAATTCCTCGAAGCCCTCGGTGCGCCCGGCGATGAACTCGGCGTCGGCCCAGCCGTTGCGCAGGATCACATTCATCATCGAGAGAAAGACATAGATGTCGGCTCCCGGCGTGACCTGGAGGAAGAGCGAGGCGTGACGCACCAACGGAATGCGGCGCGGGTCGATCACGATCAAGGTCGCGCCGCGCTTGACCGCCCGGATCACCTCGTAGCTGATCACCGGATGTGACTCGGCCGTGTTGGATCCGGTGATCAGGATGCAATCCGCATGGCGGATCTCGCGGATGGCGTTGGTCATCGCGCCGCTGCCGAACGTGTTGACCAGACCGGTCACCGTGGAAGAATGGCACAGCCGGGCGCAGTGATCGATGTTGTTGGTGCCGAGGGAGGCGCGCATCAGTTTCTGGAAGAGGTAGTTGTCCTCGTTGGTGCAGCGCGCCGAAGTCAGTCCGGCGACGGCGTCCGGCCCGTGTTCCTTGACCGTCCTGGCCAGCCGATCCGCCACCAGGTCAAGCGCCGTGTCCCACTCGACCGGAAGAAAGGCGTCCTCGGCCAGCCGAGCGTCCAGGACGGAGGTATCGGGCATCTCCCAGGGCTGCGAGGTTAGGCCGACCTGGTGCGCCAGGTCACGCCGGATCAGCGGCCGGGTCAGCCGATCGGGGCTGGCGGCGTAGTCCCAGCCGAAACGCCCTTTGACGCACAGGAATTCGCCGTTGACCGGTGCCTCGGGTGTGCCCTGCGCGTACAGGATGGCGTTGTCGCGCAGGGCGAAGTCGATGCGGCAGCCGACGCCGCAGTAGCCGCATACGGTGTCCTTGTGTGTCAGCTCCCACTCGCGACCCTGCCCGATCCGGCTGCGCGGCATCAACGCCGCCGTCGGGCAAACCTGCACGCAGTTCCCACAGAAGACGCAGGTGCTATCAGCCATCGGCCAATCGAAGGGCGTCGCCACGTGGCTGGTGAAGCCTCGTCCCGACATCTCGATGGCCGAGGCGCCAACAATCTCATCGCACACGCGCACGCACTTGCCGCACAGGATGCAATACTGGTGATCGCGCACAAACATCGGATTGTCATCCTGGTAGAGCGTGCGCGAGATTTCCACGTCGTACGTGCTCTCAGAGAGACCCAGCTCGTAGGCAAGGGCCTGCAGGTCGCAGCCGCCGCTCTTGTCACAGGTGACGCAGCGCAGCGGGTGATCGGAGAGCAGCAGGTCGACAATCTCGCGCCGCATCTCCTGCAGCCGCTCGGTCTGGGTGCTGACCACCATGCCTTCGTCACACATCAGGCCACAGCTCGGCGCCGGCGCCGGTTTGCCTTCGACTTCCACGATGCACAGCCGGCAGCCGCCATTCGGCCGCAGCTCGGGGTGGTTGCATAGATTGGGGATGGAGATCCCGGCCGCCTGAGCGGCCTGCAACACCGTGGTGCCCGGCGTCACCTGGAGGGCGCGCTCGTCAATGGTCAGCGTGATCATGACGCCCCTCCGGTGCGCAGGGCGGCGACAGGCACCATGCCGTCCATCGGGCAGGCACCGGCCGGGCAGACCTTGTCCTCCACATGGGCACGGAACTCCTCCTCAAAGTAGCGCAGGGAAGTGAGCAATGGATTGGGGGCGTTAATACCCAGCCCACAGAGCGAAGAGGCACGGACCGTCTCACACAGGGCGCGCAGCTTGTCGAGATCGCGCGCCTCGCCCAGCCCGCTCGAGATGCGCACCAACAGGCTGAGCATCTTGCGCGTGCCGACCCGGCAGGGGACGCACTTGCCGCACGATTCGTCCTGGGTGAAGGCCAGGAAGTAGCGGGCGAAGTCGACCATGCAGGTGGTACTGTCGACCACCACCATCCCACCCGATCCCATGATCGCTCCAGTGGCGCGCAGCTCTTCATAGTCGATGGCGGTGTCAAACAGCTCCGCCGGGACGCATCCGCCGGCCGGACCGCCCAATTGCACCGCCTTCAGCGTACGGCCTTCCTTGCAGCCATCGCCGATCCCGTTGATGATCTCGCCGAGGGTCATGCCGATCGAGACCTCGACCAATCCGGCGCGCTTGATCGCGCCGGTCATGGCGAAGGCCTTGGTGCCGCCGCTCCGAGCCGTGCCAATGTCAGAGAACCATCCCGGTCCGTTGAGCATGATGCTCGGGACGCTGGCGAAGGTCTCGACGTTGTTGATATTGGTCGGGCAGCCCCACAACCCGGCCACTGAGGGGTAGGGCGGGCGCATGCGTGGCACGCCGCGCTTGCCTTCGATGGAGTGCATCAGGGCCGTTTCCTCGCCGCAGACGAAGGCGCCGGCGCCTTCCTTGATGATGAACTCAAACGCCATACTGC
>Ga0105106_10002047_pt1 | contig 14468 bp, 10 predicted proteins | sample PPLLaktember2015_5_FD_79109 | JGI IMG/M metagenome (GOLD analysis project Ga0105106, IMG submission 79109) | Freshwater sediment microbial communities from Prairie Pothole Lake near Jamestown, North Dakota, USA - PPLs Lake P8 Core (1) Depth... | ecosystem: Environmental > Aquatic > Freshwater >...
ATCCGCCGGGTCGAAGCCCTCACCCGTGCTCTCGTTCACGCCGTCGCGGTCGATCACGTAGTAGGTACCGTCCTTGCCACCGATCCCCACCACGTCGACGTCGCCCCCGGCGTGCTCGATCGTGAAGAGGTTCGGCGTCGCGCCGAAGGCGAGGTCGTCGTTGTCGACCTCGCGCGGGCGCCAGCGCCAGGCGGGCGTGCCGTCGAAGCGCAGCGCGGTGAGGGCGCAGTCGTGGGGCGGCATGGGCGGCGGCGGCACCGGGGTGCCGTCGTCGTCGTCGGTGTCGCAATTGCTGGAGCCGAAGAAGACGAGGCCGCGCTCGGCGTCCACCGCCGGCGAGGACCACACGTTCCCGCAGCCCGTCGGCGTGCGGTCGAAGTCGCAGCCCGGGCGCGCCAGGAAGCCCGCCGGCAGCCCGAGCTCGAGCTCGGAGTGGTAGCCGTCGAAGCGCCGGATCTCCTCGCCGGGCGCCGGCGTGCAGGTGGAGGCGCTCTCGAGGTCGAAGAACCAGGCCAGCCGGCCGTCGTCGGCGTCGACGGCGTAGAAGCCGCCCTTCCCGAGCGGCACGTCGTTCACGTCCATGCCGAAGAACACCTTGCCATCGGCGACGATCGGCGAGGTCTCGATCTGGTTGCGCTCCCCGTCGAAGGCGCAGAGGCCCGGCGGCTCGCCCAACCCGTCGGCGCAGCCCGTTCCCGCCGTGAAGCGCCACACCTCCTCGCCCGTCAGGGCGTCGAGGGCGTAGAGCACCTCGCCGAGCCCGACGATCGTCAGCTCGCGATCGTCGACGCGCGCGATCGCCGGCGACGACGTTGCCGGGAACTGGGCGCCGGGCTGCAGGTCGGCCGTGAAGTGCCAGAGCTTGCTCCCGTCGGAGAGGCGCACGGCGTAGACGTTGTTGTCCCAGGACGTGAAGTAGACCAGCTGGACGCGGCCCTCGCCGGGCACCTCGAGCGCGGCGACGCTCGGCGAGGCGGTGACGATCGCGCCCGTGCGGAAGCGCCAGCGCTCGCGGAGCTGGCCCAGCTTGCCCGCCTTGAGCTTCTTCTCCTTGGCGTTCAGGAACTGCCGCAGCGGGCCGCCCGCGTAGGCGCGCCACTCGGTCTTGCCGTTTCCGCCGGCCTTCTTGCGCTCGAGGTCGCCGGGGAGCACGGCCACGGCGTCCGGAAAGGCGAGGCCGTCGACCACCACCTCGGGCGGCAGCGGGTCGCCGCGCTTATCGAAGCGCACGCGCCAGATCTTGCCGTCGTCGCCGGTGCCGACGTCGTCCGGGAAGGTTCCGACGAGGTTCAGGTCCGCGTAGTAGAGGGTGCCTTCCGAATCGAAGGCGAGGCCCTGCGGGTTGCCGGTAGGCGTCGGGAAGCTCGGCGGCAGCGGGGGCGTGCCCGGGTCCACGATCAGCCGCACCAGGTTCCCGTCGAGGTCGTACTCCGCGATGCGGCCGGTCGCGACGGCGCCGGCGAAAAGGTGGCCGTTCGGGCCGAAGGCGAGGCCCGTGAAGCTCAGCATGCCGTCGAGCAGGCTGGCGGAGGCGAACGTCTCGCGGCTCACCGCGTCGGCCACCGGCGAGCCGAGGGCGTCCGTTCCGCCGCAGCCGCCGGCGGCGTCGGGCCCGCTCGGAAAGGGCGGCAGGAAGCGTTCGATCTTGCCGAGGCCGTCGGCGCTGGCGGACGCCACGTAGACGCGGCCCTCCCCGTCCACGGCCACGGCGCCTGCGGTCGCGACGTCGCTCGCGATCTTGCAGAAGTTCGTGCTCGGCGCGTCGGTCTCGGGGAAGGCGAAGGGATCGCCGGGGTAGACGTCGTAGGGGGGGAACCAGAGGAGGAGCTGGCCGTCGCTGCCGCTGATGGTCTCCGTGCCGACGTCCGTCGTGAAGAGCGGCGGCGGCAGGCCGTCGTCCGGATCGGGGTCGGGGGCGAAGGCGCAGCCGTGGGGCTCCCCCGGGTCGGAGAAGAAGGTGGGAGTCAGCTTCCCCACCTGGAGGCCGCTGCGCTCGAAGACGCCGAAGCCGGGGGGCGGCGAGGGCTGGCGCGTGTCCTCGCCCATCAGGAAGCGGCCGCTGCCGTCGGGGAAGCTGCACAGCATCCCGTTCACGTCGCGGTTCGGCGCCAGGAACAGCAGCTCGCCGCCGCCGCTCTCCTCGCCCGCGTTCTGGATCGGGACGTCGCGGAGCAGCGGGCCCTTCCCGCCGATGGTGTCGATGTCGACCCGATGCAGGCGATTGCCTTCGGGGAAGTGCAGCAGCTCGCCGGCGCGGCCGGGCAACGGCAGGGCGAAGGCCGCGGCCAGCGCGGCGAGAGCGAAGCGCATGCGTCGGGCCTCCCGCTCCGCCGGTCTACCGTGCGCGCAGGGGGAAAGTCAAGCTCAGTCGCCCAGCCGGCGGCCCTCGCGCGCGCGCCGGCGCGCCTCCTCGAGCTCCTCCGGCGAGACGGCGTCCATGCGGGCCATGCCGGCGCGCAGCAGGCGCGGAAACACGAGGCGCAGGAAGCGCGCCACGGTCAGAGCCGGGTTGCGGCGCGGCACCACCAGCTCGTGGATCCGCCGGTCGACCGCCTCGAGGATCGCGTCGGCGACGGTCTCCGGCGGGTACTTGCGGCCCGTGAAGCGGTTCGGGTGGTCGCCCTTGTCCCAGATCTCCGTGTCGATCGGCCCCGGGTGCACGAGCGCCACGTGGATCCCCGAGCCGCGCAGGTCGTTCCAGAGCCCCTCGCTGAAGCCGTTCATCGCGCACTTGGTCGCGGCGTAGAGGCTCTCGTGGGTGGGCACCACCTTCGAGGCGAAGGACGACACGTTGACGATCGTCCCGCTTCCCTGGCGGAGCATCAGCGGAATCGCCGCGAAGCTCGTCCACAGGCACGAGAGGAAGTTCACGCGCAGCGCGGCCTCGGCCTCTTCGACGCTCGTGCGGTAGAGGAGCTTTCGCATCGGCACGGCGGCGTTGTTCACCAGCACGTCGACGCGGCCGAGGCGTTCGGCGCTCTCCGCGACGACGCGCTCCGCGAAGTCGCGCTCACCGAGGTCGCCCGCCAGGGGGAAGCTGCGCGGCGCGCCCGCGCGCAGCTCGTCGACGAGGGCGTGCAGGCGGTCCTCGCGCCGCGCCACGGCCACCACCGTGGTGCCGCGCCGCGCGAAGGCCCGGGCGGTGGCCCAGCCGATGCCGGAAGACGCCCCGGTGACGATCGCGACGCGCTCCTCCCCCGGGCTCTGGCTGGCCATGGCGGGAGCATACCCGCGCGCCGCTCCCTACCCCGCCTCCGGCTTCCCGCCCGTCAGCTCCGCTACGAGCTTCTCCTCGAGCTCTTCGTGGTGCGCGATCTCCCCCACGAGCTCCGCGAGGGCGTCGCCGGCGTCGGCGAGCTCCCCGGCGTCGAGCCGCTCCTCGACCCCTCCGAGCGCCTCCCGGATCCGGCGGTGGTCCGCGGAGAAGGCCGCCAGATCCGGGGCGATCGAGGGCCGCAGGCCCCGCAGCGCGGGGAAGTAGAACTCGTCCTCCAGGCCGGTGTGGGCGTCCCAGGCGTCGAGGAAGCGGTCCAGCGCGTCCCGGCACTCCTCCGGCCGGCCGCGAGCGAGCGCCCCCAGAATGAGCCCGTAGAGGGCGTCGAGCTGCCGGTGCTGGGAGGAGATGCGCTGGGCTCCCCCTCGCATTCTCATTCGGAGGCCCGGCTGGGCCCTCGGGTTCTGGTCCACGGCTCTCCTTGGTCCGGGCGCTTCCCCTCTGGACTGCATGCGCCGTGCCAGCCGCCGCCTTGACAGGATACCCGGCGTCGCTCGACCCTATGCTCGATGCCCGACCGCGACGGGAGCCTGGAGGAGCTGCTCTCCTATCTGGACTACGGGCCGAGCGAGCGCGCCCTGCTCGCGGAGTTGGCCCCGCTGCTCGAGAAGAGCGCGGACACGCTGGTTTCGGCGTTCTACCGGCACCTGCTCTCCTATCCGGCCACGCGCCACCTGCTGCGCGACCCGGGCGTGAAGGAGCGCCTGCTCGGGCTCCAGCGCCAGTACCTGCTGAGCCTCGCAGGGCCCGACGTCGACGAGGATTACGTCGCCCACCGGCGCCGCGTGGGCGAGGTCCACGAGCGCATCGGCCTCGAGCCGCGCTGGTACCTCGGCGCGTACGCGCTCTACCTCTCCATGCTGACGCCGCTCGTCGGCGATCACTTCTCCAGCGAGCCCCCGCGCGGCGAACGCGCGCTGGTGGCGCTCCAGAAGCTGCTGATGCTCGACGCCTCGCTGGTGATGGAGACCTACATCGGGCGGCGCGAGCGCGAGCTCGAGTACCTGAACCGGGAGCTCTCGCGCTCCGGCCGCGAGCTGGCCCACGACCTCGAGGCCCAGGGCGCCAAGCTCCGCCAGACGACGGAGCGCGCGCGCAGCGCCGAGCAGCTCGCCTCGATCGGCACGCTCGTGGCGGGCCTCGCCCACGAGATCGGCACGCCGATGGGCGTGATCCAGGGCCACGCCAAGCTGCTCGAGACGAAGCTCTCGGACGAGCAGGCGCGCTGGCGCCTGCAGACGATCCAGGAGCAGATCGCGCGCATCGCGAAGATCATGCAGAGCCTGCTGAACATGGCGCGCCCGTCGCGCTCGGCGCGCCTGCCGGTGGCGCTCGACTCGCTGCTCGATGCCACCCTCGCCTTCCTGCGCGAGAAGTTCCAGCGCCGGGGCGTCGAGGTCCGGCGCGACTTCGCGCCGGTACCGAGCGTGCGGGGGGAGCCGGAGCGCCTGCAGCAGCTCTTCTTGAACCTGTTCATGAACGCCGCCGACGCGATGCCCGAAGGCGGCGAGCTGTGCGTCCGGCTGCGCCCGCTCGACGACGGGGTGGAGATCGAGGTAGCGGACACCGGCGGGGGCATCGACGAGAAGGACCTGCCGAGACTCTTCGAGCCGTTCTTCACCACGAAGGCCGCCGGCGAGGGCCACGGGCTCGGGCTCGCGGTGTGCCACGGCATCGTGGCCGATCACCACGGGACGATCGAGGTCAAGAGCCGGCTGGGCGAGGGCACCACCTTCCGGATCGCCCTGCCCCTCGCCACCAGTCCGGGCGCGAGCGGGACCCTTTGATCTGAGGCAAAATGCCCCTGGCCTCTGGGGCTCGTTGACCCGACCCGCCCCCGGAAGGCCGCTCCCCGAAGGCGGGCCCTTGGCATGCCGCGTGCTTTGCATCCGGGTATGGAAAAACGCAGCGTCCTGGTAGTCGACGACGACCTCGCCATGCGCGAGATGCTGGTGTCCCTCTTTCGCGAGCACGGCTACCGCGCCGAGCCCGTGGCCCGGGCGGACGAGGCCCTCGCCCGGCTGCGCGACACGGAGTTCGACGCCGTTCTCTCCGACATCCGCATGCCCGGGAAGTCGGGAATCGAGATGGTCGGCGAGGTGAAGCACATCCGGCCCGCGACACCGGTGATCCTGATGACCGCGTTCGGCAGCATGGACTCCGCCGTCGAGGCGATGCGCGCCGGCGCCTTCGACTACGTCACCAAGCCCTTCGAGCCCGAGGCGGTGTTGTTCTCCCTGGAGCGCGCCGTCGAGCGCCGCGCCCTGGAGGAGGAGAACCGCACGCTGCGACGCGCCGTGGAGCGCACCGCCAACCTCGGCGACCTGATCGGCTCGAGCCCTGCGATGCGGGAGATCTCGGCGCTGATCCGCAAGATCGCCCACAGCCGGAGCAGCGTGCTGATCACCGGCGAGAGCGGGACCGGAAAGGAAGTGGTGGCCCGCACCATCCACTTCCACGGCGCCCGCGCGGCGCGGCCGTTCGTGCCGATCAACTGCGCAGCGATCCCGGAGGGCCTGCTCGAGAGCGAGCTGTTCGGCCACGTGCGCGGCGCCTTCACCGGCGCCCACGCCACCAAGCGCGGCCTGCTGGAGCAGGCCCAGGGCGGCACCCTGTTCCTCGACGAGATCGGCGACATGGGCCTCGGCCTGCAGAGCAAGCTGCTGCGGGTGCTGCAGGAGCGCGAGCTGCGCCCGGTCGGCGGCACCCAGTCGGTGCGCGTCGACGTCCGTGTCGTCGCGGCCACGCACCGCGACCTGCCGAAGGAGATCCAGGAGGGACGCTTCCGCGAGGACCTCTACTACCGGCTGGCGGTGATCCCGATCCACATTCCGCCGCTCCGCGAGCGGCCCGAGGACGTGCCCGCGCTGGCCGAGGCCTTCCTTCGCAAGCACGACGAGCACGGCCGGCACCGGCTGACCCCGGAGGCTCTCAAGCGGCTGGTGGGCCAGCCCTGGCGCGGAAACGCTCGCAAGCTCGAGAACGTGATCGAGCGCGCCATCGCCCTGGCCGACTCCGAGGAGATCGGCCCCGACGACCTCCCGATCGGCAACGGCGCGGCCTCGCCCGCGGAGGTTTCGGCCGAGGAGCTGGCCCAGCTCGGCGCCCGCCGCGAGCTGAGCCTGCGCGAGCTGGAGGATCTCTACATCGACGCCATCCTGCGCCGCACCGGGGGGAACAAGGTGCGGGCCGCGCACCTCCTCGGCATCGACCGCAAGACGCTGTACCGTCGTGCCGAACGCAGGACCCGCAACGCCACGAAGGAGTAGCGACTTGATCCAGCTGGGCACGATCCTGGTCCCCCACGACTTCTCCGCGCACTCCGACGCGGCCCTGCGGCGCGCCGTCGCCCTGGCGAAGACCGCCAAGGGGCGCATCCACTTGCTGCACGCCTACGCCTGGCCGGTGCGCGGAGTGATGCCCTACGACATGGCGATGCCCGCCGGCGTCTGGGACGCCATTCGCGAAGGCACCCAGGAGAAGCTCGAGGAGATCCGCGCGGGCGTCGAGAAGCAGGGCGTCGCCGCCGAGGCCGAGGTGAGCGGGCAGCTTCCGGTCGAGTCGATCCTCGCCACCGCCGCCCGCGTGCACGCCGACCTGATCGTCGTCGGCACGCGCGGCCTGACCGGCCTGAAGCACGTGGTGCTCGGCAGCGTGGCGGAGCGCACGGTGCGCATGGCCCCCTGCCCGGTGCTGACGGTCAAGGAAGACGACGCCGGCGGCGCGGTCCGGCGCATCGTGGTGGCCACGGACTTCTCGGCCGGGGGCGACCACGCCCGCGACGTCGGGGTTTCCCTGGCCAAGCAGCTCGGCGCCGAGGTGCACGTGGTGCACGCCTTCGACATCCCGCTGGCGATGGTGACGCCCTACGAGGTCACCGTGCCCGACGGCCTGATCCGCGAGGCCCGCGAGGCCGCGCGCAAGAAGCTCGACGCCGCCCTCGCCGCCGTCCGCCAGGCCGGCGTCACGGCCACGGGCCACCTCGGCGAGGTGCCGGCCGCCCCCGCGGTCGCCGACGTCGCGAAGGAAGTGAAGGCGGACCTGGTGGTGATCGGCACCCACGGCCGCACTGGCCTCAAGCACGTGCTCCTCGGCAGCGTCGCGGAGCGCACGCTCCGACTCGCTCCGTGCGCAGTGCTCACCGTGAAGCAGGGGAACCACCAGCTCGACTGAGCGCGGCGGGTCCGCCCCGTCTGCCGCGTCGCGCCCCACGACGGGCGCGATCCGCCCCACGCACGGGCGCGCGAGCGGCTCGAAGAGCTCGGAGGGCTCCCGAGGGACGTGGCACGTCCGGTGCATCCACTCCGGGAAGCTCCAACTCACGGGGCACCAGGAGGAAACGATGAGCAAGGCGAAGGACGGCAAGGGCGATCGCAGGGCCGAGGCCATCCGACTGACCCACGTGGTCCAGAAGAACATCGACCAGGGCGCGACCTCGGTCGAGGAGATCCACCGGCAGATCGCCGCGATGCCGCTCGACTTCCTCGAGCGGCTCGATCTCTTCAAGGACATGGTCAAGGACGTGCGGAAGGTCCAGGACGCCTCGATCGGCGCGATCTACGGCGTGATCCACAAGGTCAACGAAGAGGCCGCGAAGCTCGCGACCCAGATGCTCCGCGAGCGCGGCCCGCGCGCGGAAGCCCCCCGGAAGGCCGCCGCCCCCCGGAAGGCCTCGCGGCCGCCGGCGCCCCGCGCGCACGCGCGGCCCGCCCCTCGCTGAGCCGCGGTCGCGGGCGCCATGTCTCCGAGCGAGGGTGGCCTGGCTGCGGTCAGGACCCTCGCCCGCGAGGCCGAAGCGCTGGGGCGTCTCGCCCGCTGGGCCCTGGCGATGCGGCGGCGCGACACCCGACGCCCGAGCCCGGTGCCGGAGAACCCGAAGTTCGCGAGCGCGCGCGAGGCGGTGGCCCGGATCCCGGACGGGGCCGTGGTGGCGGTTTCGGGGCTCGGCGTGCAGCAGCGCGCATCGCTGCTGTTCGCCGCGCTCCGCGAGGCCTTCGAGGAGACCGGCCATCCGAGGGGTCTGACCCTCGTGAACGTCGGCGGGCACGGGGGCCGCGGTCGGCTCCCGGGGTCGATCGAAGAGCTGGCGCGCCCCGGCCTCTGCACGCGCCTCGTCTCGAGTCACTTCGAGACGACGCCGGCCTTCCTCGAGCTGGCGGCGGCCGGGCACTGCGAGCTGCAATGCCTTCCGTTGGGAGTGATCGCGGCGCTCTACGACGCCCAGGGCCGCGGCGAAGATTCGGTGCTCTCGGACGCGGGGCTCGGGACCTTCCTCGACCCGAGCGTGGGCCGCGGCTCGCCCGTCCAGAACGGGCGGCGCGAGCAGCTCGTGAGCGTCGAGGGAGACCGCCTGCGCTACCGCCTGCCTCGCATCGACGTGGCGCTCTTCAACCTGCCGGCGGCCGACCGTCGCGGAAACCTCTACACGACCCACTGCGCCGCGGTCGGAGACAGCCGCGAGATCGCGCGAGCGGCCCGGCGGAGCGGCGGCCTCGTGATCGCGAACGTCGGCCGCCTGGACGCGCCTCGCCGCCAGCGGCCGTTCCTCTCCGCCGGACGCGTCGACGCCGTCGTCTTCGATCCCGACGCGGAGCAGACGCCGGGCTACTTCCACCGCGACCCGTGGTCGGCGGTGACCACCCGCAGCCGGGTGCCGATCGGCGCGGCGCTGGAGCAGTCCCGCGTCGCGAGCTGGCTCGCCTCGCTGGCCGGCGGCATCGCCCGGCGGACGGACGCCGACGAGGTGCTCTTCCGGCTGGCGGCCGCCACGCTCGCGGGCCAGGTGCGGAAGGGCGCGCAGATCGCGATCGGCGCGGGGCTGCCGGAAGAGGTGGCGCGCGTCTTCTTCGAGAGCGGACGGCTCCGCGACGTGACGTTCCTGGTGGAGAGCGGAGCCGTCGGCGGGCTGCCGGGATCCGGCGCGTTCTTCGGCGCCGCGTTCTCGCCGCGCGAGATCGTCTCCGTCGCGCAGCTCTTCGCGCGCTGCCGGCGCCGGCTCGACGCGGCCTGCCTCGGCGCGCTCGAGGTGGACGCCGAAGGCAACGTCAACGTCTCGCGGCGCGGCCGCGGCGTGCGCCGCTTCGCCGGGCCCGGCGGCTTCATGGACTTCGCCGAGGCCGCCCGCACGCTCGTCTTCGTGGCGGGCTGGATGCGCGGCGGGGCGCTCGCGGTGAAGGGCGACGAGCTGCACGTGCGGCGGCGCGGCGACCCCAAGTTCGTCGAGCGCGTCGCCGAGGTGACCTTCCCCGCCAAGCGCGCCCTCGAGGCCGGGAAGCGGGTCTTCTACGTGACGCCGGTGGGCGTCTTCCGGCTGACCGATCGCGGCATCGAGCTGGTGGGCGTCGTGCCGGGTGTCGACGTGCGCCGCGACGTGCTGGACGTGACCCCGATCGACATCGTGCTGCCCGCCTCCGGCGAGGTCCCCACCCTGCCGGCCGAGATCGTGAGTGGGCGCGGCTTCCGCCTGCCCGCCTGGGGCGGGCGCCGCCGGGGCTAGATCCGGAGGGCTCAAGCGCCGCGCCAGGCCTGCTCGAGGAGCTCGACCAGCTCGCGGACCAGCGGCATGCGCGGGTTGGTGCGCAGGCTCGGATCCTCGAAGGCCACCCGCGCGAGCTCCGGAAGCGCCGCCTCGAAGTCGGAGCGGGCGACGCCGGCGGCCTCCAGGGAGCGGGGGATGCCGACCTCCGCGAGCAGCCCGTCGATGCGCGCGAAGAGGCGCTCGCGCCGCTCGGCCTCTCCGTGCCCGCCCACCGCGAGCACCCAGCCGAGCTGCGCGTACTTCTCGGGCGCCACGTACGCCGAGTAGCCGGGCGCGGGCATGAACTTGGTCGGGAGCGCCGCGTTGTAGCGCAGCACGTGGGGGAGCAGGATGCCGTTCGCGCGGCCGTGGGAGATCCCGAACCGCGCGCCCACGGCGTGGGCGAGGGCGTGGTTCACGCCGACGAACGCGTTCGAGAAGGCGAGGCCCGCGAGCGTGGCGGCGTTGGCCATCGCGGTGCGCGCCGCGAGGTTCGAGCCGTCAGCGACCGCGACGGGCAGGTTGTCGAGGATCAGCCGCACCGCCTGGACGCAGAACGCCTCCGTGTAGGGCGAGGCGAAGATCGAAACCGCCGCCTCGAGGGCATGGGTGAGCGCGTCGACGCCGGTGTCGGCGGTCAGCCCGGCCGGCATGCTGAGGGTCAGCAGCGGGTCGACGATCGCCATGTCCGGCACCAGCGAGTAGTCGACGAGCGTGCGCTTCCGCCCGCCCTCGCTGATCACGCTCGCCGGCGAGACCTCGGAGCCGGTGCCGCTCGTCGTCGGAATCGCGACCAGCTTGATCTGGTGGCTGAGGCGCGGGTAGCGCGCCACGCGCTTCCTGGCGTCGAGGAACGGCAGCGAGAGCTCCGCCACGCTGAGCTCGGGGCTCTCGTGGAACAGGCGCATCGCCTTGGCGGCGTCGAGCACCGAGCCGCCGCCCACCGCGACGAGCACGTCCGGCGCCATCCGGCGCAGCGTCTCGACTCCGGCTCGGATCTGGCGCTCGTCGGGCTCGGGCTCGAGCTCGGAGAACACGTGGACGGTGCGCGCCCGCAGCGCGTGCCGCACCTCTTCGGCGACGCCGCGCCGCTCGCCGTCGGCGTCGGTCACGATCACCGCGACGTCGCCCGGCACGTCGCGCAGGTTCTGGAGGGCGCCAGGGTTGAAGTAGGTGTCCGCCGGCACGCGGAACCACTGCGGAGGGGTGGCGCGGTGCGAGACCGTCTTCAGGTTCAGCAGGTTGTCCACGTTGACGTTCTCCGTGGTCGACGAGCCGCCCCAGGTGCCGCAGCCGAGCGAGAAGGTCGGCGTGAGCGAGTTGTAGATCCCGCCGAGGGCGCCGACCGCCGTGGGCGCGTTCACCAGGATGCGCCCCGTCCGGATCGTCAGCGCGTAGCGCGAGACGACGTCGGGGTCGGTCGCATAGACCGCCGAGGTGTGTCCCAGGCCACCGCACACGGTGACGAGGTCGCAGGCGGCGAGCGCGTGCTCGACGCTCGGCGAGCGCACCATCGAGAGGACGGGCATCAGCTTCTCGCGCACGAGCGGGTGGCGGGCGAGCGCCTCGAGATCCGAGGGGAGCGGCGCCAGCAGCACCTTGTCGGTGGGCTCCGCATGGAACCCCGCCTGCTCGGCGAGGGCGGCGGGCGAGCGCCCCACCGCCTCGATGCGCGGCTCTCCCGCCGGCGTGAAGGCGATCCGGGCGATCGCCTCGACCTCCGCCGGCGCGAGCAGCCTCGCGCCCATGCGCTGGAACTCGGCGAGGGTCGCCTCCCAGATCGCCTCGTCGACCACGCAGGTCTGCTCCGCCGGACAGATCACCGAGGCGTCGAAGGTCTTCGAGATCAGGATGTCGACCACCGCGCTGCGCAGGTCCGCGCTGCGGTGCAGGTAGACCGGCGCGTTGCCGGGCCCGACCGAGAGCGTCGGCTTGCCCGAGGCGTTCGCGGCCGCCACCACCTTCGGCCCGCCGGTCGTCCAGACCAGGTCGATCCCCGGATGGTGGAAGAGGTAGTGGGTGACCTCGCGCGGCGCGTCCGGGATCACCTGCAGCGCATCCTTCGGCATGCCCGCCTGCTCGCCCGCCTGGCGAAGCACCTCGATGCTGCGCTCGGCGCAGCGGATCCCGCGCGGCGAGGGGCGGAAGATCATCGCGTTGCGCGTCTTGGCCCCGACGATCGCCTTGAAGAGCGCCGTCGAGGTGGGGTTCGTGACGGGCAGGATCGCCATCACCACCCCGATCGGCTCGGCGACGACCTGGATCCTCCGCTCGGGATCCTCGCGGATCACGCCGACGGTCTTCTTGTCCTTCACGTAGTCGTAGAGGAACTCGGTGGCGGCGTAGTTCTTCACCACCTTGTCCTCGAACACCCCGAAGCCGGTCTCCTCGATCGCGACCTGCGCCAGCTCGACCGCCGCGTGGAGGCCGGCGACCACCATCTGCCAGACGATGCGGTCGACCGCGGCCTGGTCGAGGCGCCGGAACGCGTCGGCGGCAGCGCGCGCGCGAGCCACCACGTCGTCGAGCTCGGCCCGGCGGCGCAGGTCGACCTGGGGCGCGGCGGGCGGGGTCTGCGGCGAGACGGTCATGGGCGCCCTCCCCTCGACCGGATGATACCGCCTCCGTCAGGAGCCGGAGAGCCAGGAGACGAGCTGCGCGCCGCCCGCGAGGACCAGCGCGGCGCCGGCGACCCGGGCGATCGCCGTCCCGTGGGGCGCCGCCTTCTCGAGCAGCACGAAGACCGCGAGACCTGCCACCCAGAGCAGGTTCATGACGCCGCCGAAGAAGAGCAGCCCCATCAGGACGGCGCAGCACCCGAGGCAGTAGAGCCCGTGGACGACACCCATGCGGAACGCGCCGAGCGGACCTCCGCGCCAGTGGGCGGCGAAGAAGTGCGCCGGGGCCCGGCAGTGGTCGAGGCACGCGTCCTTCCAGGGAGTCCACTGGTAGGCGCCGGCGCCGGCGAGCAGGAGGCTTCCGAACGCCGGGCTCGTCGACGCGAGCATCGGCGAGAGCAGCGCGGCGCGCTCGAGGCCCCACTGCGCCGCCGTGGCCGCCAGACTGAAGACCGTCCAGACCGCGACGTAGCCCGAGACGAACACGAACGTCGGCGCAACCGCGCTGCCCTGCTCGCGAGCGCGGCGCGCGACGGCGGCGAACAGCAGCGACATCGGCGTCGCGCTCGGGACCATCATGCCCACCATCATCACCGCCCACATGGCGAACGTGAAGGCGAAGTCGGCGCCGCCCCAGGGGCGGAGCTCGCAGGACGCGCCGGCCTCCATCGCCGCCTTCATGTCCGCGTCGAGCCGCAGCAGCCAGGCCCAGGCGAGCAGCGTGGCGCCGGCGAGCCCCGCCAGGACGGCGATTCGCTGGCGCGCAGCGAGCGAGAGCGGCCTCATCCGCTCAGCGGAGCACGCCGTCCTGGTTCATGTGCAACACGGTGAAGTGTCCGTGGCTCCCGTCGAGCTCGAGCGCGATCTCGCCCCGCGTGCGCGTGCGCCCGGTGCCGACCTCGGCCACGGTGTACTCGAAGCCGTTCGGCAGCTGGATCTGCGCGCGGTGCTCGTTTCCGCTGTGGGGATCGATGATCGGCGAGCCCTCGGAATCGACCAGGTCGGGGATCCGGACCCTGGCGCGGCGCGCCGGCACGTCGATCGAGAGCTCGATCGGCGCGTAGAGCGGGTCGAGCACCTCCGACATGGTGCTGCGGAAGACGAAGAAGTGGGTGGCGCCGGGCTTCGTGCTCTCCCCGTGCAGGATCTTGACCAGCGCTTCGCGCTGCGCGGGGGTGCCGCGCTCGTCGACGACGACCCGCAGGCGGCCGTTGCCCTCCGCGATCTCGCCCGGCCACCAGACGAGGTACCCCCAGCGCAGCCCGTCGAGGCGCACGTCGTTGAAGTGGCCCTCGTCGATCACGCCGGCCGCGAACGCCTCGCAGTGGCCGTGGGTCGTGGGCGCATTGAACTGACACGGACAGCCGAGGTCGCAGTTGCAGTTCACGTACTCGAGGCCGCGGATCGTCCAGCGGTCGGGCATGCCAGACTCCTTCCCCGCCCGCACGAAAGCGTGCGGGAGCCGCGGGGGCGACGCAACACGCCTCTGCGAGACCTTCCGGGGTGATCCCCGTCCGGTCCGGGGGCTGCGCCGGGTTGCTGCTCGCGACCCGGTCCGAAGCCACTGGAACCAACATCGGCTACGGAACGCCGGCAGGCCCGGCGACGTGGCAGGCCCCGGTCGCCACCGGGAGTCGCGGGAAGGGGATGCCGGGCCGGGCGGCCCGGCATTGGCGGGGGACTCGACCGCTCGCCTGAGCGGAAGCCAGGCCGGCTCACGGGTCCGCTCGCGCCCGTTCCTCGGCGCCGGGCTCAGCGCAGCCCGTACTCGCGGATCTTGCGCTGCATCATCTGCCGGCTGATCCCGAGCTCGCGCGCCGCCCGGGTGGCGTTCCCGTCCTGTCGCTCGAGCACGCGGGCCACGTAGCTGCGCTCGAAGTCCGCGCGCGCGCTGCGCAGTGGACCCCTGGGCGCGTCGCCGGAGAGAGCGAGCCTCCGGGGCGCCGCGATCCGCTCCGAGAGGTGTGCGAGCCCGATCTCGCCGGCCCTCGGCGCGAGCGCCACGGCGCGCTCGACCTCGTTCTCGAGCTCGCGCACGTTGCCCGGCCAGTCGTACGCC
>Ga0105106_10002049_pt1 | contig 14465 bp, 14 predicted proteins | sample PPLLaktember2015_5_FD_79109 | JGI IMG/M metagenome (GOLD analysis project Ga0105106, IMG submission 79109) | Freshwater sediment microbial communities from Prairie Pothole Lake near Jamestown, North Dakota, USA - PPLs Lake P8 Core (1) Depth... | ecosystem: Environmental > Aquatic > Freshwater >...
AACGTCAGCATTCGAGTCCCATTGGAATTGGTGAAAAAGAAATCAATTTCTATATTTGCACCGGATTTTGCCTCCTTAGCTCAGTTGGTAGAGCAGCTCATTCGTAATGAGCAGGTCGTGGGTTCGAGTCCCATTGGAGGCTCTTATGTCTTGCTTTATTGAGTTATTGGGTATATATATTGTATTCCGAATCGACTGATTCATACTATAAAGGACAAACTCAAGACCTGGAGCTTCGTTTTAACCGCCATAACAACGGTTACGAAAAGTCAACCAAAAAAGGGATTCCCTGGAAATTGACCTGGAAATCAGAGATGACAAGCCGATCTGAAGCAGTGAAACTTGAAAGGAAATTGAAAAATATCAACAGAAAGAAGCTATTAGACTTTATTAAAAAGTTTAACCAGGGAGTTGTCAGTCCTGAAATTCACTATTGATGTGGAAATATTATATGATTTTCCTTTTTATCTAAAACGGATATAGTTTAACTTAGGTTGCCATAGAAAGTCAGGCGAAAGACGAAGTACCGACTCCTTAATACAGGAGGTGTCTCATTTAAATAATTAAACCTGATCATGATGCGGATGTTTTACAGATATTAGTTAATCAGGCAATGGATATATGCATTACGATGCTCAGGGGCATTAACATGACCGGGCATAATACTATCAAAATGACCGTACTTGCCGATTTGTTCAGGCATTTAGGCTATACTGACGCAGAAACTTACATTCAGAGCGGGAATATTGTTTTTACTTGTCACAACGGGAATATTGACGATGTTTCCTCAGGGATTCGAAAGGCCATTATTTCTGATTTCAATCTCAACATCTCTGTAATAACCCGTACCTCGGATGATATGGAAAATATAATCTCAACAAATCCATTCCTCGGAGAGCCTGGCTTTGATCCAGCAAAAATGGCAGTGCTTTTTCTTGAGCTTAAGCCGACGGATGAACAAATCCTGAAAGTTGCAGGCATTGATTATCCCCCTGACAAATTCCATATAAACGATAGTGAAATATACATTTACTGTCCGAACGGATTCGGGAAGACGAAGTTATACACGAATTTCTTCGAAGCCAGAATGAAAGTGACAGGAACAGCCCGAAACTGGAGAACTGTAAACAAGCTCCTGGAAATGGCTGAGAAAAAGAAAATAAGGCCGAAAACCTGACACGGACGGTATAATTAATAAACTTGTCTTACTAATTATACCGCAAGACTGTTATACACGGTGCACAACAGCGTTTCTAAGCCGTTCCTGGCAGTGGGTCTGCTAAGGTCCGTTCACTTGGTTACCTTGTGCAACCTCCACAAAAAAGCGTATCTGCCACGCAACGACTCAAACACGCGGGTGATGAGTGGCATAATTCCATCAGATGAAAAACTTCATATGAAAACTAAATTACTCTTAATTGTACTCTCATTGTTGAGTATACATTCATGTTTTGCCCAAACCAACACGGAGGTACTTAATTCTGAAAAACCTAGAAAAAATGTCGTCTTTGGCACTTTTGGAATATGGCCAATGTATAGTACCATTATGGGACACTATGAACGTGCCATTATTCATCATCCAAACACATTTGGAAATTCAATTGGTATCAGACTAGGTGCTGGTTATTCAACAGTTTGGACAGATGGTGGAGGAATTAATTATTCCACAAATGTATTTACAATCCTGGGAAGGGAAATTAACCATTTAGAAATCGGTGCTGGATTATTGTTGGCACCATGGACATCAACGAAGAAGTATAATCTATTTCCATCTTTTAACTTAGATTATCGATATCACAAACCTTCAGGATCTTTAATTCTTCGAACAGGCATTGGTTGGCCTGAAGCTGTACATCTTAGTATAGGCTATTGTTTTTAGTACAAGTAACATAAGCTCATAGACTTGTTTACAAGATTGAAGAAAATTATCTTCAAATATTTGCTTGTAAATATCACTATGACAAAAAATAATAACGCAAACTCCTGCTTCAGCGCCATCTATCGGGATTGAAAAGCTACTAAACCTAACCGGCAAACAAAATAATAATCTCGTTTGTTTAGTCTTTTATAAACTCAAAATGAAAAGGACTATTTTTTTTAACTCTTGCTTTTTTGCGAATAACGACACACTTAAAAGCTCAAGAAATGAATATAGATGTAGATTTATCTGCTAAATGTTTTTCTAAAGAAGAGATAATTATTAATGCTCCCGCGGAAAATGTTTATAAAATTATTTCTGACATAAATAATTGGCCTGCATGGCAAAGTTCTGTAACCAAAGCTCAGATAAATGGTTTACTTGAACCTGGAGTTAAATTTAAATGGAAAGCTGGAGGTTTAAAGATTAATTCAAAATTACATACTGTCAATCCTAACTCTGAGATTGGCTGGACAGGAAGAATTTGGTGGGTAAAAGCAGTACATAATTGGTATATAACTAATTATAACAATGATACTAAAGTCATTGTCAAAGAATCTCTGAAGGGTTTAGGATCATCGATGATGCAAAAATCATTAATTGAGGGGATGAGGAAAAATTTACAGGAATTAAAGAACAAAGCAGAGAATTTATAATATTAGCCTCTATTAAAATCATTATAAATTTACTCGGGACTGCCCGGTACTTGCCCCCGACGTATTAACCAAACAAATTGAGAGCAGTACTTTAAAATTTATCTAGGATATCTTATTGTTTCTTAAGGAAATTTGAAATCAATGAAGTAATGAAACAGATTGTAATTATCAGTCTGATATCTATTGCTGTTTATTCATGCAATTCTAAAGGAAATGGACAGGACTTAACAAATGAACAAATGAACAAATGAACAAATAAATATTTGAGAAATGAGCAAAAAAGTACAGTTCATCAATCCAGAAGGACTTTCAAAAAATCCTGCATTTTCACAAGTTGTGACGACACAAGGAAACGGAAAGACCATTTATATCGGCGGACAAGACGCAGTTAATCAGCAAGGAGAAATAGTAGGCAGAGGAGATATTGCTGAACAGACTGAGCAAGTGATGAAAAATTTACAAACAGCACTTTCAGCTTGTGGAGCAACATTTGACAATCTTGTAAAATTGACCATACACATTGTTCAGGGACAAGATTTGTACCGTGGGTTTCAGGCTTCGCAAAAGTATCTGGGCAATCTGAAAAATCCTCCTGCTATTACAGGTTTTTTTGTTGCAGCGTTGGCACGTCCAGACTATTTAGTTGAAGTCGAGGCTATTGCATTTATTCCTGAAGAATAAAGATTAATACGTAAGTTGGAACTTAGACTAATCAACTAAGAAATTAAGAACATATCTAAATGACCAATTGGGAGACAAATTCAAACAAATCCTGCTCAGTTACCTGGATAGTTTCAGGATTCAAGCTTCTCTTCCAGACTGGACTAATACCCCGTAGATAATAAAAACTGACAACCGAATTCAGTTTCTGGTCCCTTGATCGACACGTGGACAAAAGGAAGAGTTCCATCATGTCAAAAATTTGATGCATTTTTTAAAGACCATGCTCAGTCAGGGCTTTCGGTGCGACACGCGTAATGCTCATAAGAAAGAGAATACTAATACTTGAATATCGATTCTCTTAAAATATTTATTGATATTTATCATATATTTATTGTTTATCAATATATATTTATTATTCTTGCGACATAATCTTAAATTTAAACAATTATGTCAAAAAGAAACAACATCGTATTTACAGGACTGCATATTATTTCCTGGATCATTTTCGTAGGCTTGTGCATAGAGGCTGGCGGCTTGATTGTCAATTTCATTTTCAGTCTGTATAAACCTGAATTTGTCCAAAATCTATATCAAAAGTTGGACTTAAGTCAAATATATAATACTAACATATGGGTGTATTTCGGTTTGTACGGTTTTATTCTGACAATCTCAATATTAAAGGCATATCTGTTCTATGTAGTAGTCATGCTTTTACACAAAATTGATTTGTTAAAACCATTCAACAGCCATGTTGCCGACCAGATTAAAAAAATAAGTTACATCACTCTGGGAATAGGGATCTTTAGTCTCATAGCTCGTGAAATATCACAAAATATGACGCATTATGGATTTGAAATCGACAGCCTGAATCAATTCTGGAAAGACGGCAGTGCATTTTTATTGATGGCGGCTGTAATTTATGTTATAGCCACTATTTTTTCGAGAGGAGTTGAAATCCAGAATGAAAACGATTTAACTGTTTAAGCCATGCCAATCATTGTTAACCTGGATGTAATGATGGCGAAACGAAAGATATCGCTTAATGAGCTATCAGAAAAAGTTGATTTAACTTTGTCTAATCTTTCAATATTAAAAACCGGAAAAGCTAAAGCAATAAGGTTTACCACCCTGGATGCTATTTGTAATGCATTAGACTGTCAGCCGGGTGATATTCTGGAATACAAAGAAAATAAGAACGAAACAACGCTAAGCTGACACGGATCAGGTGCCAGGTGCTCCCGTCAGGTAACGGCTTGGAGCGGGAAACGAGACTCGAACTCGCGACCCTTAGCTTGGGAAGCTAATGCTCTACCAACTGAGCTATTCCCGCATTTATTGAAATATTCAAGGCGCGAATTTATCTTAATTTTTTTCTCATACCAAAGAAATATTTAAAAAACATCACTGAATGAAAGCGGAAATAATCACAATTGGCGATGAACTCCTTATCGGCCAGACAATTGATACCAACTCAGCCTGGATAGGAGCAGAGCTAAGCATGGCCGGATTTGACATTCATCGGAAGACTTCTATCCATGACAATCGTTCCGACATCCTGAATGCTCTCTCTCAGGCTAAAGGGAGATCAGATGTTGTGATTATTACCGGCGGACTGGGGCCTACAAGTGATGACATAACCAAACCAACCCTCTGTGAATTCTTTAACACAAGGCTCGTGATGAATAAAGAGGTTTTGTCGATGATTGAAACCATGATGCTCAGGCGTAATTTCCCGATGAACGAAAACAACCGAAGGCAGGCAGAGGTTCCCGAATCGTGCACTGTTCTGACAAATGCAGCCGGAACTGCTCCCGGCATGTGGTTTGAGATAGAGGGTACCATTTTTGTCTCTTTGCCGGGAGTCCCTGCTGAAATGAAACACATTATGAACCGGCATGTTCTGCCTGAACTCAAGAAACAGTTTACTTCCCAGGTTATAATTCACAGGAATATAATGACATATGGAGCTCCCGAGGCGCGGCTTGCCGAGATTCTGACTGATTTTGAAGCCGGCCTGCCGGGATATATCAGGCTTGCCTACCTTCCTTCATCCGGGATAATCAAGCTGAGGCTTACTGGTACCGGGACGGATCATAAAACAATTGGAGATTCGGTTGAAGAACAGGTCAGAAGGCTTTATGCCATAATTCCTGACCTGATATACGGAGAAAACGAAGAATCGCTTGAAATGGCTGTCGGAAGGCTGCTGAGGGAAAAGAAAAGGACACTTTGCACGGCAGAAAGCTGCACCGGCGGAAATATTGCTCATCTGATAACTAGCGTTCCCGGATGCTCTGATTATTACTCAGGATCTGTAATTGCATACGCCAACCGTATAAAAACATTGCTTCCCGGAATCGGTGATGAGCTTATTGAAAAACACGGAGCAGTAAGTGAACAGGTTGTTAAAGCAATGGCAGATGGGGCAAGAGGATTTCTGGGAACCGACTTCTCAGTTGCAACTTCCGGGATAGCCGGCCCTGACGGGGGAACAGTTGATAAACCAGTCGGTACACTCTGGACAGCAGTAGCTTCCGGTGCAGAAACAGTAGCTGAGATGCATACATTCGGAACTGATCGCCTTATAAATATAACCAGATTCTCGCTTGTTGCGCTTAACCTGCTCAGAAAGCAGATTATCAAGGAATAAGAGTTGTTTTAACCTGGTGTTGAAAAAAATTGATGTAATTATTTGGTTAATCAGATAAAAATCACGTATTTTGCGCTTCATTTTTCAGAAAGACATTAGTTAAGAAATAAAAGTAGCATCGATGTCAAGGATATGTCAGGTTACAGGGAAGAAAGCGATTGTCGGGAACAATGTATCGCATTCAAAGAGAAGGACAAAGAGAAAATTTTACCCGAATCTTTTTGTTAAGAGGTATTATCTTCCGGAAGAGGAAAGGTGGATTTCCCTTAAAATATCAACTTCAGGAATTCGTCTTATTAACAAGAAAGGACTCACGGCTGTTCTGAAGGAAGCTAAGCAAAAAGGATTCATTTTGAATTTCTAATAAAATAAGATCAGGAGATGGCAAAGAAGGCAAAGGGCAACAGGCAGCAGGTTATTCTGGAATGCACCGAACATAAGGAGAGCGGTCAGCCGGGTACATCAAGGTACATTACTACAAAGAACAGGAAAAATACCCCCGACCGGATGGAAAGGAGGAAATATAATCCTATCCTCAAGAAATACACGCTTCACAGAGAAATAAAGTAATAAGATAACACAATGGCAAAGAAAGTAGTTGCAACACTGAAAACCGGAACCGGTAAACTTTTTACAAAATGCATCAGGATGACCAAATCGGAAAAAACCGGTGCATACCAGTTCAAGGAAGGAGTCGTTCATAATGACCATATTAAGGATTTCTTTTCAAAGAAGTAACGTTTACATCTTCAATAAGTTATCATGGGCTTTCTTCTCAGCTGAAGAGAGCTTTTTTTATATTTGTCCTTTAATAAAAAGTACCCTCAATGGGATGGTTTGGTTTCGGAAACAAGGAAAACAGGGAGGTCCTGAACAAAGGTCTCGAAAAGACAAAGGAGAATGTCTTTTCCAGGTTGTCACGGGTAGTTATCGGAAAGTCGAAGGTTGACGAGGAGGTTCTCGATAACCTTGAGGAAGCGCTTGTCTCATCGGATGTAGGCGTTGCGACCACACTTAAAATAATCGAGCGGATAGAAGCAAGGGTGGCAAAAGACAAATACCTGAACACCAGCGAGCTTAACAAGATTCTAAGGGAAGAGATCGTATCACTTCTTGAAAGCAATATTACAGGTCCTGCCATTGATTTCGGATCAACTCTTCCTTCCACACCGTATGTTATAATGGTGGTGGGAGTAAACGGTTCGGGAAAGACAACAACAATTGCAAAAATCGCCTACCAGTACAAAATGGCAGGTAAAAAAGTGCTTCTCGGGGCAGCTGATACTTTCAGGGCGGCTGCGATCGACCAGCTTCAGATATGGGCCGACAGGGCAGGGGTTCAGATAGTAAGGCAGCAAATGGGATCAGACCCGGCCTCCGTTGCCTTCGATTCTGTAAAATCGGCAGTTGCCGGACAGTATGATGTTGTTATTATCGACACGGCAGGAAGACTCCATAACAAGATCAACCTTATGACCGAACTTTCAAAGATAAAGCGCGTTATGGAGAAGGTAATTGCCGATGCTCCCCATGATGTCCTTCTTGTGCTCGACGGATCGACCGGCCAGAATGCCTTTGAACAGGCTAAACAGTTTACGGCAGCAACGGATGTTACTGCAATGGCAATTACCAAGCTCGACGGTACCGCAAAAGGAGGGGTCGTGATTGGAATCTCTGACCAGTTCAGGATTCCGGTCCGTTATATTGGTCTGGGGGAAAAGTTAACTGACCTGCAGATATTCAATCCATATGATTTCGTGGATACGCTTTTCTCTGATGAAAAAAATTAATATCGTCACCCTCGGCTGCTCAAAAAACACTGTCGACTCCGAAAAACTTCTGAAACAGATCCAGGCAGGCGGTTTTAATGTTGTCTATGACCCATCCGATATTTCGGCCAATACCGTGATAATCAATACTTGCGGATTCATTAATGATGCCAGGGAGGAGAGCGTTGACACAATTCTTCGTTTTGTTAAGGCCAGCCAGGCGGGCAAGATCAGGAATCTTTACGTAATAGGTTGTCTATCTGAGCGATATATGGATGCACTTAAGGGAGAGATCCCCGAGGTGAAGAAATATTTCGGCGTAAACAGCATGGATCAGATCCTTCATGAGCTTGGAATTTCCAAACGAAACGACCTGCTGCCGGAGAGGGTGCTCACCGGTCCTGGTCACTTTGCCTATCTGAAGGTCTCAGAAGGGTGCGACAGAAGCTGCGCTTTCTGCTCAATCCCTCTAATCCGGGGCAAATGCATATCACGGCCGGTTGAAGAGATTATCGAAGAAGCCCAAAGCCTTGCCCGCAAGGGTGTAAGGGAGCTGATACTGATTGCACAGGACCTCAGTTATTACGGACTTGACCTTTACGGAACGCAGAAGCTGCCTGATCTCATTGCCGGATTGCTTAAGATTGAGTCGCTTGATTGGATAAGGCTGCATTATCTTTATCCGGCCAATTTTCCATCAGATGTCCTCAAATTAATGAAAGAGAATACAAGAATATGCAGGTATATTGATATTCCCGTCCAGCATGTTTCCGATAAAATTCTCCGGTTGATGAAGCGGTCGCACGATGGAAAGGAAACAAGAAGCCTGCTTTATAAAATCCGTCAGGAACTCCCCGGTGCAGCAATAAGGACAACGCTGATTGCAGGTCATCCGGGAGAAACTGAAAAAGAGTACAATGAGCTTAAAGATTTTATTTCGGAATTCAGGTTCGACCGACTTGGAGTATTCCCCTACAGTCATGAAGAGGGGACCTTCGGATACAATAATTATGCGGATGATGTACCAGAAAAAGTAAAAGAGGCAAGGGTATCGGAATTAATGGAAATCCAGCAATCAATTTCTGAAGAGCTGAACAGGGAAAAAACAGGGAGCGTGCTAAAGGTCATTATCGATAGGAGGGATGGGGAATTCCTTATCGGGAGAACCCAATATGATTCTCCTGAAGTTGACAATGAGGTACTTATCAGTTCGGAATACAATTTGAAGCCGGGAAATTTTTACGATATCTTAATTACCGGGTCAACCCACTTTGACCTTTTTGGAGAACCGATAGATAAACCACTGAAATAAAACCGATTAACCACGGAGTGACACAGGGTAAGCACGGAGTCACACGGTTATAAACTCCATGAAACTCAGTGGAGTACTCGGTGTACCTCCGTGGTTAAATAGGTTATTTTCAATTTATTATCGGCGGGGGAGTAAGTTCTTCCTTCTTCTTCTGGATCCTTATCTTAATTTCCGATTTTGCTGAATTGAATCCCACATAAATCGTATCCCCCTCCTTCAGCTCAGCTTTAATAAGCACTTCAGCCATCGGATCTTCGAGATATTTCTGGATTGCCCTTTTCAGCGGCCGTGCACCGTAGTTGGCATCAAACCCCCTGTCAGCAATATAATCCCTGGCGGCGGTGGCTATCTTAAGCTGATAACCAAGCGCTTTCACCCTGTCGTACAGTCCCTTAAGTTCAAGGTCAATGATTTTATCGATCTCTTCCTTGCCAAGCGAATTGAACATTATCACATCATCAATCCTGTTGAGGAATTCAGGTGCAAATGTTTTCTGAAGGGCTTTCTGAAGAATGCTTTTTGTCTGCTCATCCCTTGTGGCCTTTTTGGCGTTGGTGTCAAAGCCTATGCCATGTCCGAATTCTGAAATCTGCCTGGTCCCGATATTGGATGTCAGTATTACAATAGTGTTCCTGAAATCGACCCTGCGTCCAAGACTATCGGTCAGCTGACCTTCATCGAGAACCTGGAGGAGTATATGGAACACGTCGGGATGTGCTTTTTCTATTTCATCGAGAAGTACAACCGAATAGGGTTTCCTTCTGACTTTTTCAGTCAGCTGGCCTCCCTCTTCGTATCCGACATATCCCGGAGGTGCTCCGACAAGCCTTGAGACGGAGAATTTCTCCATATACTCGCTCATGTCGACCCTGATGAGGTTATCGGTTGTATCGAACAGGAACTTTGCCAGAACCTTCGCAAGCTGGGTTTTTCCAACACCTGTTGGTCCAAGGAAAATGAATGTGCCGATAGGTTTATTCGGATCCTTGAGTCCGGCCCTGTTCCGCTGAATCGATTTGACCACCTTCTGAATCGCCTGATCCTGACCTATCACGCTGTTTCTCAACTCATCAGCCATTTTAAGGAGCCTTGTGCCTTCTGTCTGGGCAATTCGCTGGACCGGAACGCCTGTCATCATTGCAACGACTTCAGCCACCTTCTCGGCGTCAACAGTTTCACGGTTAATTGCAAGCTCCTTTTCCCATTTCTTCTTTTCCTGGTCGATCATGTCGAGCAGGTCTTTTTCCTTATCACGGAAGCTGGCTGCTTTTTCGAAGTTCTGGTTTTTCACCGCCATCATCTTCTCTTTCTTTGTATCCTCGAGCTGCTTCTCAAGTGACAGGATCTTCTCAGGGACGACGATGTTCGAGATATGCACCCTTGATCCTGATTCGTCGAGGGCATCGATTGCCTTATCTGGAAGATGGCGGTCAGATATATACCTGTTTGTCAGCTTCACACATGCATCAATTGCATCATCGGTATAGATAACATTATGATGCTCCTCATACCGTTCCTTAATGTTATGAAGGATGTGAATGGTTTCCTCTATCGATGTAGGTTCTACTATTACCTTCTGGAATCTTCTCTCAAGGGCTCCGTCCTTTTCAATATGCTGGCGGTACTCGTCGAGCGTGGTTGCACCGATGCACTGGATTTCGCCCCTTGCAAGTGCGGGCTTGAGCATATTGGCAGCATCGAGCGATCCGGTTGCGCCGCCGGCCCCTACAATGGTATGGATTTCATCGATGAACAGGATGATATTGTCGTTCTTTGAAAGCTCATTTAGAATTGCCTTCATTCTTTCCTCAAACTGTCCCCGGTACTTTGTACCTGCAACGATTGAAGCAAGATCGAGTGCAACCACCCTTTTATTGAATAACACCCTTGATACGTTCTTCTTTATTATCCTTAGAGCCAGACCTTCAGCTATCGCAGACTTACCGACACCCGGCTCACCTATAAGTACAGGATTGTTCTTCTTCCTTCTCGAAAGGATCTGGGCAAGTCGCTCAATTTCCCTTTCCCGGCCGACAACAGGATCAAGCCTGCCTTCCTCGGCCGCTTTTGTAAGGTCAATCCCGAAATTATCGAGAACCGGTGTATCTGACGATGGTTTAGAAGATGACGGTGACGGCTGTCCCTTACCCTGGCTGCCGCCAAACGACTGCCCCTCATCGTCTTCCTCCCTCGGAAAATCAGCCTTGGCGCTTGGCATGCCTGCTTCAACAGCCCGTCTGACTGACTGGTAATCGACATCGAGTTCAGAAAGAAACCTTGTGACAAGAGCATTTTCATCTTTCAAAATTGCAAGCAGAAGATGCTCCGAATCAATTGTGGAGCTTTTAAGCGATTTTGCCTCAAGGTAAACAAGCTTCAGAATCCTTTCAGTGCTTCTGAGAAGAGGAATTACCTCATGATCAGCGACAGAAACAGGACTTTCAACCTTTATGCTCTTTTCCAGCGAGCCTTTAAGAACCAGGAGATCAATTCCCTGGTTTATCAGTATCTCGACAGCGACACCCTCACCATCCCTCAAAATGCCCAGGAACAGATGCTCAGGGCTTATATGACTGTTCCCCAGTCTTATAGCCTCCTCCTTGCTGTAACCCAGGATATCCTTAACCCTTTGTGAAAATTGTGAATCCATAATTAAGTCCTCTTTAAATATAAGATACCATGTCATGAGCCATTATGTCAGTTAAATTGCGACAAAAGGGCTGATGACATGAAAATCAAAGTTAATTTTAATACAATAGATGAAATGCAATATTCATGCCCATTTATAAACAATTAATGTTAAAAAGTCACCTCACGGAATCGTCGGCTGTAACCAAATAATCACTATTTTCGTAATCAAAACGGATCTTCTTTAGAACGTTTATATCTTTTTAATTTACAACAGATTATGGCAGAAAGAGAAAGGGTGATTCAGGTAAATATTGAGGAGGAGATGAAATCGTCATATATTGACTATTCCATGTCAGTGATTGTGTCGAGGGCGTTGCCTGATGTAAGGGATGGGCTGAAACCTGTTCACAGGCGTGTTTTATTCGGAATGTCGGAGCTGGGAGTACTATCAAACAGACCATATAAGAAATCCGCAAGGATAGTGGGGGAGGTGCTTGGGAAATTCCACCCCCATGGCGATTCATCGGTTTATGAGGCAATGGTCAGAATGGCGCAGGAGTGGTCGCTCAGGTATCCGCTTGTTGACGGCCAGGGAAACTTCGGATCAGTCGACGGCGACAGCCCCGCCGCAATGAGGTATACTGAAGCAAGGCTGAAGAGGATTGCCGAAGAGACTTTGTCGGATATTGATAAGGAGACTGTTGATTTTCAGCCAAACTTTGATGATTCACTAAGTGAACCGGTTGTCTTGCCAACACGGATTCCAATCCTGCTGGTTAACGGTGCCTCAGGTATAGCTGTGGGTATGGCTACAAATATGCCCCCTCATAACCTGTCCGAAATCATCGATGCAACAATTGCATTCATAGAGAACGGCGAAATAACACCTGATGAGATACTGAAGTATGTCAAGGGACCCGATTTTCCCACCGGAGGAATTATTTATGGTGAGCAGGGAATCAGGGATGCCTGCGAAACCGGAAGGGGAAGGATCGTCGTCCGGGGCAAAACGGAAATCGAAATAACCCATTCAGGACGCGAATGCATTATTATCACCGAAATTCCCTATATGGTGAACAAGGCTGAGATGATCCGCAAGATCGCCGACCTTATAAATGAAAAGAAGCTTGAGGGAATCTCCTATATCAATGATGAATCGGACAGGAACGGGATGCGCGTTGTCATAATCCTGAAAAAAGATGCAAGCGCAAACGTTGTCCTTAATAATCTTTACAAGTTTTCATCTCTTCAGACTACATTCAATGTAAACAATATTGCCCTTGTCAGGGGAAGGCCCAGAATGCTTACCACCAAAGACCTGATCGATCATTTTGTCAAGCACCGGCACCAGGTTATCCTTAGAAGAACAAGGTTCGATCTCACCCAGGCTGAAAAAAGAGCCCATATACTTGAAGGACTGATAATTGCAAGCGACAATATTGATGAAGTGATAGCAATAATCAAGTCATCAAAGACTCCCGACGAGGCCAGGGAAAGGCTTATGGAACGATTCAGCCTAACGGATATCCAGGCCAGGGCCATCGTTGAGATGAGGCTAAGGCAGCTTACCGGACTTGAGCAGGAAAAACTCAGGGAGGAGTACAATGAGATAATGGGACATATAGAGTACCTTAAAAGTGTCCTTGAGAGCCCCGAACTTCAGATGAAAATTATCAAGGATGAGCTGCTCGAAATTAAGGAAAAATACGGTGATCTGAGACGTACGGAAATTATTCCGAATGCTGAAGAATTCAATCCTGAAGACTTCTATGCCGATGATGAAATGGTTATTACAATTTCACATCTTGGCTACATTAAAAGGACTCCGCTTACCGAGTTCCGGCGCCAGAACAGGGGAGGGACGGGTGCAAAGGGAGGTTCGACAAGGGATGAAGACTTTATTGAGCATCTTTATATAGCTACGATGCACAATACAATGCTGTTTTTCACACGGAACGGTAAATGCTACTGGCTGAAGGTTTATAATATTCCGGAAGGATCGAGGACCTCAAAGGGTAGGGCTATGCAGAACCTCATAAATATAGAGCCGGAAGATAATGTAAGGGCATTTATAAATGTTAAGAACCTTAATGATCCGGATTATATCAACAACAACTTCATTGTGCTTTGTACGACAAAAGGAATTATCAAGAAGACATCCCTCGAAGCATATTCGCGACCACGAACAAACGGTGTGAATGCCATTACAATCAGGGAAGGGGATGAACTTCTCGAGGCAAGAATGACGAATGGCAGGCATCAGATCATGCTCGCCAACAAGTCGGGGAGGGCCGTAAGGTTTCCGGAAGCATCCGTGAGACCGATGGGAAGAACCGCCTCCGGGGTCAGGGGAATACGACTGGCCGACGAAACCAACGATATTGTTATTGGAATGATAACGGTTGAAAACAATGAAAAGGAGATACTTGTTGTTTCTGAAAAAGGTTACGGAAAGAGATCAGATATAGAGGATTACCGTATTACAAACAGGGGAGGCAAGGGAGTAAAGACAATCAATATTACAGATAAAACCGGATCGCTTATTGCACTTAAGGATGTTACTGACAGCGATGACCTTATGATCATCACCCAGTATGGAAATATCCTTAGAAGTCCTGTTTTAGCCCTCAGGGTCATGGGAAGAGCCACTCAGGGAGTGCGGCTGATAAATCTTAAAGAGAGTGACATTATAGCTTCAGTGGCAATTGTATCAATAAATGGAAGTGCGGAAGAGACTGAAACAGAGGATAATACACAAAAAAATGAAATTATTGAGGAAAATGGCAAAGAATTTGAAGATTAAATAGTAATGTTATAAATTTGAAAAGTTTTTATTGACAATTATTAAAACAAAAATTATAATTAT
>Ga0105106_10002050_pt1 | contig 14461 bp, 11 predicted proteins | sample PPLLaktember2015_5_FD_79109 | JGI IMG/M metagenome (GOLD analysis project Ga0105106, IMG submission 79109) | Freshwater sediment microbial communities from Prairie Pothole Lake near Jamestown, North Dakota, USA - PPLs Lake P8 Core (1) Depth... | ecosystem: Environmental > Aquatic > Freshwater >...
CGAAGACGCGCGCCCGCAGACGGGCTTCGGCCTCGCTCAGGAGGTCGAAGAGCAGGGTTCCGAGGCCGCGCGCCTGCAACGCCTCCGCCACCGAGCGGTTTCGCGGGCTCAGCCGACTGCTCCCGCTGCCATGCGCGAAGAGCACCACCCCTCGTGCGCCCGCCGGCAGGACGAGCGTTCCCGCGAGCCCGAGCGGCGCGATGCGCACTTCGCCCGCGAACGCAGAGGCGCCCGTCATCGCGCGTCCGCCTTGCTGCGGCCGCGCCGGGCTCGACTTCGTCCGTCCTTCAGGGCCGCCAGGAACGCCCCGACGGGTCGCGTGTTCAGCACGTCCGCCGGGCCGAGCCACGCGCGCCGCGCGAGCGGCACGCCGAGCTCGTCCGCGTAGGCGAGATGGCTCGGATGGTGGGCGTCCGAGTCGATCACGAGCGGCACGCCGGCTTTCGCCGCCACGCGGGCGTGCTCGTCGTCGAGGTCGAGGCGGTCCGGGATGGCGTCGATCTCGAGGGCCGTGCCCGTGCGCTTCGCAGCGGCGACGACGGCGTCGAAGTCGAGGTCCATGGCCTCGCGCCGGCCGAGCTGCCGCGCGGTCGGATGGAAGAGCAGGTCCACGTGCGGATTCTCCATCGCGCGGATCAGCCGCCGGGTCGCCGCCTCGCGGGGCTGTCCGAAGATCGAGTGGACCGCGGCGCCGACGACGTCGAGGGTCTCCAGGGCTTCGTCCGCCACGTCGAGGGAGCCGTCCTTGCGGATGTTCACCTCGGCACCGGCGAGCACCCGGAAGCCGCGGAGCTTCGCGTCGAGGGCGCGCACCGCCGTCGCCTGCTGGAGCAGCTTCCGCTCGTCGGCGCCCCGGACCATCGCGAGGTCGCGCGTGTGGTCCGTGATGGCGAGGTACTCGAGGCCCCGCGCCCGCGCGGCGCGCACCATCTCCTCGATCGACGCGGCGCCGTCGCTCCAGTCGGTCTGGATCTGGAGATCGCCGCGCAGCGCGCCGTGCTCGAGGAGCTTCGGCAGGCGGTCGGCGAGGGCGGCCTCGATCTCGCCGCGATCCTCCCGCAGCTCCGGCGGCACGAAGGGGAGGCCGAGGGCGGCGTAGAGCTCCTCCTCGGTGCGGCCCGCGATCGCGCGCTCGCCGCGGAAGAGCCCGTACTCGTTCAGCTTGAGACCCTTCTGCTTCGCGATGCGCCGCAGCCGCAGGTTGTGGTCCTTGCTCCCGGTGAAGTATGCGAGGGCCGCGCCGAAGCTCCCCGGCTGCACCACGCGCAGGTCGGCGTCGATGCCGCTCGCGAGCCGCACCAGCACCTTCCCGGGCCCGTGGGCGTAGACGTGGGAGACCTCGGGCAGTGTCGCGAAGCAGTGCGTCAGGGCGGCGGGGTCCTTCGACGCGGCGACGAAGTCGAGGTCGCCGATCGTGTCGCGGAAGCGCCGCAGCGAGCCCGCGATGGCGATCTGCGCCGCAGGCGCGAAGGCGCGGAGCCGGGCCTCGATGGCGCGCGCGAGGGGCAGGCACTCGCCGATCGGATGCCGTCCGCTCGTGCGCTTCCAGGCCTCGAGCGCTGCCAGGAGCTTCGTCTCGCTGCGCGCGCCGAAGTGGGGAAGGGTGCGCACGCGGCCGGCGCGGCAGGCGGCCTCGAGCTCCTGGGGCGTGCGCACGCCGATCGCCTCGTAGAGCGCCTTCGCGTGCTTCGGCCCGAGCCCCTCGATGTGTGCGAGCGCGAAGGCGTCGATGGGCGTCGCGGCACGGAGGCGCTCGAGCTCGGCGATCTTCCCGGTGCGAAGCAGCTCCTCGATGCGGGCACCGATCCCCGGGCCGACGCTCGGGATCTCGCGCAGGCCGTCGACCCCCGTCGCAGCCCAGAGCGCGGCGGCGGGGCGCTCGAAGGATTCGACGGAATGAGCGGCCTTCTCGTAGGCGCGCGGCTTGAAGGCAACGCCGTCCATCTCGAGGAACCAGGCCATCTCGCGCAGCGCGTGCGCGATCTCGGCGTTGCTCGGCGCAGCCCGCGCCCTCACGCGCCCGGCCCGCTCGCGCTCCGGGCCGCGAGGTACTCGATGCAGGCGCCGAGGCTCGAGAGCTGGCCGTACTCCGACTCCGGAACGTCGATTCCAATCTCCTCCAGCAGCCCGACGACGAAGTTCAGGAAGTCCATCGAGTCGAGATCGAGCGTCTCGCGCAGCGGCGCGGCCGGGTCGAGGGCGCCGAGGTCCGCCTCCGGCGCGATCTCGCCGAGCACGCGCAGGGCGGCCTCGCGGATCTGCTCGCGCGTCGTCACAGCGCTTCCGGGTGCAGGAGCAGCCGGGCGAGGGCCGCCAGGAAGAGGCCGCCCCGGTGGCCGTCGCTCGCGCGGTGATCCGCGGCGAGGCTCGCCGTCACGACCGGGCGCGCGCCGACGCCGCCGTTCTCCGCCCAGGGCTCCTCGTGCACGCGCCCGAAGCCGACCATCGCGACCTGGGGCGGATGGATCACGCCGTAGACGAGATCCGCGCCGGTGTCGCCGAGGCTCGTCACCGTGATCGTCGCCTCGCCGAGCTCCGAGCTGCGGAGCACGCCGCTGCGCGCGCGCTGCACGAGATCGCGCAGCGCGGCCATGAGCGCGTCCAGCGAGAGCCGGTCGGCGTCGTGCAGCGCCGGCGCCACGAGGCCCGCGGGCCGGAGCGCGACCGCGACACCGAGGTGCACCGCCTCCGACGGCTGGAAGGCGTCGTCGCGGAAGAAGCCGTTCAGCTCCGGCACCTCGCGCAGGGCGAGGGCCGTCGCCCGGAGCAGCAGGGCCGCGGGCAGGATGCGCTGCGGCGCCGGCCGGCGCGCGTTCTCGGCCTCGAGCCAGCGCAGGGCGTGGGAGAGATCGAGGCGCATCGAGAGGTAGTAGTGGGGGATCTCGCGCTTCGAGCGCGCCATCGCGGCGCCGATCGTGCGGCGCATGGCGCGGGCGCGCTCGGCGGCGCGGGCCGCGGCGGGCGCCAGCGTCGGAGCCGGAGGCGCGGGCGCCGCGGGCGCGGTGACGGACGCGACCAGCGCGGCGGGTGCAGCGGGCGCGGCGGCCGTGACCGGCGCTGCGGCCGCGCGCTCGACGTCTGCGCGGGTGATGGCGCCGTCCGGCCCCGTGCCCGTGATGCCGGCGAGGTCGATGCCGCGCTCCTCGGCGATGCGCCTCGCCACCGGCGACACACGAAGCCGTCGCAGCGCGAGCGGCGCTGCGGCCGCTGCGGGCGGAGGCGGCGCCGGGGGCGGTGCGGTGACAGCGCGCGGCGGCGGAGCGGGCGCTTCGGGGCGCGCAGCCGGGGCGACCACGGCGCCCTCCGCCGCGCGCAGGCGCGCGAGGGGCGTGCCGACGGGCACCTTCGTCCCCGGCGTCACGAGCAGCTCCTCGACCACGCCGTCGTGGAAGATCTCGACCTCGATCTCCGCCTTCTCGGTGTCGACCCGCGCCACGATGTCGCCGCGGTGCACCACGTCGCCGGGCTTCACGTGCCACTCGAGCAGGGTGCCCGACTCCATGTCCGCGCCGAGGGACGGCATCGTGAACTCAAGCACGGCCGGCCCCGACGAGGCGCAGCGCCTCCGCGACGATGGTCTCGACGCGCGGGAGTGCTGCGTCCTCGAGATGTTTCGCGTAGGGCATCGGCACCTCGGCGCTGCAGACGCGGGCGACCGGGGCGTCGAGCTCGTAGAACGCGCCCTCGACGATGCGCGCGCTGATCTCCGCCGAGAGGCCGCCGCTGCGCCAGCCCTCGTCCACGATCACCGCACGGTGCGTGCGGACGACCGACTCGAGCACGGTCTCGCTGTCGAGCGGACGCAAGGTCCGCAGGTCCACGACCTCGGCCTCGACTCCGGACGTGGCCAGCACGTCGGCGGCGGTGAGCGCCTTCGCCAACGTCCCGCCGTAGGCGATCAGGGTGACGTCGCGCCCGCGCCGCCGCAGCGCCGCGCGGTTGATCTCGACGGGACCCGCGTCCGCCGCGAGCTCGCCCTCCACGGGGTAGAGCGCACCGTGCTCGAAGAGCAGCACGGGATTCGGATCCTCGAGTGCGGTCCAGAGCATGCCGCGGGCGTCCTCGAGGGTGGCCGGCGCGAGCACCTTGATGCCCGGGATGTGGGCGTACCAGCCCTCGAGGCTGTGGGAGTGCTGCGCCGCGAGCTGGCGTCCGGCGCCCGTCGTCATGCGGATCACGAGAGGGACCGAGAACTGCCCGCCCGACATGTGGCAGAGCGCGGCGGCGGTGTTCAGCACCTGGTCGAGGGCGAGCAGGCTGAAGTTCACGGTCATGATCTCGACGATCGGGCGCATGCCGCCGAGGGCCGCACCGATGCCCGCGCCGACGAAGGCGACCTCCGAGAGGGGCGTGTCGCGGACGCGCTCGGGGCCGAACTCCTCGAGCAGGCCCTTGCTGACGGCGAAGCAGCCGCCGTAGCGCCCCACGTCCTCGCCCATCAGGAACACGCGCGGGTCGCGCTGCAGCGCATCCCGGAGCGCCTCGCGGAGCGCGGCTCGATAGCTCGAGCGCACGCGGGCGGCGGCGGCGGGCGCGCTCATGACGCCTTCGGCTCCGCGTACACGAAGCGCATCAGATCCGAGACGGGCTCCGGCGTACCGGCCTCGGCGAAGGCGATCGCGGCGGCGATCTCGTCGGCGACCTCGCGCTCGAGCGTCGCGAGGGCGACGTCGTCGAGCTGGCCCGCGGCGCGAAGGGCTGCGGCGCAGGCGGGGATCGGATCGCGGCGCTTCCAGGCCTCGACCTCCTCCCGCGAGCGGTAGAGCTCGGGGTCGTACATCGAGTGCGCGCGGAAGCGGTAGGTCCGGAGCTCGAGGAAGTAGGGGCCGGCGCCGCCGCGTACGGCGTCGCCGGCGCGCCGACACGCGTCGACGACGGCCAGCACGTCCATGCCGTCGACCGGCCACGCCGGGATCTCGTAGCTCGCGGCCTTCAGGCAGAGGTCGGTCTCGGCCTCGGAGCGGTCGAGGGCCGTCCCCATGGCGTAGAGATTGTTCTCGCAGCAGAAGAGCACGGGCAGACGCCAGAGCGCGGCCAGGTTCATGCTCTCGTGGAAGGCGCCCTCCGCCACCGCGCCCTCGCCGAAGAAGCAGGCCGTCACGCGCTGGCGTTGCTGCAGATGGTCGGCGAGGGCGAGGCCGACGGCGAGCGGGAGCCCGCCACCGACGATCGCGTTCCCGCCGTAGAAGCGCGTCGCGGCGTCGAAGAGGTGCATCGAGCCGCCGCGCCCGCGCGAGCAGCCTTCCTGCAGGCCGAACATCTCCGCGAAGAGCGCGCCGGCCGAGAGGCCGCGGGCGAGCGCATGACCGTGCTCGCGGTAGGTCGCGACGACGGCGTCCTCGGGGCCGAGCGTCGAGAGCGCGCCGGCCGCGACGGCCTCCTGGCCGATCGAGAGGTGGAGGAAGCCGCGGATCCGCCCGGCGCTGTAGAGCTCGGCGCAGGCCTCCTCGAAGCGCCGGATCCGCAGCATCTCGCGCAGCAGGCGCAGCGCGGTTGCGGCGTCGCTCACGCGTCGCTCTCGAGGGTCGAGATGTCGCCCTCGGGCAGGCCGAGCTCCCGGGCGCGGAGCAGCCGGCGCAGGATCTTTCCGCTGCGCGTGCGCGGCACGCTCGCGACGAAGGCGATCTCCTTCGGCGCGACGGCTGCGCCGAGCCGGCTGCGGCCGAAGCCCTGGAGCTCGCGCGCGAGCGCAGGCGTCGCCTCGAAGCCGGGCTTCAACGCCACGAAGGCCTTCACGAGCTCGCCCAGCACCGGGTCCGGCTTGCCGATCACGCCCGCCTCGGCGACGGCGGGATGCTCGAGCAGCGCGCTCTCGACCTCGAAGGGCCCGATCAGATGGCCTGCGGACTTGATGACGTCGTCGGCGCGGCCGACGAACCAGAAGTAGCCGTCGCGGTCGCGGGTCGCGAGATCGCCCGTGAGATACAGGCCGTCCGCGAAGCATTTCCGCGTGCGCTCCTCGTCGTCGAGGTAGCCGCGGAAGAGCGACGGCCAGCCGGGCCGGAGCGCGATCTCGCCCTGCACGTCGGGCGCCTCCACGATCTCGACGCCTCCCTCGCGCTCGCGCCGCACCAGCAGCGCGTCGACGCCGGGCAACGGAAGCCCCATCGAGCCGGGGCGGACCTCGAGCGCCGCGTAGTTCGCGATCATGATCCCACCGGTCTCGGTCTGCCACCAGTTGTCGTGGATCGGAAGGCCGAAGGCCTCGAGCCCCCAGGCGACGCATTCGGGGTTCAGCGGCTCGCCGACGCTCGCGACGAAGCGCAGCGCCGAGAGATCGAAGCGCTTGGCGAGCGCCGCGCCGGCGCGCATCAGCATCCGGATCGCCGTCGGCGCCGTGTACCAGACGCTGACGCGCTCCTCGGCGAGGATCCGGTACCAGCGCTCGGCGTCGAACTCCGCTTCGTCCACCACGCTCGTGATGCCGTGGGCGAGGGGCGCGACGATGCCGTAGGACGTCCCCGTGACCCAGCCGGGGTCTGCTGTGCACCAGAACACGTCGTCGGGGTGGAGATCGAGCGCCACGCGTCCCGTGTGGTGGTGCGCGACGACGGCGCGGTGGACGTGGATCGCGCCCTTCGGCATCCCGGTCGTGCCGCTCGTGAAGTGGAGCAGGGCGGGCTCCTCGGGATCCGTCGCGGGGATTTCGAAGCGGGGCGAGGCCGGCGTGACGAGCTGCGACCAGGCGAGCGTGCCCGGCGCCGGCGCGGCGCCGTCCGCTTCCGGTGTCAGGAGGACGTGGCGCAGGCCCGGCAGCGAAGCGCGGAGCGGCGCCACCTTGCGGGCCTCGAGGGCGGCGTTCGTCACGAGCACGCGCGCGTCGCCCTTGGCGAGGCGCTGGCGCAGGGGCTCGGGCCCGAAGGCCGAGAAGAGTGGCGAGAACACGGCGCCCGCCTTGAAGCTCCCGAGCGCCGCGACGTAGAGCTCGGGCACACGCGACGAGAGCGCGAAGACGCGCTCGCCGCGCTTCACGCCGAGCGCGCCGAGCGCGTTCGCGAAGCGCGAGGACTCCGCCGCGAGCTCGGCGTAGGTCACCTCGCGACGCTCGCCGTGGCGCCCGAGGCAGCGCAGGGCGACGCGCGCGCCGTGCCCCGCGGCGACGTGCCGGTCGGCGGCCTCGTGGGCGATGTTGAGCCCGCGCCCGCCCGGGAGACCGTCGAGCGCGCGGGCGGCCGCCTCCCAGGAGAACGTCCGCCGGGCCTCGGCGTAGTCCACGAGGTTCGGCACCACGCGCCAGCGGTCGGAGCCCGGCGGCGGCTTCGGGATCGGCTCGTTGTGCATGCCGAGGTCTCCATCCGGCGGGGGGTCCGCGGCCGTCTCGCAACCGGGGAACGCAAGAGCGGTGCCGCGTCCGCGCGGGCTCGCATGAAGCGACGCGGGAGGCGCCGCGCCAGTATGTCACGCCCGAGGTCCGGCGCGTGACGAAGCGCCCCGGGCCCGCGCTTGCGCGCGGCCCTCAGACGTCGAGCGTCACGCTCGCACGGAAGCCCTCACCCTCGCGCTCGACCCGCAGGCCGTGGGCCGTCGCCGCCTTCACGTCGGCGGCGAGGACGTGGCGGCCGGGGTCGAGCGGCTCGCCCTCGAGGCTCGCCTCGAGGTGCGCCGGCGAGCCGGCGGACACGCGGACGTGACGGGCGCGCAGGAGCAGCCCGCGCGCGTCGCGCAGGAAGACGAGCTCGTTCAGGAAGCGCAGCAGGAGCAGCTCGAGGTCCGGCTCCTCGAGGGCGAGCGTCTGCTGCTCGGAGGACGCGACCGCGTCAGGGTTCTCGACGCTCGCGGCGAGGAGCGCCTCGCTCGCGGCGGCGAAGAGGTCGTCGAGCGTGGGCGCGTGGGCGACGAAGGCGAGATCGCTGGTCGCGCCCTCGACGAACTCGAAGTGCGCCGTCACCCCTTCACGTTCCCGATTGGCACGAGATGCGCGACCCGCCGCGAGAGGCCCGCGAGCTCGGTCGCGGCGGCCACCTCGTCGACGTCCTTGTACGCGAAGCCCGCCTCCTCGGCGAGGCCCGCCATGGACGCCGCGCGCACCAGGATCCCGCGCTCCGCGAGCTGGTCCTGCAGCGCGCGTCCCCGCACGAGCTTGCGCGCGCGCGTGCGGCTCATGGTGCGGCCGCTCCCGTGCGCCGTGCTCCAAAAGCTGGCCGCCCCGCTCGCGACGCCCGCCAGCAGCCACGAGCCCGTCTCCATGCTGCCGCCGATGATCACGGGCTGGCCCGTCTCGCGGTACTCGGGCGGGAGCTCCGGGTGGCCCGGCGGGAAGGCGCGGGTCGCCCCCTTGCGGTGCACCAGCAGCTCGCGCTCGACGCCGCCCACGCGGTGTCGCTCGCGCTTCGCGGTGTTGTGGGCGACGTCGTAGATCGAGCGGATCCCGAGCTCGCCGGCGTCGCGCCCGAAGACGTCGGCGAAGACCTCGCGGATGCGGTGCAGGATCACCTGCCGGTTCGCGAAGGACATGTTCGCAGCGCAGCACATGGCGGCGTAGTAGCGGCGACCCTCGTCGGAGGCGAAGGGCGCGCACGCGAGCTCGCGATCGATCACCGGCAGGCCGAAGCGCGTCGGCATCAGGCGCAGGAAGAGATGCAGGAAATCGGTTGCGACCTGGTGGCCGAAGCCGCGGCTCCCGCAGTGGAACATCACCATCACCTGGTCGGGCTGGTCGATCCCGAAGGCGCGGGCGAGGGCCGGGTCGGCGATGCCTTCGGGGTGGGCGATCTGGATCTCGAGGTAGTGGTTGCCCGAGCCGAGGGTCCCGACCTGGGCGAGGCCGCGCTCGATCGCGGCGGGGCTCACGGCGTCTGGGTCGGCGTCGGGGAAGCGTCCCTCGGCCTCGGTGCGGGCGAGGTCGTCGGGCGTGCCGAAGCCGCGCCGCACCGCCCACTGGGCGCCGTCGCGCATCACCTCCGCGAACTCCGTCTCGTCGAGCCGCAGGAAGCCCCGCGCGCCCACGCCGGCGGGCACGCGCTCTGCGAGCGCGTCCACGAGCTCGCGCAGCCTGGGTGCCACCTCGGCGTGTTGGAGAGACGTGCGCACCAGGCGCATGCCGCAGTTGATGTCGAAGCCGATTCCGCCGGGCGAGATCACGCCCGTCTCGACGTCCATCGCCGCGACGCCGCCGATCGGGAAGCCGTAGCCCCAATGGGCGTCGGGCATGGCGAAGCTCGCTTCGACGATGCCGGGAAGCGTCGCGACGTTCGAGGCCTGGACGAAGACCTGGTCGTCCATCTCGCCGACGAGCTTCTCGCTGCCGAAGACGCGGACCGGGACGCGCATCCCGGGCCGGTAGCCGACGTCGAGCTCGAAGCAGGCCTCTCCGACACGGCGGAGCGACGCAGGCGCGGCCATGGCGAGCCCTCCCGGCGGCCGGCCGCCGCTCCGCCTACTCCGGCATGGCGACCGGCGACGGTTCCTTCTCCTCGATCTCGGTCAGCGTGGCCTCCGCGAGCAGCAGCGTGCCGGCCACGGAGACCGCGTTCTCGAGCGCGATGCGGACGACCTTCGTCGGGTCGATGATGCCGCTCTCGACGAGATCCACATAGTGCCCCGTCGCGGCGTCGAAGCCGAGGTTCGTCGACCCCGCGCGCATCTTCTCGACGACCACACCCGGATCCGCGCCGGAGTTCGCGGCGATCTGGCGGGTCGGGGTCTCGAGGGCGCGCTTCAGGATGCGCAGGCCCGTGAGCTCGTCGCCCTCGCATTTGCCTTCGTCGGCCGCGACTGCGTCGATCGCACGCAGCAGGGCGAGGCCGCCGCCGGGCACGATGCCCTCGGCGATCGCCGCCTGGGTGGCGCTCACGGCATCCTCGAACGCCTCCTTGCGGTTCTTCATCTCGGCTTCCGACGGGGCGCCGACCTGGATCACCGCGACCCCGCCCGCGAGCTTCGCGAGCCGCTCGCGCAGCTTCTCCTTGTCGTAGTCCGAGGTCGCGCGCTCGATCTCGCGGCGCAGGTCCTCGCAGCGGGCGCGGATCGCCTTCGGATCCCCCGCGCCGCCGATGATCGTGGTCGAGTCCTTGTCGACCTCGATGCGCTTCGCGTGGCCGAGGTCCGCGAGCACCACGCTCTCGAGCTTCACGCCGAGATCGCGGCTCACGACCTTGCCGCCCGTGAGCGTCGCCAGATCCTCGAGCATCGCCTTCCGCCGGTCGCCGAAGCCCGGCGCCTTGACGGCGCAGCAGGCGAGGGTGCCCCGCATCTTGTTCACGACCAGGGTCGCGAGCGCCTCGCCCTCGAGGTCTTCGGCCACGACGAGGAGCGTCCGCCCGGCGCGCACCACCTGCTCGAGCAGCGGGAGCAGGTCCTTCATCGAGTGGATCGGCGAGTCGTGGAGCAGCACCACCGGCTCCTCGAGGGTTGCCTGCATCTTCTCGGGGTCGGTGACGAAGTAGGGCGAGAGATAGCCGCGGTCGAAGCGCATGCCCTCGACGACCTCGACGACGGTCTCCGTGCCCTTCGCCTCCTCGCACGAGATCACGCCTTCGCTGCCGACCCGCTCGAGGGCGTCGGCCACGAGCTCGCCGATCGTCGCGTCGTTGTGTCCCGAGACGGCGGCGACCTGCGCCTTCTCGAGCCGGCTCGTCACGGCCTTCGACTGGCCGCGCAGCGAGGCGACGGCGGTCTTCAGGCCGCGGTCGAGGCCGCGCTTCAGGTCGACGGCGCTCGCGCCCGCCACGACGTTGCGAAGGCCCTCGGCGAAGATGGCGTGGGCGAGGAGCGTCGAGGTGGTGGTGCCGTCGCCGACCGCGTCGCCCGTGCGCACCGCCGCCTGGCGGATCATGCGCGCGCCGAGGTTCTCCTCGGGATCCTTCGGATCCACCTCCTTCGCGATCGTGACGCCGTCGTTGCAGACGATCGGGTTGCCCCAACGACGTCCGATCAGGACGCAGCGCGACTTCGGACCGAGCGTGCCGCGCACGGCCTCGGCGATCTCGGTCGCTCCCGCGAGGATCTTCGTCCGTGCCTCGTCCCGGAAGAGGAGATGCGTGTGTGCCATCGAAGTCTCCTTGCGAGCGCGGCTCCCGATCGGATGCGCGCGGTCTCGCGTCACCATCCTGCACCGCGCGTGCCGGGGGCGGGGGATCGAATCGCGGGCTCGCGGCGCGTCGGGTGCGGCAGAAGGTCACGGCGGGATGCGCTCCCGGTCGCACGGACGACGAAAGGGCCCCTGCCGTGCGGCAGGGGCCCGTCGTCTGGTGCGGTCGGATCTCAGCGTGTGCGTCGCCGCTGCGGGGGCTTGGCGGAGACCTTCTTCGTGGCCCTCGGGATCGCACTGCGCAGGCGCTTCCCGGCGGTCTGCGAGACGACCTGCCCGTCGCTCCGACTGCCGCGCGGGCGCTCGAGGCCGCGGAGGCCGAAGTCGCGCCCGGGCCGGGCCGAGGGCGTCCTCACGGCGCCCGGCAGGCTCGGCTTCGAGGCGGAGGGCGGCGGGAGCTGCAGCGGGACCAGCGAGCCCGGGAGCTTCCCGATGCCGGGGTTCACCTGCGGATCGCCGCAGATCACCGTGAAGGTCGTCTCGGTCCAGTCCTTCGCGTGCGGTGCGAGGGTCTCGATCGACACCGTTCGGTGCACCACGTTCGTCGGCACGCCGGCGTAGTCGTCGATCGCGCCGCCGCCGTTGCCCGGGTTCGCGACCACGCCACCGAGGTCGCCGCCGCCACCGCCGGCCGGCTGGCCGACGCTGACCTCGACGTCGAACTCGAACACGGTCTGCTGCTCCGTGAAGTGGAGGTCCGTCACGGGGCCCTTCGCGCCGCTGTCCACGATCCGGAACGAGACGTCGCCGGCCCCGGTCACCTGGATGCGGCCGTGCAGCGGCACCGTCGCGGGGCACACGCGCTCGAGCGGCGAAGACTCGGGGCCGATCGTTGCGGAGACCACCTGGAAGGGCACCGCGATCTCGTCCGACGCCGACACGCTCGCCGGCGGCTCGACGCTCGGGTTGCCCTCGCACTCGACGAAGGTGTCCACGTACATCGAGTCGTACTCCCAGTCGACGTCCTGGTTGTCCGCGATGTCGAACTGGCAGCGCGCGGCGAAGGCGAGGATGTGCGTGCCCGAGGTCGAGAACCCGTCGCGCAGGAGCTGCCAGCGCGGCTCGCCGTCCTGCTGCTTCGCGTCGAGCGCCCAGTTGCACGCAGCCACCGGGTCGCCGGGGATGCCCGTGCCGCCGAGCGTGCCGTACTCCGCGGGGACGTCCATCGAGGCCGCGGTGTCGAGGGAGCCGCCGCCCGTGCCCGGGATCGAGGGCCCGGCGTACGCGCTGTCTCCGGCCTCCCAGTAGCCGCCGCCGATGTTCGGCGTGCCCCAGACGAGATGGGCGTCCTGGACCTTGTTCGTGCCCTTGCAGTCGACGTCCACGTTCGCGCCGACCGAGACCGGCGCGGAGACGTGGGTGAACGCGTTGCCGTCGTTCGCGACGTGGATCACAGGCGGGGCCGCGAACGGTGACGCCGAGATGTGGATGCTGTCGACCTTGTCGAGGGCAGCGTGGGCCGCGCCGGGCAGGGCCGGCACGAGGCAAGAGGCGAGGGCGATGGCGAGGTGACGATGGGACATGACTTCCTCCGGTTTTCGTCCCGCTTCGTGCGGGCTCGGGAGGGAGTCGGGGGAGGGGCCGGATCGGTTCAAACGGTCGGCCCCCGGGGCGCGCGTCGCCGGGGCGCGGTACGCTGCGCGTGCCTGCCCATCCCGGGCACGCCCGCGTGAGGCCAAGGCCTCCGCCCACCAGTCGCTTTGGTCCTTCGGGCCCCGACCGACGAGGAGCCCGAATGCCGTTCGCTCATCTGAAGCTTCACCCCAGCCTGGTAAAAGGCCTGAAGGAGCTGGGCTTCGCCCGCCCGACCCAGATCCAGGCAGAATCCATCCCGCCCGCCCTGGACGGGCGCGACATCCTCGCCTGCGCCTCCACGGGCAGCGGCAAGACCGCTGCCTTTCTGCTGCCGATCCTCCATCAGCTGATCGCCCGGCCCCGGGGCACGACCCGCGGGCTGGTGCTCACGCCCACCCGCGAGCTCGCGGCCCAGATCGTCGAGGACCTGAACGACCTCGCCGTGCACACGCCGATCACTGCCGCGTCGGTCTTCGGCGGCGTCGGCATGGGCCCGCAGGAGCACGCCTTCCGCAGCGGCGTCGACGTGATCGTCGCAACGCCGGGGCGCCTGATGGACCACTTCCGCCGGCCCTACGCGAAGCTCGAGGGCCTCGAGCATCTCGTGCTCGACGAGGCCGACCGGATGCTCGACATGGGCTTCCTGCCCGAGATCCGGCGCATCCTGCGGCACCTGCCCGCGAAGCGGCAGACGCTCTTCTTCAGCGCGACCATGCCGCCGCCGATCGCGACCCTCGCCCAGGAGATGCTGCGGTCGCCCGCGACGATCCAGCTCGCGCGCCGCGCGACGCCGGCGGTCGGCATCACGCAGGCCGTGTATCCCGTGCCGCAGGAGCTCAAGTCGGGCCTGCTCGCGGCGCTGCTCGCGCGCGGCGAGATGCGCGAGGCCCTGGTCTTCACGCGCACCAAGCATCGCGCGGACCGGGTGGCCGCGTACCTCGCGCGCGAAGGCGTGAAGGCGCAGCGCATCCACGGCAACCGCTCGCAGGCGCAGCGCACCCAGGCGCTCGCGGGATTCAAGGAAGGCTACTACCGCGTGCTCGTCGCGACGGACATCGCGGCCCGCGGGATCGACGTCGTGGCCCTCGGTCACGTCGTGAACTTCGACGTGCCCGAGGTGCCCGAGGACTACATCCACCGCGTCGGCCGCACGGCGCGGGCCGAGGCGACGGGCGAGGCCTTCACCTTCGTGTCGCCCCAGGAAGAGGGCGACCTGCGACGGATCGAGCAGGCGATCGGGAAGCGGCTGCCGCGGGTCATCCTGCCCGACTTCGACTACGGCGCGCGGCCGGCGGCGCGTCTCGAGCTCTCGTCGGCGGAGCGCTTCTCGGCGGGCGGCGGCGGCCGCGGGCAGAGCCGGCGAAGCACGGGCGGCGCAGCCTCGCGGCCGGGTGGCGGCGCTTCGCGGACGGGCAGCGGGGCTTCGCGGCCGGCGGCCGGGTCGCGCAGCGCGAGCGGCTCCTACGGTGCGGCGTCGGGCGGCGGCGCAGCGGGCGCGGGAGCGGATCGGCGCGGAGGCGCTGGGTTGGAGCGACGTGGAGGTGCCGCGCCCGATCGGCGCGGAGGCGCCGGGCCCGATCGACGTGGAGGCTCGGGGAGCGGCGGTGGAGGGCGGCGCGGCAACGCGTCGGGCCGACCGTCCGGCGGCCGCCCCGGGTCGTCGCGTCCGCCGCGCAGCCGCGGCCCGCGCTGACGCGCGAAGCGCCCGCGCGGCTGGTGCAAGGCATCGGGCCGTAGGCTATATCCGCTGCTCGCATCGACCCCCGGTCGATGCTCCGGGGCGGTAGTTCAATCGGTTAGAGCACCGGCCTGTCACGCCGGAAGTTGCGGGTTCGAGTCCCGTCCGCCCCGCCATTC
>Ga0105106_10002051_pt1 | contig 14461 bp, 16 predicted proteins | sample PPLLaktember2015_5_FD_79109 | JGI IMG/M metagenome (GOLD analysis project Ga0105106, IMG submission 79109) | Freshwater sediment microbial communities from Prairie Pothole Lake near Jamestown, North Dakota, USA - PPLs Lake P8 Core (1) Depth... | ecosystem: Environmental > Aquatic > Freshwater >...
GATGAGGTCGTTCATCCGGTTCAGGGTCCGGAGATACGTGGACTTCCCGCACCCGGACGGACCGATCAGCGCCGTCACGTGGTTGGGCCGAACCTCGAAGTTGACATCCCGCAGCGCCTGCTTTTGACCGTACCAGAGGTTCAGGTCGCGCGTGACGATCTTCGGGATGCCGTTGGCGGTGCTCATCGGGGTCATGATCAGGTGATCTGCCGGGCGCGCACGCGCGACCGGAGGAAGATGGCGGAGAAGTTCAGGATGAACGTGAGCAGCAGAAGGACGAGCGTCGTGGCGAACTGGATCCCGCGCGTGGCGTCGACGTTCGTCGACTGCGTTGACATGATGTAGATGTGGTAGCCGAGCTCCATGAACTGGTCGGACAAAGCGGTCGGGAGCTGCGGGAGGAAGTACGCCGCCCCCGTGAAGAGGATCGGCGCCACCTCGCCCGCCCCGCGGCTGACGGCGAGGATCCCTCCCGTCAGGATGCCCGTCAGCGAGTTCGGTATGACGATCTTCCAGATGGTCTGCCACTTGGTGGCCCCGAGCGCCAGGCTCGCCGCGCGGAAGTCCTGCGGGACGGTCTTCATCGCTTCCTCAACCGACACGATGACCACGGGGAGTGTGAGGAGCGCCATGGTCAGCGACGCCCAGAGGATGTTCGGCTGCCCCCACCGGAGCTCGACGCCTCCCGTCAGCACGTTGTCCATGCCGGCGCCGACGAACTGGACGAAGAAGCCGAGCCCGAACAGGCCGAAGACGATCGCCGGCACGCCTGCCAGGGTATTCACTGCGAAACGGATCGCGCGGGCGATGCGGGATTTCCTGCTGGCATACTCGCTGAGATACAGCGCGGTCACCGTCCCGATCGGAACGCCCGCGACGGACATGATGATCACCAGGAGGGCGGTCCCGACGATCGCCGGGAATATGCCCCCTTCCGTCATTCCTTCGGACGGGGCCGCGGTCAGGAATGCCCAGCTAATGGTGTCCTTCCCGCCGACGATGATCGTGGCCGTGACGAGGATGACCACTGCGACGATGAGGAGCGCGGAGATCGCCGTGAGCGCGACCAGGATCCTGCCGAGCAGCTTGCTGTGCATCATGGCTCAGATTCCCCGGAAGCGCTTGAGCAGCCGCTGGCGGATGAACAGCTCGGCGACCGCGTTCAGCGAGAATGTGAAGATGAACAGGATGGCGCCCAGGAGGAACAGCACGTTGTAGTGCGTGTCGCCGAACACGACCTCCGCCATCTCCGCGCCGATCGTGGCCGACATCGTCCGGACGGGCTCGAACAGGTTCGCCGTGAGGAGCGCGGCGTTGCCCGTGGCCATCAGGACGATCATCGTCTCGCCGAACGCGCGGCCGAAACCGAGCAGGACGGCCGCAAAGACCCCGGGCGTCGCGGCGGGGAGCGTTACGAAGAGCGCCGTCTGCCATCTGGTCGCGCCCAGCGCGAGGCTCGCCTCGCGGAGATACTTCGGGACCGCCGTGAGGGCGTCTTCCGCCACCGTGAAGATGATCGGGATCACGGCCAGCGACATCGCCACGCCGCCGAGGAACGCATTCAGCCGGTACTGGTATCCGAACAGGTCCTGCATCAGGGTGGCGAGCGTCACGAGGGCGAAGAACCCGATCACGACCGACGGGAATCCCGCGAGGACCTCGATTGCGGGCTTCAGGATCTCCTTGGACCATTTGGGCGCGAACGACGACGTGAACAGCGCGGCCAGGATCGCGATGGGGGCCGCGATCAGAATCGCCAGGAGCGTGACTTTCAGAGACCCCACCGCGAGCGGGAGCAGGCCGTACTTCGGCTCGCGCGAGACAGGCTGCCATTGCGTGCCCAGCAGATTCTCCGCGGTCGCGTCGCCCATCGCCCCGGCGGTCTCGACCGATTCCCTGCCCGACTGCTCGTCCTTCAGCTCCTTCCCCGCGTCGCCGAGGAACTCCTCGCCATACGTCTCCGCCTCCTCCACGCCGACGGGGACCGCCGCCTTCTCCGCGGTGCTGAAGATCGGCGCGGCCTCGCGGAACACAAAGACGAAGATCATCACGATCGTGGCGAGCGAGACGAACGCGACGGCCGTGATCAGCTTCTCGGCCAGAAACTCGTCCAGTCTGAACCTGCGGCGCAGCATCTCCCCGGTGAGCCGCTGCCTCGGGGGACGGACGTCCCCAGCGGGCGGGGTCGCGCCGGGCCGCGCCGGGGTGGCCGCGGACGTGCCGCGGGCGGTATCGACGTGCTCGGTCACGGCGGCGACTGTGTCGTTGCGATGTGCCATCTTTCCCTCGTGTGACACGCGTGTGTCATCCCGCCCTAGCGGATCGGAAAGTACCCGACGTCGGTCACCAGCTTCTGCCCTTCATCGCCGAGGATCCAGTCGACGTAGGTCTTGAGCGCCCCTTCCGGCCTCTTGACCACGTACATATACAGGAATCGGCTGATGGGATATTTGCCGCCTCGGACGTTGTCCATCGTGGGGGCGTACGCCGGAGAGTCTGCGTCCTTCCGGACCGCGATCTCCTTGATCCCCTTCCCGTACGCGGACCCGCCGTAACCGATGCCCCCTTCGTCCTTCGACACGGCGTTCACGACCGCCGCGGTCCCGGGCATGTTCTGGGCCTTCGCAACGAAGTCCTCGCCCATCAGCACCTCGTCCTTGAAGTACACGTACGTGCCCGAGTTGTTCTCGCGGCTGTACAGGATGATCTTCCTGTCCTGCCCGCCGACCTGCTTCCAGTTCGTGGCCTTCCCGGTGTAGATGTCCTTGATCTGCGCGAGGGTCAGCTCCTTGACCGGGTTCTTCTCGTTCAGGTAGATGGCGATCCCGTCGAGCGCCACGCGGATCTCCACCCCACGCGATCCGTGCTTCTCCTGGATCTTCAGGCGCTCGCTGTCCTTCATCGGGCGCGACGCGTTGCAGATGTCGGTGGTCCCGTTGATCAGGGCGGAGATGCCCGTGCCGGTCCCCCCCCCCGTCACCTGGATGACGACATCCTTGTTCCGCTTCATGTACTCCTCCGCCCACCGCTGGGCGAGGATCACCATCGTATCCGACCCTTTGACCGTGATCTTCTCGGCCGACACCGCCCCGGCCGTCAGCATCGCGGTCATCAGGGCCACCGCACTCCATCGCATCATTGTTTGCTCCGTCATAGGTTGCACCCCACCTCGCCGCCAGCCCTTGCCGCGGCTATCGCGGCCGGCCGACCCGGGCACGGTCCTCCGGCCCGTCGTTCGCGCCATCCCCGCATCAGCGGATCGGAAAGTACCCTACCTCGTTGACGATCTTCTGGCCCTCGTCGCCGAGGATCCAGTCGATGTATTCCTTCAGCGCGCCGGTCGGGCGGTTCTTCACGTACATGTACAGGAACCGCGTGACCGGATAGTTCCCGGAGCGGATGTTCTCGAGCGTCGGCGCGTATCCTGTGCCGCCGGCCTCCGCCTTCACCTTGACCTCACGGATACCCTTGCCGTAGGCCGCGCCCCCGTACCCGATGCCTGCCCTGTCCTTCGCGACCGCATTCACGACCGCCGACGTGCCGGGCATGCTCTGCATCGATGCCGCGTAGTCCGCCCCTTCGAGGACGAAGTCCTTGAAATAGACGTACGTGCCGGAGTTGTTCTCGCGGCCGTACACGATGATCCTCTGGTCCGGCCCGCCGAGCTCCTTCCAGTTCGTGATCCGCCCGGTGTAGACGCCCCGGATCTGCTCGATGGACAGCTCGGTGACGGGGCTGGCCTCGTTCACGTACACGGCGAGCCCGTCGCGTGCCGCCTTGATCTCCACGCCCGGGCTCCCGTACCGCTGCTTCAACTTGTCGCGCTCGCTTGGCTTCATCGGCCGCGAGGCGTTGCAGATGTCGGTCGTCCCGTTGATGAGCGCGGAGATCCCCGTGCCTGATCCGCCGCCGGTGACCTGGATGACGGCGTCCGGATGCGCGGCCATGTACTTCTCCGCCCAGCGCTGGGCGAGAATGACCATGGTGTCCGAGCCCTTGACGGTGATCTTGTCCTGTGCCGTGACGGACATGACAACCGCCAGCGCGGCGAGAATGATGAGAAGTATTGAACGCATTGAGCCTGGCCTCATGATCGTTGTTACGGGAACCTGTATTGAATGCGGAATGTCAGCACGTCGTCCCGGACGTCATCCCGGTACGCTGCCAGCGACGACGGGGAGGTCGACGGCACCTTTTCGTTGCGCACGAATTCGTTGTACAGGATAAACTTGACGTTCTCGTCGAAGTGGTACAGCAGACCGAGCCCGAGTGTCGAGTACTGCAGGTCGGCGTATGTGAGCCCGCTGCCCTGAACGAAATCGCCCGCTTCGACCTCGGTATTGGGATCATAGATGTCATACTTCGCCAGCACCTGGAACGATGTGCCTACGTTCTGCACCAGGTAGACGTACCACCCGTTGAAATCGCGCTGGTACATCCCGCCGGTCGGCGGCAATGCGTAGCTAATGGATATCGTGGCGCCGCCGGGCTGCTTGCCGAAGACGTACTCCCCGCGCAGGATGGTCCCTCCGAGGAGCGGCATGTCATAATACACCTGCATGTCGGTCCCGAAATACTGACGGTCGATGCCGGCCCCGAGGCTGACCGTATCCCGGTCCGCCACCCAGCCCGGGACGCCGGTGGACGTCGTCCCCATGCTGTACAGCTGCTTTGTCGTGCGCCGGACCGCGCCGAAGTAGCCCGACACCCCGACGTCGATCTCCGCCCCCGCGTCTTCGAGCGGGAAGATGGCGGACGCCCGCGCGATGATGTCCTTGTAATTGTCGAACTCGGTGGCCGTCGGACCCGTCCCGTTGACGACGGCCAGATCGGCCTTCAGGAAACTGAGCGGGCCGAGCTGCGGGGCGAACGTCAGCTGAGCGCCCAGCTCGCGCTCACCGGGGAACAACGTCTGCGTGACGCGCGCCCGCTCGGGGCTCTCGCGCGCGCTGGAAGAGAATGCCACCTCGTAGCCGAACGGACGGTCGAACACGCCCATCTTCAGGGCGAACATCCTCACCCAGGGGTCCGAGATCCAGAGGTACGCATCCTTGATGCCGACGCCGCGCTCGGTGACATCGACCTGCAACACCATCTGGGTGGTGATGTTGTCGTATGTCACCTTGAGGCGGCCCCGCCTCACCTGGAACATGCTCTTCGTGTACTGCGGAAACAGTCCGCCGGAGAACGACCCGATGGGGTACGCCTGGTCCATCACGACGGCGTTCCTGTACTGGGGCTGCAGGTACCCGCTGATCTTGATCTTCCGCAGGGCGTCGACGTACCCCCGGTATTCGGCGGACGATTCGAGAAGCCCTTCGAGCGCGCCCTCCACCTCCTCCAGCTCCTCCTTGGTGGCAACGTCCTCCTGCGAGCGCGCTGGGATAGCTGCGAGAACCAGCACCACGCACACCGCGCCGATCACCTTCAAGAATTGTGGCGCCATGAGGTATTCATCGTGGGATATGTGAGATTGGCAGACAGCGCGGAGATCCCTGACCCTTCGGGAAGTAAATGTAGGGAATTAACCTCTCCCCAGTGTTATGCCAGTGTTAAGAAATTGTTAAGTGTCGTGAACCCGGCCAATAAGCGAAGCCCCGGAAGGACAGGGGTCAGGGACTGTCTCCAGGGCTTCTTTTCCTACCCAACATCTGTTACGTGTCGATTGCAGTTTCAGGACCGGTTGGCTAAATTCTCTCCAGCACAATGGAGGGACCATGACCCGGGCCGCCCGGTGGGCACTCTCGCTGTTCCTGGTCCTCGGCGGTTGCGCCACACCGATCGAGGGGATACGCGTACGGGCAGACGTTCCGTTCATCGACGAGGCGTTCAAGAAGCTGACGCTTGCGTTGACGCTCGACGGCTATGAGATCGAGACGGTGGACCCCGGGCTGCGGGTGGTCGACACGAAGTGGAAAGAGTTGGGGGAAACCGACCGCGAGCCCAGGCTGACCGCGGCAGGGGTGCGTCAGGAAGGGAAAGTGAGGGTCAAGCTCGACCCGCGGGGGAAGTTCTACGACGTGCAGCTCACGCCGTCGATCCGTGCCGGGGGATCGCCCGGCAGGGTCGCCGAGCCCACCGAGCGGCTCTGGATCAAATGGGAGACTGCGCTGCACCGGCTCCTCGTCCTGCAGACCAGGGAGGAGTAGGGTCCTCGCACTCGAGCGAGGCCGACCCCTTTTTCCCGCGCGCAATATCCCAGGCCAATCCCGGCTCTAAGAGAATCGCTCTCCATCCCGCAGGCGATACCCCCGAAGGAACTCCTCCGCACTCATTCGCTTCTTCCCCTGCTGCTGGAGCTCGACGAGCCGCACCGCCCCCTCGCCGGCACCCACGATGAGCCGCCCCCCTTCGGTGCGAACCTCCCCCGGTGAGAGCAGCCACGGCGCGGCGGCCTCCTCCGCCCTGTAGACGTGGATCTCACGCCCGTCGTGATGCGTGAACGGGCCGGGGTGCGGCGAGAGCCCGCGGACCTGGTTCACGACGTCGCGCGCCGGCCGGCTCCAGTCGATCCTGCACTGCTCACGGAAGATCTTCGGCGCCGGGGTCGCCAGCGAGGGGTCCTGCGGGACCCGCGGCGCGCTCCCTCCCGCGATCAGGCGGACCGTCTCGGCGACGGCTTCGGCGCCGACCAGCGACAGACGGTTGTGCAGCACGCCCGCGTCGTCGCCCGGCTCGATGGGAACGGACCGCTGAAGGATGATCGCGCCGGTGTCGACGGAGCGCTCCAGGAAGAACGTCGTCACGCCGGTCGTCGTCTCGCCGTTCATGAGGGCGTGATTGATCGGCGCGGCGCCGCGGTAGCGCGGGAGCAGCGAGGCGTGGAGATTGAACGCTCCGAGCGATGGGATCTCGATGACGGTGACGGGAAGGATCCGGAAGGCCACGACCGCGATGATGTCGGGGCGGAGCGCGCGCAGCGCGTCGTGAAATGCGGGGTCGTCGAGCGCGGCCGGCTGGAGGACGTCGATGCCGGCGGCCAGGGCCGCGGTCTTGACGGGTGACGGACGGACGTGCAACCCGCGTCCCACGGGCCTATCGGGGGCTGTGACGACGCACTCGAGGTTCCACCGATTTCGGACGAGCGCTTCGAGGCTCGGAACCGCGAACTCGGGAGTCCCCATGAACACGATGCGCGGTTCGACGGCACACCTCCTGGGTCAGGGCTCGATGCCGGGCGAAGACACCTGTGCGACAGGGGGAGTCGCCACAGGATAGGACACGTCGTACTCCCCCCGGCGGATCTTGTTCAGCCGGCCCCGCAGCAGCTTGCGCTTCACCGCGCCCAGCCGATCGATGAACAGAACGCCATTCAGGTGGTCGATCTCGTGGAGGATCACGCGGGCGAGTATGCCCCCCGCCTCGATCTCATGATCCCTGAATTCGAGATCCTTGAACCGCAGCCGGATCAGTTCCGGGCGTTCCACTTCCTCACGTATGTCCGGGATGCTGAGGCACCCTTCCTCCATGATAAAGGACCCCTCTTCCCGGAGCACCTCCGGATTGAACATCACGAGCGGGGGGATGTCGGGGACGTCTTCCATCCCCGAGACATCCACGACGATGAGACGCTGAAGGGAGCCGACCTGGTTGGCCGCGAGGCCGATGCCGTGCGCGGTACGCATCGTCTCCATCATGTCAACGGCAAGCTTCCGGAGGTCGTCATCGACCTCCCGGACCGGCTTCGCCTTGCGGCGAAGTACGGGGTCGTCATAGATGAATATCGGTAATTGAGCCATCGTTGCGTCTCGAGGCGTCTACCGGACAACCCGGCGCGCGCCGATATATCGATGTCTGTAATAGGTGCTCTGGAGTGACGACAGCGTCACACCGAACGTCACGCTTGCATGGGCGAAGACGTCGTCCTCGATAAACACGCCCACGTGTGAGGGGGACTCCCCGGTCGTATTGAAGAAGACGAGATCGCCGAACTGTAGCGCGTCGCGCTTCACGGGCCGCCCCTTGCTGAACTGCTCCCGCGTCGACCGGGGAAGCTCCGGAAGCGATGCCCCGCGGTAGACTCTGGCCGTGAATCCCGAGCAATCGATGCCGTCCCTGTCAGTCCCCCCGTAGCGATACGGCGTCCCGAGCAGGTCGACAATGTCGAGCAGCACCCGATCGCGGTCGAGGCCGGCGGGGAGGGTCGCGATGCCCGCGGGCGGCGGCGTGCTTGTCGAGACAAAGCTGTCCGTGTCCACCTTGACGTCATCGAGTCTCCGCTCTTCGTCCTGCACGCGGGAATCCTTGGCGGGCGTCGTCGTGAAGCGGGGGCTTGACGTCGAGCACCCCTGGATTGCGAGGCCGAAAAGCATGACTGCCGCGGCCCGGCCAAAACGGGACCGGCCTCGCTGAGGGAGGCCGGCGGCGAACGGTCGTACCAATCGTTCAGCCAAGGTATGCACGGAGCTGCTTGCTTCGCGAAGCATGGCGCAGCCGGCGAATAGCCTTCTCCTTGATCTGCCTGACGCGCTCGCGCGTCAGCTTGAACCGCTCGCCGATCTCCTCCAGCGTCAGCGAGTGTTCGCGCCCGAGCCCGAAGTACAGCCGGATCACTTCGGCCTCGCGCTCGCTGAGCGTCGAGAGGGCGCGCTCGACTTCCTTGCTGAGCGACTCCTTCATCAGCTCGCTGTCCGGGGACGGCTGCCGCTCGTCCTGGATCACGTCCAGCAGACGGTTGTCCTCGCCCTGCGCGAAGGGGGCGTCCATGGACAGGTGCCGCCCGGAAATCTTCAGGGTATCCGACACCTCGAAGAGGGACATGTCAAGCTCTTCGGCCAGCTCGCTGGCGCTCGGCTCGCGCTCGAACTCCTGCTCCAGCGTGCTGAACGCCTTGCCGATCTTGTTCAGCGCCCCGACCCGATTCAGGGGGAGCCGGACGATGCGCGACTGCTCGGCGAGCGCCTGGAGGATGGATTGCCGGATCCACCAGACCGCGTAGGAGATGAACTTGAACCCGCGGGTCTCATCGAACCGCTTGGCCGCCTTGATCAGGCCAAGATTCCCCTCGTTGATCAGGTCGCCCAGGGAGAGGCCCTGGTTCTGATACTGCTTGGCCACGCTGACCACGAACCGCAGATTGGCCTTCGTGAGCTTCTCAAGCGCCCGCTGGTCCCCCTTCTTGATCCGACGGGCGAGGTCAATCTCCTCCTCGGACTTGAGGAGCTCAACCTTTCCGATCTCCTGGAGGTACTTGTCCAGCGACTGGCTTTCCCGGTTCGTGTATTGCTTGGTGATCTTAACCATGTGGTGCGTTCTTCGCTCCCATCATCCATTCTTTAGCGGGCGCCTGCGGCACGCAAGACTTCTTCTCCGTTCTCGTGTCGCCGGAGCAGGTCTGCTGAAACCACCGTCAGCCCCGGCATGCGCCGGAACCGTGCGGGTGAAGCTGTCACAAGCGGGAGGCGGCTCTCGACGCAGGTGCCGGCGACGAGCGCGCGCCACCGCCCTGCGTCTCCCGCCTTTCCCATCAGCGATGCGAACTTCGGCGCCTGCCGGGCGTTGAGCCCCAGGATCTTCGTGGCGCCCAGGGCATCTTCGACCGCGGACCGGCCCGTCTCCCCGGGGAACATCCCGAAGAGCTCGATCGCATTGAACACCGTCGTGTAACAGAGGAAGAGCCCGGCGGCCCGCCGCATGAGAGACGGCGACTCGCTCCCCCGCAGATGTGCAGCGATGATATCGGTGTGAAGCAGCACCTTGAGCGGGGTCGTCACCGGCGCGCCCTTCTCCCCCGGCCCGGACGGAGAGCCCCCTCGATGAGCAGGAACCGCGCGGCCGTTTCGCGGCTTACGAGCTGGGCCGAAGCGATGCGGTCCACTTCCTCATCGGCGATCCCGCGCGCCTTCAGCGCCGCCGACAGAGGTTCGTCGGTCACGCGCACGGCGACGACAGAACCCGCGAAGGCGCGGAGTCGTTCCGCGACCTCCGGCGACACGAGGACCTGCCCCTCCGGGGTGATCTGCGCCGTAAACGCCACGCCCGCTTCATCCCGCCGGGGTCCCGTGTTCACTCTCTACGATCCCTATGCCCGGGAGGTTGCGCCCGGACCCTTGAGATGAATGCGCCGCCCGGAGCGGGCTTTCCCCGTGCCGGGCGGCGGTCGCCTGATGGCCGGTCCCAGTGCCCGGGACGCTCAGACGTACACCTGCTTTTCGTTGCACTTGCAGACCTGCACCCGCCGCTCGTTGAACTTCCAGTGGCTGGTGGAGGGAGAGCGCTCTGAGGCCACGAGCAGAACGGGCTGGTAGACCGTCCCGCACACGGGGCATTTCTTCCCCCGCATCTCCCCTTTTTTCGCCTTATCCGCAAACGACTGCTGTTTTGCCATTGCTCCGTTGTCCTTTCACTTCACATTCTGCGCGCGGCCGGTCACACGACGCGGACCAGGTTTCCGCCGCCTTCGATGGCGTTTTCGAGCACGCGGGTTGCGCCCCGGACGACATCGGCGGCGCCCATGCCTTCGGAGAGGCCGCACACGCCGACGCTGACCGTCACGGAGAGTGCCCTGCCCGACACCTCGATCACGTGTCCTGCCACGAGCCTCCGGATCTTTTCCGCCCAGAGGTACGCGTCCCTCGCCACCGTTTCCACAAGGAGAATCCCGATGGTGTTCTTCTCGAGCACGCCGACGGTGTCATACGGCCGCACGTTGCCTCGCATCAATTTCGCGACTTCATTCAGGATGGTCTCCGTGCTCTCTTTCCCCCAGCGGTGGCCCAGCTCGTCGAGATTGTCCACCGTGACCGACACCAGCGAGAGCTCAGCCGAACAGTCTTCCGCCCTTACGACCTCGTCCTCGAGCCTCTTCATGAAGTGCTTCCGGCTTGTGAGCCCCATGAGGTGGTCCAGGCTGACGTACTCCCGGACGAGGTTCTGCATGTACAACACCTCGAGCGATGCCGCAGCATGCTGCACGAGCCGGTAGAGCTTCTCGACGTCCGTGCCGTTGAACGCGCCGATGCTTCCGTGCTCCAGCGTGATCGCGCCGTAGCAGCGGTTCAACGAACTGACCGGGATGCTCACGAACGACCCGCCCTGCGCGGGCGGCTCGTCATGCCGGAAGCGGCATCGACCGGCCGTCGACAGGTCGTTTTCAGTCTCAATCCGGGTCGAGGCGATCGACGCCCCGGCAATCGAATCCGGAACCTCCACAGGATCGCCTGCCGCAACGTACAGGGCGTCCAGCTTGCTGACGCTCCGCTGCACGACCCAGCGCTTCGCGTCCTCGGAATACATTACCACCGACAGCGCATCATGAGCGGTGAGGCGATTGGCCTCGTCAGCGATCGCCGAGAGAATCGTCTCCTCCGTAGGGGAGGACGCGATCCGGTCCTGCATGCGCCGCATCGAGTTCAGCAGCTCGGAGTCAAGCAACAGATCGTACTTGTCGGTGTAGCTCTTGATGAGCGCCGACACCAGCTTGGTCATCCTTCCGAGAATCGCGAAGGTCTCGGCCCCGAACGCGTCGTCGGCCTTGCTGTCCGCCACGATGACGCCGACCGGCTTGATGTCGTCCCCCACGCTCCTGAAGAACACGGGGACGCATATGACCGAGCGGATGCCCGGAGGCGCCTCGTAGTACCGGAGCAGCTCGGGTTCCGCGTTCGACGTCACGCTCCCGAGCAGCTGGGGCTTGGCCTCGAGTGCAACCTTGCTGACGAGATCGTTTTCGATCGGGAACCTGCGGCCGGACATGAACTGGTCGCTCTCGGTCGCCATCGATTCCAGGATCATCTGCCCTTTGTCGCGGTTCGCCCAAAAGAACGCGACCGTGTGCGCGAAGACCACATCCTTGATTACCAGCAGCACTTTGTCGAGCAGCGCGTGAAACTCGCTCTTCGGCTCGATGTCCGTCAAGGCGGGGTCGCTGTCAAGGTCGAAAAAATCGACGATGGTCAGCTCTCGAACCGTTTCCTCCTTCAGGGGCGCCGGCGCGGGCTGCACGGTCTTTGTCGTGGGAACGACCGTATGCTCCTCAGATTCCTCGAGCTCCCGCACCACATACCCCGATACGGATGACTGGAAGTCGTCAAAGAGCAGTTTCTTCATGGGTCCCTGGGGCGGTTGTTCTCTGATGTCCACTTCGCGGGATTGGAACGACGGCAGCGAAGGGAATTCCTCCCTCACAACCATTGCGACCACAACGCCTGCCGCCCCCAGCAACAGGCCGCCCACCGTCCAACCTACCGGAGAGCCAAGAAAAAGACCAATGGTGAGCCCCGCCATCCCACCTGCTGCGACGGCGATCACTCGAACGAAATGTGATTTCACCGTCACCATGGCGCCACCATCGGTCGGATCCCAGTAACGTGTTCGGGGAAAGGAGAACGAATTTGTGAATTTTACGAAAAAAAACGGGGGAAGTCAATTATTCCGCACCAAATTCTCATGTTTTTGCCCCGATTCTCCCCCGCCCGATCGCCCACGCGGCGATCGTCATGCCGTCCCAGACCTCTCCGGACCGGATCCGGGCGTCCAGATCCTCAGGCGGGAGCATAACCAGCTCGAATTCCTCGGTCTCGTCGGGCGCCTCCCCCACGAACGAGAGATCGCGGGCAATGTAGACGCGGCACATCTCGTCCGTAACGCCGTTGTACGGGTTGAACTCGCCGGCCAACAGAAGCGTGTTTCCGGAGTAGCCGGTTTCTTCGGCAAGCTCCTCCCAGGCCGTCCTGTCATGCGAGGACCCGTCCTTGACACTCCCGCACGGAAACTCCAGGCTCTCCTTCGCCGCAAGGTACCGATACTGGTTGACGAGCAGGAGCTGCCCGTCCGGCAGGACCGGGATCACCATCGACGACCCGTTGGTATGGACATAATGATACTCCCCTCGCTTACCGGAGGGGAGTTCGAAGTGATCCAGCATGTACGTCCACCAGGGGTTCTTCGACGCGACCGAAGAACGCAGCCGTCTCCAAACTTCAAGCGTCATCGGCGGTGCTCGACGAGCTCCTTTTCGGAAAAGAAGTAACCGATTTCAATCCTTCCGTTCTCGGCGGAATCCGATCCGTGAACGATGTTTTCTCCTTTGCTCGCGGCGAACTCCTTGCGGATCGTGCCCGGCGCGGCATCTTTCGGATCCGTCGCGCCGATCAGCGTCCGGAAATCCGCCACCGCGTTCTCCTTCTCGAGCGCGATGGGGACGCACGGCCCCGAGTTCATGAACTTCACCAGGTCGTCATAGAACGGGCGGCCGCGGTGGACGGCGTAGAACCCGCCGGCCGTGTCACCCGTCAATTTCACCATCTTCATGGCGAGAATGCGGAACCCCGCCTTCTCGATCCGGGCGACGACCTCGCCCATGAGGTTGCGTTTTACGGTATCAGGTTTAAGAATTGCCAGCGTTCGTTCGAGAGCCATAAGTCTACTGGTTGTGGGTGTGATGTGTGTTGTGCGTATGATGCTTCCGGTGCGTCGCGCGCGTTTCGCGAGTCGAATCGTGCGCGCACCCTGAGCCGAGTGCGCCGGTTTGCGCCCCGACCCGGATCGGGCGCGCTCCCCGGGGGGCCCCCCGGGCTGCGCGCTCAGGGCCTCAGCGTCTGTGCCTGGCTCCAGCGCCAGCCTTGCCCGACCTGCGGGCCTTCCCCGCGGCACTGACCCTGGCCCGACGCCCGACAGGCTTCGGCCGGCTCCTCTGCGAAGCGGCGCCTTTGCGGAGCTTCAGGATCATCTCGATCGCTTCGCCGATCAGGGCGGGGCTTTCAACCACCGTGATCCCGGCCGCCTTCATGACGTCCATCTTCTCCTGGGCGGTGCCCTTGCCGCCGGCAATGATCGCTCCCGCATGCCCCATGCGCCGCCCCGGCGGCGCCGTCCGGCCGGCGATGAAGCCAACGACCGGCTTCTTCATCGATGATCGAACGTATGCGGCGGCCTCTTCCTCGGCGGTCCCGCCGATCTCTCCGATCAAGACCACAGCCTCGGTCCCGGGATCTTCGTTGAACAATCGGAGGGCGTCGACGAACCTGGTCCCGATCACCGGATCGCCGCCGATGCCGATGCAGGTCGACTGCCCGATCTTCCGCTCGGTCAACTGCCACACGGCCTCGTACGTCAGGGTTCCACTCCTTGAGACCACACCCACTTTGCCGGGCTTGTGAATGAACCCGGGCATGATGCCGACCTTGCACTGGCCGGGGCTGATGATTCCCGGGCAGTTCGGCCCGATGAGGCGGACTCCCTTCGAGGTCACGAACTCGTACGCCTTTAGCATATCGCGCGTCGGAATCCCCTCAGTGATGCACACGACCAGCGCGATGCCGGCCGCGGCTGCCTCGATGATCGCGTCAGCGGCGAAGGCCGCCGGCACGAAGATCACGGAGACGTTCGCCCCGGTCGCCTCGACCGCCTGGGCGACCGTGTCGAACACCGGGACCTCCCGCGTGAACCTGTCCTTCTCGTTCCCGCCGTACATGGTGCCGCCTTTTCCGGGCGTCACGCCCGCCACGACGCGCGTACCGTA
>Ga0105106_10002052_pt1 | contig 14461 bp, 14 predicted proteins | sample PPLLaktember2015_5_FD_79109 | JGI IMG/M metagenome (GOLD analysis project Ga0105106, IMG submission 79109) | Freshwater sediment microbial communities from Prairie Pothole Lake near Jamestown, North Dakota, USA - PPLs Lake P8 Core (1) Depth... | ecosystem: Environmental > Aquatic > Freshwater >...
TCCAGGGCCGGACGACACACGCCTGACGGCCAGCTTCGATGGCCCTGGCCGGGCGGTCCAATGCGGCCGCGCGATCGCAGCCGTCGCCGCCCGTTCGGGCATCGGCATCCAGGCAGGAGTCCACATCGGCGAGTGCGACCCCACGCGGTCCGTCGGCCCGATCTTCGCCATCAGCGAAGCCCTGGCTGCCGCCGCTCGCCCCGGCGAGGTGCTCGTCTCGCGAACGGTCGTCGACCTCGTGCCCGGGTCGGGAATCGAGTTCGCGGATCGCGGTCCGCTTCCAATTCCCACCCTCCCGCGCGATCTCCAATCGTACGTCGTCAAGTAGCGGACCGAGGACTGAGGACTGAGGACTGAGGACCGAGGACCGAGGACCGATTCACCACCCCATTCTCACCTCCCTCTCACGTCTTTCATCTCAGGGCTTCGTATCGTCACGATGGAGGTACGAAGCGATGTCCCGTTCGTTCACGATTGCCCTAATAGTCGCCGCCGCGCTGAGCCCCTCGTTGCCGGGCCGCGCAACCGCGCAGACGCAGACGATCGCCGCGCCCACGCACAAGCACTACGATCGGCCGGCCGAGTACGATCAGCCCGTCGATCCCGGCAAGCCGCTCGCCCCGCGGCTCCAGAATCTCGGCGTGCACACCTTTCCGGTCAGCACGAACGTGTCGCGCGCCCAGTTGTTCATGAATCAGGGCTTGAACCTGACGTACGCGTTCAACCACGCGGAGGCCGGGCGCGCCTTCGCAGAGGCCGCCCGTCTCGATCCGTCCCTCGCGATGGCCTACTGGGGCCAGGCGCTGGTGCTCGGCTCGAACATCAACAACCCGATGAGCCCCGACGACGAGGCGAAGGCGCTCGCACTGGTCCAGCAGGCGCAGGCCCGCAAGGACAAGGCGACCCGACGCGAGCGGGCCTACATCGACGCGCTGGCCGCCCGGTACACCGGCAAGGCGGAAGACCGACCGGCCGCCGACCGGGCGTTCGCCAACGCGATGGGCCGCCTCGTCGAGATGTTCCCGACAGATCTGGACGCCCGGACCCTCCACGCGGAGTCGCTGATGGACCTTCGTCCATGGAACTACTGGACACGCGACGGGCAGCCGTACGACGAGACGCGCCAAGCCCTGGCCGCGCTCGAACGCGTGCTGAAAGTCCACAGGAACCATCCGGGTGCACTGCACCTGTGGATCCACGTCTGGGAATCGACCGACACACCTGAGCGCGCGGAAGCGGAAGCCGATCGGCTCCTGCCGCTCATGCCTGGCGCCGGGCACATCGTCCACATGGCCGCGCACATCTACCAGCGTGTCGGACGGCACGCCGACGTCATCTCCTCGAACCTGCTGGCGGCCAAAGCCGACGAGGACTACATCACGCAGTGCCGGGCGCAGGGCCTCTACCCGCTCGGGTACTACCCGCACAATCTGCACTTCATCTGGATGGGCGCAACGTCCAGCGGCCAGCGCGATCTCGCGCTTTCTTCCGCCCGACGGGTCGCCGGCGCGATTCCGCACGAGGCACTGGGCAGCGTGCCGATTCTCCAGGGCTTCGTGGTCGTGCCGTACTGGGCGATGGTGCGCTTCGGCCAGTGGGACGACATCCTCGCCGACAGCGGGCCGCACTTCGAGACGCCCTTCACGAAGGCCGTGTGGCGATTCGCCCGCGCGATGGCCCTGACGGCGAAGAGCCGGCTCGAAGAAGCCGAGACCGAGCTGGCTCAGTTGAACACGCTCGTGGCCGATCCGGCGCTCGCGGGCCAGACGACGTTCTCGTACAACAGCGGTCTGGCGATCATGCGGATCGCCCCCGAGGTCGTGGCGGGCGAGATCGCCGCGAGGCGCAAGGACTTCGACAAGGCGCTGCTGCATCTCGAGCGCGCCGTTCGATACGAGGACGCGCTGATGTATCAGGAGCCGCACGACTGGTACGCGCCGGTGCGCCAGCATCTCGGCGCGGTGCTGCTCGAAGCCGGTCGGCCGGATGAGGCCGAGGTGATCTTCTGGCAGGACCTCAACAAGCATGCGGAGAACGGATGGTCGCTGTTCGGTCTCGCGCAGGCGCTCCGCGCGCAGGGCAAGGCCGCGGAAGCGGCGTTGGCCGAGTCGCGGTTCCGCAAAGCGTGGAAGGATTCCGACATCACGCTGTCGTCCTCGCGGTTCGGAGGTGAGCGGTGACGACCGCACTGGCGGCCGGGCCGTTCGTGATCCAGCCTGGCGGTGGCCTGGACGCCCCGCTGGCACGACTCGGCACGGTCCACAAGATCCCGTCGCGCGTCATCGATGGACGACTCGCGATCGTCGAGCACACGCTGCCGCCGCGCCACCTGGCGGCCCCGCGGCATCGGCACTCCCGTGAAGACGAGTTGTCGATCGTCCTCGAAGGCACGCTTGGCGTGTTGCTCGGCGACACCGTCATCACGGCCGGGCCTGGCGCGTACGTGCTGAAGCCGCGCGGGCAATGGCACACCTTCTGGAACGCTGGCGACACGGAGCTGCGCCTCATCGAGCTCCTGACGCCTGGCGGGTTCGACGGGTACTACGCGCGGCTGTCTCCCCTGCTCGAGGCGGCGGCCGCGCCCGATCCGGCGGCGATCCAGAACATGGCCGCCGAGTATGGTGTCGAGTTCGACTTCGACGGCGTCGCGGCGTTCTGCCAGCGGTTCGGTCTGCGATTCGAGTGATTTCGGATAACGTAGAGGGCCAACACAGAACTTCCGAGGAGGCGTTCGAGATGGTGAGACGAATCGTGATGAGCGGCGCGCTGGCGCTGCTCGTGCCGTCGATCGCGCAGGCCCAGGTGCCCGGCCGGCTTGGATCGCTGGACTTCGGCACGGCCCCGCGGCTGACGGTGGCGCAGAACGCCGCGCAGGCCGGCGGCACGGGCGCATCGACGTTCGACGTTGGCGGCTACATCGGAGGCGAGCTCGACAACTCGGAAGACTGGTTCCTGATCGGCGGACACGCCGTGATGAGCTTCGAAGGCACGCCCTTCAAGATCAACCCGCGCTTCACCTATCACCCGTTCGACGGCGGCAAAGTCGTGCAGGTCGACGTGAACGTGGTGCGCGACTACGACCTGGCCACGCCGGGGCGGTTCCGTCCGTACGTCGGCGTCGGCGGCGCGTTCATGCGGACGTCGTTCGACGGCTTCGAATCGGACAGCGCGGTCGGGCTGAACCTCCTGTCCGGCGTGCGGCTGAAGATGGAGGGCGACTCGCGCTTCGAGCCCTTCCTCCACGCGCAGTACACGATCGTCCGCGACCAGTTCAACAGCTTCACCATCACCATCGGCGCCAATTTCAGCGTGCGGTGATCGGGGATGGGTGACGTGGACGCGCGCGTCACGCTGCCCAACGTACTTTCAGCCTCGAGGCTCGTGGCCGCGCCGGCGCTCGTCGTGAGCGCGGCGCTCGGTGCGACCACGGCCTTCCTCGCGATCGTCGCCACGGCGTTGATCTCCGACGCGATCGACGGACCGATCGCGCGCGCCCGTGGCCAGGCGTCCCTCTTCGGCGCGCGGCTCGACAGCGCGGCCGACTGCGCGCTCTACTTGTCCGCGCCGGCGGCGCTGCTGCTGCTCTATCCGAACCTTCGCGCCCTCGAAGGGATCACGATCGGGCTCATCTTCCTCGGATACGCCGTCCCGATCGTGGCCGGGCTGGTGAAGTTCCGTCGCCTCACGTCGTACCACACGCGGCTCGCGCGAATCGCCGGCGTCCTGCTGTCGGCGGGCGGCTTCTACTGGGCCGCCGTCGAGAGCGGCTGGCTGCTACGCCTGGCGACGGCGGTGCACCTCGTGTCGGCGGTCGAAGAACTGTCGATCACCTGGCTCCTGCGTGAATGGAAGACCGACGTGCCGTCGGCCTGGGCCGCGTGGCTCACACGCGGCGGGATCAGCGAGACCCGATGGGGGTCACCTCGTACGGGTACCACGGACAGAGGCTGATTCGCTGATCCGCCTCGGCTCCCGTGAGGCGGGCCATCGCACGGTGGGGGCTGCCCGCGAGGGCGACCGGCAGGATCAACGGCGCGCCGGATACTCGCCACATCTCGATCCGGGTCACGTGCCCGCCCCGGACCCACCCCGGGATCCCGCCGGCGCCATAGGCTGTCATCTCGTCGGCGAGCGTGCGCTGCTGGGTCGGCTCGGCAAGGTTGTACGCGCGCGGATGGAAGCCTCGCATGGTGCCCTCGGGCCATCCGACCGCACGCGGCGACAACGGCGCTGTCGAGGCGAGATATAGCAGCACGGGGCCACTCGACTCGACATCTGCCGCGACGAGCGCCAGATGGTCGGATGGGACCATCACGTCGCGCCACTCCTGCGCGAGCGGCGCGGTGCAGGACATCCCCTGCCGAACTTCCGCGAGCCCGCCGATGCGACGATCGCCTGCGTCGCGGAGCTGCAGGCCAAGATGCTGCAGCCGACCTTGCGCTCGTGGCAAGGCGAACACGCGGGCACCGGGAACCGCGATCCCGACCCTGTCATTGGACAGCGCGGCGACGATGCCGGCTCGATCGGACGAGATCACCCGCAATCGGCGGCTCTCCCGGACGCGGCCCGGAAGCGCCCGGATCAGCAAGTCCGTCAGTGCGTCTTCCGCCACAAGCAGAGAGTCCGCGGGCATGAGACCGACGACGGCCGCGAAGGTGTTTCGGGAGATGCGTTCGTGCCCGAGCGGCGCCAGGCTCGTCGGAAGGGTCGCCTTCGGCATCTGCAGGAGTTGAAGCACGACGAGCGCGATGGCCAGCGCGGCGGCGCCGATCCGCCGCGGCGTCGAGAAATCCAGGGCCCGTCGGGCCTCTGCAAGCCCACCAGCGGCCAGCATCCAGAAGGCCAACGCAAGAGGGGCCAGCGCGCGAGTGGGGTCGCCGTTGGATCCGGCCGCCCAGATCGAGGCAAGCGCCATGAGCACGATCATCACGGGTGAGTCGCGCCGCGTGCCTCTCGAGGCCACCAGCCCCAGCGCAGCAAGGGCGATCGCCAGCGGCGTGGCCGCCAGCACCGCGCGCGCATCGACGAGCACGCGGGCGAAGTCCGGCGCTTCGGGCCACACGCACCCGATCGCCCCTGAGCTCAGCCCGACAGGGTGAGACAACACGGCCGGCATCGCGGCCAGCACGAGCAGCGGAAGGGCGATCGCGCACGCGCCGGCGATTGCCGCGAAGAGCCCCTTCGCACGGACCGTGCGCCCGGAGAGGCCGGTCCAGACGGACCATCCTGCGACGATCGCAAACGGCGCCGCCAGCGAGGGAACCACCGCGCTGGCCAGTGTCAGGAACACCGTCGTCTGCGCAAGCCGCCTCCCGCGCGAAGCGGCCAGGCCGTCGAGTGCCGTGACGCGCGCGAGCCAGGCCGCGCCAGCGAGACCGACGACGATCGCTGGTCCCGGCGCGAGCACGGGAAGGAACAGCGGAGACACCGCTGCGGCCAGTCCCGCGGCGATGGCGAGGAACGCCGAGGACGTCGCGCGGAACAGGACGAGGCCGAGCATCAGGAGCGCGAACAGCACCGCGCCGGCGTTCGCCGTCGTGACGATCGTGCCGAGCGCCGCATCGGGCCACGTGCGGCTGGCGATCACCGCCGCGAGATCGTACAAGCCTGGGCACGTCGCCGGTTCCGCAAGCGGCGCGGGTCGCGGCAGCGTGAGGGCCGCTCCCCCACCGGCCACGACGAGTGCGGCGAGCCAACCTGATGTCCGGCGGTGCAAAGGAAGGATCCGTCCCGGCAGCATCACCGGCACGGCATGCTAGCATGCCGTGCCATGCGTGCCGCGACGCTCGCCGCGACGGGCGATCCCGGATCCCGGCGCGCACACACCGCAGAGATGCGTACGGCGCTGGCCATCGGCTGGCTGCTCGTGATCGCCAGAAGTCTCGTCTACACCATCTTCGAGCAGGCGCAATTCGATTCCGATCAAGCCATCGTCGGCCTGATGGCCAAGCACCTCAGCGAGGGCCGGGCCTTTCCGCTCTTCTTCTACGGTCAGGCGTACATGCTGGCCGTCGAGTCCTGGCTCGCCGTGCCGTACTTCTGGATCGCCGGCCCGACCGTGGCCGCCCTGCGCGCGTCGCTCATCGGCACCAATCTCGCCGTCGTCACGCTCCTGATTGTCGGATTCCACCGATGGGGCGGTCTGCGCCCGCTGTATGGACTGGTCGCGGCGACGTTCTTCGCCTTCGTGCCGCCGCACACCGCGGCAGACCTGCTCGAGGCGCAAGGAGGCAACATCGAGCCGTTTCTGTGGGTGCTCGTGCTCTGGATCGTGCGCGATCGCCCGTTCTGGTTCGGATCGCTCCTCGCGATCGGCTTCCTCAATCGTGAGTTCACGGTCTACGCGGTGCCGGTGTTGATCCTCGGGCAGGCCTGCTCGGGTGTCATCTGGCGCATGGCCACGTGGCGCACGTGGCTGTTCGCGCTCGCGGCATTCCTGGCCGTGTGGCAGGGCGTGCAGGCGCTGAAGCCGGTGGCCGATCTCATGGGGCCGGGCACGCGCGGCGAGCTGCTGTCCGGTCAGACCGGCTCGCAGATCGAGAATCTCGCGAATCGCACGCGCATGGAGGTGACGAGCGTGCCGGCGCGCGCGTGGACGCTCGTTCGCGCGGATGTGTCAGCGCTCATGGGCGGCAGGGCCATCGTGAGCGGCATGGCCAATCAGGGACGGGACTGGATGGGCTGGCTGCTGGCAGTGGCAGCCATCGTGGCCGCGTGCCGAATCGCCTTCCTCGCCTGGACCGGACGGGGGCCGCTGCGGACAGGGGCCATGGGCTGGTACGTGCTCGGCGTGGGCCTGATGGCGGTGGCCGGGTATGCCGTCTCGCGTCCGGCCGTGGACGTGATCCGGCGCTATCTCCTGCTCAGCATCTTCATCCCCGTTGGCGTCACCGCGATCTGGCTGGCCCTCGAGCCGCGCCGCCTCGTGCGCCACGCGATCGTGGGCGTCGTGATTGGCTGGGCCATCTTCTCTGGCGTCGACAACTGGCGACAGTTTGCACGATACGCGTCGGGAGAGGTGCCCAACGACATGCGAGTCCTCATCGCCGCGCTCGACGCTCGCGGCGTGACCGTCGCGGACGCTCCCTACTGGCGTGCGTACAAGCTGTCGTTCCTCACAGAGGAACGCATTAGGGTGGCCTCCACCGACTTCGTGCGCATCGACGAGTACCAGACGATCGCCGCGGCCGAAGGCGCGAACCTCAGGCACATCCGGGAGTCGCCCTGCCCGGGCGGCGAACATGTCGCCGGCTGGTACTTGTGCCGCGACTGACCTCGGGACCCGAACCGCGCTATAGTGCGGCAACGCCCCACATCGGCGTTCATGCTCCGGAGGTGCTCGTGCGCATGCCAGTGGTGGCTCGTCCGCTCCTGGGACTGGTTCTCGTGGGGTTGCTGTCTCCACCGGTCGCGGCGCAGTCGCGAGCCATCGCTCCGGATGATTCGCCCGCCCTTGTGCACGGGCTCAGCGCGACGCTCGCTGGAGCCGCTTTCTCAGATCTGTCCTTCGATTCAGGCGTCTGGCCCACGGCGGCCGACCCGACGGGCGCTGTACAGGCCGGCTCGCCACATGGCCGCCGGCATCAATGGGGACTCGGCGGACGGACCGGCGGGTTCACCATCGGCATCGGGGGCAGCGTGCGCTACTGGCGCACGGCGAGATGGGGCATTCAGGCGGACATCTCCCGTTACACCGCCGAGTGGGCCTCGGGCAGCGCCGGCGTGCTCCAGTTCTCGCCTGTCGCCCTGTTCGTGCTGGGCAATCCCGAGCTTCAGAAGGACACGCAGGTCCGGCCGTACGCCGGCGCCGGCCTGAACATCTTCAAGGCGTCGAAGGACGTGGTCTCGGAAGGGGAATCGACGACGAGCGCGGGCGTCGCGGTGTTCGTCGGCGCGGAGTTGGTCTTCCCGCAGCTGCCGAACTTCGGAGCGAGCGGCGACATCGGTTTCTATCAGACAGGCAGCTTTGGCGGCGTCGACATCGGAGGGTTCGCGATCACCATCTCTGGGCACTACTACATCAGATAGAGACAGGAAGGCGGTCGGCCATGATTGAGATCCGCACGGTGCTCTGCCCGGTGGACTTTTCGTCCGCAACACCCCGCCAGGTCGAGCTCGCAACGGCCCTGACCCGCGCCTTCGGTGCCCGGTTGGTCCTTCATCACAACATGACCGCTCTCGCGCCTGGCGCGGGTGTCGGGTGGATGTGGAACGCCGACCATCCACCGGAATCGCCGGCCGTCGTCGAACGCAAGCTGCAGGAACTGCTCGCCGAGATCGCTCCGCAGGTGCCCGTCGAGGCGCGCATGACCAGCGGGCAGGTCTCGGAAACGGTGATCACGATGAGCGACACCGTGGATGCCGACCTGGTCGTGCTCAGCACGCACGGCGCCACTGCGGAGGACCACACGTCGATCACTGAAGAGGTGCTGGCGCGAGGCCGACGTTCGGTGCTCGTGCTGCACGACACGAACGAGGAGCGCCATGCGCCCAGCTGCGCGCTGGCTTCGGGGCAGCGCCACGTCGCGCTCGTGCCGACCGCCCTGGCGCAGGACTCGCCCGCGCCACTCCAGGTGGCGTTCGACCTGGCCCGTCGCCTGCCGCTCTCGCTGCACCTCCTCCATCTCGTGCCGAACGGCGGGCGCCGCGCCGCAGCAGGAGACGAATCGCACCGCGAGATCGAAGGGCGGCTCCGGGCCCTGGTGCCGTTGGACATCGCGCCCCACGTGACGTGCCACGTCGACGACGGCGACGCCGTGGCAGGCATTCTGCGGACAGCGGCCGAGTTGTCGGCCGCATGCATCGTGATGGGCGAGCACACTCGCGCGCCGCTACGCCGCTGGTTCAGTCGCGACACGTCACGCGCCGTGCTCCATCAGGCGCCGTGCCCGGTGTGGTACGTGCCCGCCGCACGCGCGAACTGAGACCAGGGACCGGAAGGCCGCCGACGTTTTGACAACGGCCCGGCGGCAGACGATCATCGTCGGCGTGATCCAGAAGAAGATCGCGCTGCTCGGTGCGCCGGGTGTGGGCAAAACGAGTCTCGTCCGGCAGTTCGTCGAGAGCCTGTTCGACGAGAAGTACCTCACGACCATCGGCGTCAAGGTGGACAAGAAGCAGGTCCAGATGCGCGGCCAGGACGTCGTGCTGATGCTCTGGGACGTGGCGGGCGCCGAAGAGACGTTCGCCGTGCCCAGCTCGTACGTCCGTGGCGCGGCTGGCTACCTGCTCGTCGTCGACGGCACGCGTCCCGAGACCGTGGAGCGCGGCCTCGACATCGTGGAGCAGATGCTGCGCGAGGTTGGCACCCTGCCGTTCGTGCTGGTGCAGAACAAGATCGACCTCAGCGACGACTGGCGAATCGGAGAGGCGGACCTGGCGCCGTTCTCCCGCTTCGGCCAGCCGACCATTCGCACGAGCGCACGAACCGGCACCGGCGTGGAGGACGCTTTCCTGCGCCTGGCTGAAGCTGTCCTGAACTGAGCACTCCACGCCCGGGCTCGGGCACTCGGGGTCAGGCGCTGGGCGCTGCGCGGTCGGGGCTGGGCAGTGGGCCAGAGGCCCTGTCGTACAGGCTCGTGCTCTTCAGAGATCGTATGTCGTTTCGGCCCTGGCGAACTCGATGCTGGTCGTGCCGCCCGCCATGCGGCGGGCGATCGACTCGTCGAGCCAGTTGCGCTCAGTCCAGTCGCGATTCGGATCGTGGTGGCCGAGAAGGGCGCGGCGAACGCCGCAGGCGGTTGCCATATCGATGACGTCCTCGATGCAGCTGTGGCCCCAGCCCGCGCGCGAGAGGGCGCCGCTCGTGCCGATCCCCTTGATGCCGTCGTACTCGGCGCGCAGGTACTGGGCGTCGCGATAGAGCAGGTCGGCGCCCGTCGCCTGCGCGATGAGCGCGTCCTCCGCCGAGCGGCTCGCCTCGGCGGCCGGATGGTCCGGCGCGCCGTGCCACAGCTCGTGATCCGTGCAGAACACGAGGACCTTCCCGCCGTGCTCGACCCGATAGGCCAGGCACGGGGCCGGGTGGAACACCTCGAAGGGCGTGATGGTGGTCGCGCCGATACGGATCGGCTCGGCCGGATCGTGGACCACTGCGTTCAGCGAGGGTTGACCGGCCGGATTGGCGGCGGAGTGATGGCCGATGAGACATGCGTGGAACTTCGCCGGCATCACGCCAAAGAAGATCGGCGTTTGCACCCCCTGCACGGTGTCGTCCACCTGGCGCGAGAAGATGCCGAGGTTGAAGTCCAGCGCCCGCAGGAACTGCCGGTTGCCGTAGACGTGGAGGTGGTTGCGCGGATCGAAGCACACGGCGGCCTGGTCGAACCCCTCGGTGTGATCGAGGTGGCTGTGGCTGCCGAACAGGTGCAGGTGCCGCTCGGGTTGCGCGGCCCACTTGGCCTGGAGGTCGCGGGCGCAGTTGCGGAACCCGCTGCCGCAATCGAACACGATGTCATAGCCGTCAGCGGTCTCCACGCGGATGCACGTGGTCCATCCCCCGTACACGCGCGGCTCCGGCACGTCGAACCGCGCGCGGAACGCCGCGAGGGTCTTTCGGTTGATGGGGCCGCCGATCAGTTCCTCCACCGAATCGGGCAGCCTGCCCCGCTCGCCGGCCATTCGGGCGAAGTCCTCGAACACCAGCCGGAGCAGCTCGTGATCGGACTGCTCCTGGAAGGCGGCGCGCTCGGCGCGCGAGGGAAACACCGAGCCGCTTCCCTGGGTGCCGTACAGGTGCACTCGAAGGGTTGAAATGGGCGCGTCGCTCATCGGGATCAGAGGTGTCTCACCACCGCGTCCACTTCGTCGCTCGAGCCGATGATCACGCTCGTGCGCTGATGGATGCTCGTCGGCTGGATGTCAAGGATACGGCCCGCGCCGTCGTCCGCGCCCGTCATGGCCTTGCCGCCGGCCTGCTCCACGATCATGCCGATCGGGTTCGCTTCGTACATCAGGCGCAGCTTGCCGCCGGGGTTCTTCTTGGTCGGCGGGTACAGGAACACGCCGCCCTTGAGCAGCGTGCGGTGGATGTCGGCCACCATCGACCCGATGTAGCGGCTCGAATACCCGTGCTCGTGCGCCCAGTCGAGGTACCGGCCGAACCCAGGTGGAAACGTGCCGCGGTTCGCCTCGTTCACCGAATACGTCTTGCCGCTCTGTGGAATCCTGAGCTGGCCCTTCACCAGCACGAACGTCCCAATCGACGGGTCGAGCACGAACATGTCCACGCCCTTGCCCGTGGTGAGCACGAACACCGTGGACGACCCGTACAGAACGTAGCCCGCGGCGACCTGCTGCGAGCCTGGCTGGCAGAGCGTCTCGACCGCGCCGGGAATGGTGGGATCGTTGCGGAGGATCGAGAAGATGGTGCCGACGCCGACGCTCACGTCCAGGTTCGACGAGCCGTCGAGCGGATCGAACACGACGCAGTACTTCCCGCCTTCGCTGCCGCGCCGAAGGATCGTGGGCTCGTCGTCTTCCTCCGACGCGACCACGGCCACACTCGGACGGTTGCCCAGGCAGGTCATCAGGATGTCGTTGGCGATGACATCGAGCTTCTGCTGCGCCTCGCCGTGGACGTTGTCCGCGCCCAGGTCTCCGAGCACGTCCTCGATGCGCGCCAGCCGGACCTTGGCGGAGATGGCTTTGGCCGCCAGCGACAACGCCGACAGGATCCAGGTGAAGTCTCCCGTCGAACCCGGATGGTTCTCTTCACCCTGCAGGATGTGCGACTGGAGCGAGAAGATGTTCGGACGTCCCGGTGCCCGGGGCGCCGGCGGCGTGGTGTTCATGGCGCAGAAGGTATCACACGGGTTGGAGGCATCGGCCTCGAGCCGAGTCCGTCACTGACGGTTCTTTGCCCAGTGCCCGATCCCGCTAGACTGTCGGGCTGTGGACGACGACAAGAAACCGTTTCACAATCCGTTCGCTGCCCTCGAGGCGCTTCGGGGATCTCTGCCCGAGCCGCCCCCGTCGAGCGCCACGCCACCGCCGACGCCCGCGTCGCCTTCGCGGGAGGCGACCGGCAGCCATGGGCCGGCACCGCGCAGCGTGCCCCGTGCCGTCGTGCGCCTCGAACGCAGCGGACGCGGCGGCAAGGAAGTGACCGTTGTCGTTCATCTCGAGATCGCCCCCGTCGAGCGTGAACGGTGGCTCAAGGCGCTGAAGGCGGCACTCGGCTGCGGCGGCCAGATCGAAGGCGGCTCCCTGATGTTCCAGGGCGATCAGCGCCAGCGGCTGGCGAAACTCCTGAGCGACCGTGGCGTAAAGAAGGTCACCGTCGCGGGGCCGAGTTGATTCGTCGGCGAGCTCAGGCCTTCTTCTCGAACTGCTTCCTCTCGGCGTCGGGCATGCCGTACGTGTGCTCGTCTCCCGGAAAGGTGCCCTTGCGGACGTCGGCGGCAAAGCGCTCGAGCGCCGTGCGGGTCGTCGTGGCCAGGTCGGCATAGGCCTTCACGAATCTCGGCGGCGCCGCCGTGAGTCCCAGCAGGTCGTGCCACACGAGCACCTGGCCGGCGCAGTCGCGGCCCGCGCCGATGCCGATGGCGGGAATCGGGATCGCTTTCTGGATCCGCGCAGCCACGGTGGGGGGCATGGCCTCGAGCACCAGGCTGAAACACCCCGCCTTCGCCAACGCCATCCCGTCGTCTACGATCCGCCGCGCCGCGGAGGCCGTCCGCCCCTGAGCCTTGTAGCCACCAAGCATCGTGGCCGACTGCGGGGTGAGGCCCACGTGGCCCATCACCGGAATGCCGGCGTCGAGGATGGCGGAGACGCGATCGATGGTGCGGCCCGCGCCTTCGAGCTTCACGGCGTCAGCGCCCGCCTGGAGGAAGCGCACCGCGTTCTCCACCGCGGACTCGTCGGAGACCTGATACGACCCGAACGGCATGTCGGCCACGAGCATGGCGTGATCGGTGCCGCGCGACGCGGCCCGCGTGAACACGAGCATCTCGTCCATCGTGACCGGCACGGTGGACGTGCCGCCAAGCACCGTGGTGCCGGCCGAGTCGCCGACGAGAATGATGTCGATGCCAGCCTGATCGGCAAGCCTGGCGCTCGGGGCATCGTAGGCGGTCACCATCACGAGCCGCTCACCGGCCCGAAATCGCTCAGCGAGATCGGGCGGCGTGATCTTCCTGGTGCGGGAACCCGGCGAGGTGCGGCTCATCGAGGGGTACATTATCAATCAGACGCGTCGCGCCTGCCCGGACGGCGATGACCAGCGTGGGCCGGCCGTCGAACCCGGCGACCTCACAATACTCGACATCGAGCGCCCCGAGGCCCGCCGACGCCATGGCGGCACGCGCCGCCGACACGACATCCCGGCCCGACAAGTGTGCGCGAAGTCCGGCCTCGAGCGCGCGCGGAATCGCCCGGGCGCGCGCACGCTCGTCGGCGGACAAGCGTGCGTTGCGCGACGACAGCGCGAGTCCATCGGCATCCCTGACCGTGGGCGCGGTCCGGAGCTCGATCGGCAGATGGAGGTCGCGCACGACCTGGCCGATCACGGCCACCTGCTGGGCGTCCTTCTGGCCGAAGAACGCGACGGTGGGCTGAACGATGCTGAAGAGCGCCACACAGATTGTGGCCACGCCATCGAAATGCCCTGGACGAAACGCGCCTTCGAATCCGACCGCCGCCCCCCGCACCGCCACCGACGTCGCGTGATCGTGCGGGTAGATCTCGTCACTGGCCGGCACGAACAGCACATCCACGCCCTCGGCCTCGACCATCGCGGCATCGAGGCCTTCCTGGCGTGGGTACTTCGCCAGGTCGGCCGGATCGTTGAACTGGCGGGGATTCACGAAGATGCTCGCCACGACGAGTCCGCAGCTCCGACGCGCGAGACGAAACAAGGAAGCGTGCCCTTCGTGAAGGGCACCCATCGTGGGCACGAGGCCAATCGTCCTCGTCTGGCGGGCCGGAGCCAGCTCGCGGCGCAAGTCGGCGACCGTCCGCAGGAGCCTCATGGCCTGGTGACCTCGGCGAGCGCCTCATAGACAGGCACCACGTCCGGCAGAGACTCGCCAAGCGCCTTCACGTGCGCCTCGACTGTCGCCCAGTCGCCGCGGGCAAACGGACCGGTCATCTCGAAGTGGTTCTCGATCGTACGCTGCATCAGCGGAACCAACGCGCCCTGCGGCGCGCCCGCCTGCTCGCATGCCCGCGACGCCATCCGGTAGATGGTGACGAGGTAGCTGGACGCGATCGTAGCGCCGGCGTGGTAGAGCGCACGCAAGGAATCCTCGAGCTCGAACGGGCGCAGGCCGAGGATCTCCGCGAGCCACCAGCCGTGCGCACGCGCCTCGTCTGTCGCCGCCGTGACGGCCGCCCAGGCGCCATCGAGCTGCTCCGGACCACGCGACCGCACGAGCGTCTGCAGAGGATGCACGCTGAACCGGCGTTCGTGCGGCGCCAGCGCCGAGAGCGGCGTCGCGCCGCTCACGTGTGCGACCCA
>Ga0105106_10002054_pt1 | contig 14457 bp, 7 predicted proteins | sample PPLLaktember2015_5_FD_79109 | JGI IMG/M metagenome (GOLD analysis project Ga0105106, IMG submission 79109) | Freshwater sediment microbial communities from Prairie Pothole Lake near Jamestown, North Dakota, USA - PPLs Lake P8 Core (1) Depth... | ecosystem: Environmental > Aquatic > Freshwater >...
ATCCTTCAGCGGCGTCTGGGTTTTCATCGCCTGGTACTCGGCGAACCATTTCAAGCGGAGAGCGGGATCGGTGCTCTCGATTTTCTTGAGCGTCGTTTTGGCCGCGGGCGCGGTTTTCTGGGCGCCCGCCGCGACGAACAGAGAGGCCGCCAGAACGAAACAGAGCAGGAGACGGAAACGTCTAGAGAAGCTCATGAATTCCTCCTCCTTTGAATGTGAAAAATGAAAAACACGCTCGCGCTTATTCCCGCTCCATGCTACTTATTTTATAAACTCAAGTCAAAGGGCGGGCGAAATGAAAATCGAGGCGTCGATCGCGCTTCGATCCGCCGTGAAGGATTTGATTTTCTTGACTTCGCTCCGCCTTGGGGATACATTCGACCGCGATACGCCGCCGGATCAAGCGATGCGATTCCTCATGGCCCGGATCCTTTTAGCCGCGTCGATCTCACTTTGCCCGGGCTCTCCCGAGTTCTTCGCCCCGCGCCCGGCCGGACCTTCCGCCTCGGGGCTCGTTCCCATCACCGAGCTGGGATCGCGGTCCTATCTGGACCGCTTCCCCGGCGGCTTGTACGGCCTCGGATCGAACCAGATCCCGCCCGCCCATCTCGAAGCCGGTCTCGCCCGGGCCGCGGCGATGGGACCGCTCGACGCCGTCGGGCGTCCCGATCCCGAAGGCCGGATCGTCCTCCTCTCCATCGGCATGTCCAACACGACCCAGGAGTTCTGGGCGGCGAATCAGAGAGGCCCGGCCGCATCATGGTCGTTCGCCGGCCAGGCTTTCGTCCATCCGCTCCTCGACCGATCGAGCCTGGCCATCGTGGATGGAGCGATGGGGGGGCAGGCGGGCCCCTCGTGGATCAGTCCGTCCTCCCAGAACTATAGCCGCGTCCGGGACGAGCAGCTCGCGCCTCTCGGCCTGACCGAGGCCCAGGTCCAGGCGATCTGGCTGAAGCAGGCGAATATCCAGCCGACCGCCGCTCTTCCGGACGCCAATGCCGACGCTTACGCCCTGGAGCGGGCTCTCGCCGACACCGTCCGGGCCTGCAAAATCCGCTATCCGAACATCAAGATCGCCTTCCTTTCCAGCCGCATCTATGCCGGCTACGCGACGTCGAAGCTCAACCCCGAGCCTTATGCCTATGAATCCGCGTTTTCCGTTCAGCGGCTGATCGCGGCCCAGGCCGATCAGATGGACCGTGGGGCGGTCGACCCGGTCGCCGGCGACCTGGATTACGACAGCGGAGCCGCCCCCTGGCTCGTCTGGGGACCTTATCTCTGGGCGGACGGAACGACCCCGCGCCAGGATGGGCTGACCTGGCTTCAGGTCGATTTCGAGGGCGACGGCACCCACCCATCGAAATCCGGAGAGCAGAAGGTCGGAACCATGCTTCTCGATTTCCTGCTCCAGTCTCCGTTTTCGAGGACCTGGTTCCGGGATTACATCCGCGGCGACATCGACGCGGACGGGACGGTTTAGAACTCGGACCTCTGGATCCTCTTCGGCAGCTGGATGAAACCGGCCGGCCACCCGTCCTACGATCTCCGGGCCGATCTGGACGGCGACAACCGGGTCGACGCGAGGGACTTCCGGATCCTGACGGAACACTGGGGCGAGGGACGCGTGTCCCGAGGGACTTCCCGGGATCTGTAGAAAGGATTAAAAGGATGAATCGGATGCGAAAGACGATCTCGATCGCGCTCGGGCTCGGAAGTTTCGCCGCGCTGGCCTTGCTCGCCGCGTCCGGAACGCCGCAAGCCGCGCAAGCCGCGGCCCGGCCCTTCCGGGTTGCCGTGGCGACCTTCTCCCACGAGACGTGCACGTTCTGCCCGGACCCGACGACGGTCGAGGACTGGGAATTCTACGGCCCGCCGACCCGGGAGGTGTTCCGCGACGGCGAGGGGTACATCAGTGGATTCAATCGAATGACCAACGACCTCGGCGGGATCGAGCTCGTCGGGATCACGTCCCCGCGCGGCTCGCGCGGCGGCTCGTCGGGAAGCTGGCTGACCCGCGAATCCTTCGAGAAATACTCCGGCCTGATCGTCGAGGACATCCGCAAGCTCGGCCCGTTCGACGGTGTTTTCCTGGCCCTCCACGGGGCCATGGCCGTCACCGGGATCCCCAAGCCCGAGGCGGAGCTCTGCCGCCGCGTCCGGGCGGTTGTCGGCAAAGTCCCGATCATGGTCACCCTCGATCTCCACGCCAACGAAGACCGCGAGCTGGCCGAAGCCGCCGACGCCGTGTTCATCATCAAGCGCTATCCGCACTACGACACCGACCTCCAGGGCGAGCGGGCCGCCCGGGTCATGGCCCAGACGATCCGGGGAAAATACAAGCCCGTCATGTCCGTCCGGAAGCCCAAGGTGATCACCCCGAGCGTCTTCCAGGGGACGGGAACCTCGCCCTCGATGGAGATCATGGAGCGGGCCCGGATATGGGAAGAGGAATATCCCGGGACCTATGTCTCGGTCGCTTACGGCTTCGCCTACGCCGACGTCCCCGACGCCGGGGCCGCGGTCATGGTCGTCGCCAACGGGAACAAGCTGCTGGCCGACCGGATCGCCGACGACATGAGCGATTTCATATGGCGGAGGCGGGAGGCGTTCGCGGGCAAGAAGATACCCAAGGTCGAAGAAGGCGTGGCTCGGGCCATCGCCGCGGCGCGGGCGAAGCAAATCCCTGTTATCGTTGCCGACCACAGCGACCGGACCGGGGGCTCGACCTGGATCCTCGAGGAACTCATCAAGCAGGAAGCCTCGCGCTTCTGCATCACGACGCTCCGGGACGAGAAAGCCCTGGCCGCCCTGAAAGGGAAGAAAGCGGGCGAGACGGTTACGCTCTCGCTCGGCGGGTATTCGGACAAGTACGCCGGACGTCCGGTGAAGGTCACGGGCGTGATCGAAAAGCTCGCCGGCACGGAGAAGGACCCGACGGCGGTTCTGGCCTTCGGGAACGGGAACCGGGTGATCCTGACGCCGGTCCTGAACCAGGTCACGAGCCCCGCGATCTTCGAACGCCTGGGGATCCCGCTCGGCGAGGTCGACATCATCATCCTCAAGTCGCGGGTTCACTTCCGCCGCGGGTTCGTGGACACGGGGATCGCCGGCGCGGTCATCGAAGTGGACGCCCCGGGCTGGGGCCCCGCGGATCTGAGCGAGCTTTCGTATCAGAACGTCCCGCGCGACCTCTACCCGCTGAGCCTGCTGAAGAAATAAGGGCCGCTTCCGGGCCGCGGGTTCACCGGACGGCGACAACGGCGGCCTCGCCTTCCCGGGACGAGAGGGAAACCGCGGCGATCCCGTAAGTCGCGGTCTTGGTCCGGTCGACGCGCCTGATCTGGAACGTCCGCTCGTCCGGACCGACCTCGCCGAGAAGCGTTTTCCCTCCGCCCTCAAGCCGGTAGATCCGGTACCCGGCCACGTCCCCGTTGGCCGGGTTGTCCGCCCAGGAGAGCTTGTGAATCGTCTCGAGCTGGGAAAGGCTCCGGTTCGTCAGGACGGCGCCGGAGGCCTGGAGCGGCGGCTCGATTTTGGAAAACCGGACGACCGCGACCCGGTTCACGTCGAGAGTGATATGGCCGGGGTTCTGGCCGCCCGACATGTCGCCCGACCAGGATTCGAAATCGAAATACTCGTCCGGAAGGGCGGCGATCGCCGCGTCCTGCCCCAAGCCGAAGACGTGAACGCCGGGGGGCGGGTCCGTCGTCCCGCCGGCTCCGGCGACGATCCGGAGCCTCTTCTCGGGATTCCAGGCGTTGCCCAGGTCGCGCGTCATCGCCGTATAGCCGGCGCCGAGCTCCAGGCTCGGCTCGACCTCCGTCCCCTCGTGCCATTCGTTCCATGAAGTGACGAGGATCCAATCGGGCGTCCCGGAGGCCGCCGTCTCCCATCGCGACCGGAAATATCCGCCGCCCTGCCTGTCCCGGAAGAACCAGGGCGAGCGGATGAGGGAGTCGTCGTAGCCGGGGACGACCGTCGCGGCGAACAGGACGCCCTTTCCCTTCGACCGGAGCGAGCCGAGCGCGGTCAGGTCGCGCAGGGAATCCGGATCGAGGGAGACGCCGCTGTAGCAATGCACGCCCTGGAAAAGGTCGAAAAGAAAATCGAGCCGGCCGTCGCCGACGAAGAGGTCGTCCTCCAATCCGTCGGCCACCAGGAAAAACCGGAGCCCCTCGCCGCCCAGCCGGGAGAGGATGCCGGCCCAGTCGGCCCGGCCGAATCTGAGGATGACCCGGCCGTAGATGAATACGACCGGCGCGCCGTCGACTTTAAGATAGCTTTCGCTCGGTCCGTATTCCCTGAGGATGTAAGCCAGATCGTCCGCGACCTGGTCCGGAGTGTCGGCGTTCTCGTAATAGGCCGAGACCGTGAAATACTCCTCCTCCGCGACGGTGAGGAGCCTTTGGAACGCCCGGTCCTCGAAGGAGCCCCGGCCCCACCATGACGAGGCGAAGCCGTCGATCCCGGCTTCGTGGGCTTCCCGGATGTGACGTCGCAGGACGTCGGGATCGAAGGAATCATAGTAGCCCGCGGCGGGCGTATGGGGCGATCCGTATCGGGTCAGGCCGGGGATCCACTGATGCCAGATCCCCGACGGGCCGTTCGGCGTCCCGAACCAGGGATAGTATGTCGCCAGGACGGACTTCTCGAACCGACGATACGTCCGCGGGCCGCCTTCCCGAACCTTGTCGACCGGGATGGAGAATTCGCGCCGGTTGCGCGGATCGTCCAGATCGAGGACGCCCTCATGGACATAGGTGCCGATGACCTTGGCTTCCGATCCGTTCCGGTTGACGACCGTCACCGCGGCCGCGTTGATCCATCCTTTTGCGATGCCGAGGGTCAAGGTCGAGGATGTCACACCGGCGAGGTCGATATAGGCGTCGAATTCCGCGGTCACCCGCGTCTCGTCGAAGACGCGCTTGGACACGGAGAGCACGGGGCCTCTTTGAATCCACAGCTCGGGGGCCGACGAGCCCTCGCGGAGCTCGCTGAGGAGGCCGCCGAGGGGAAGGCCCTTGAGGTCGACGGACGCCGAATCGGAGGTCGTGGTCAGGACGATCGTGAGCCGGTGGATCTCCGCGGCCGGGGACGGCCGGCCGAGGGCGAGAAGAAGCGCGATGCCGGCCAGCGAGCGGACCATCCTTCCTTCCTTCATCACGGCGGGATGATAGGGCCGGCCCGCTCCTCCGTCAAGCGCCGTCTGCTCAGGCCTTCGAGGCGGGCGCGACGTCCGCCCGGACGTAGACGACGCCGGTCTCGCCCAGGATCCTCTGGAACTCGTCGGAGCCGAGCTCGTCGCGGATGGCCAGGCTGACCGGTTTGCCGAAGACGAGCTTGGCGTTGATCTCGTCGCTGAGCGTGTTGAGGGCGATGTAGAGGCTCGCCGGGGCCTTCTCGGCGATGACGGTGACCCGGTCGTCGCGGATGGTGATCGCCCGGACGCTCGGCATCGCCGCCGCCTTGAGGGTGAACCTCTTCAGCATCCGGCGCTTCCGGTTCTTGATATAGCGGAAGATGAGCAGGCCGAACAGGGCGGTCGTGAAGATGGCCGAGAGGCTGATCTTGCCCATCGCGAGCAGGGCGATGAGGGCGCCCGCGCCGAGCAGGAGGACGATCTCCTTGGCTCCTATGGGGCGGCGCGGCCGGAACCAATCCGAGAACATCCGGCGGTCGCGGAGGCGGGCGAGCGGGGAATGGGTCCCCGTTTCGATCTCTTTCTTCAGCCGCTTGAGGTCGTCGGCGAGGGCCGCGGCGTCCGGATAGCGCGCCTCCGGGTCCTTCCGGAGGCAGCGGCCGATCACGGCCTGGACCCCGGGCGGGAGGTTCTTGCGGACCTCGGTCACCGGCCGGGCCTCGTCGAAGACGATCGCGTGCATCGTGTCCATCGGGCTGACTCCGCGGAAGGGGAGCTCGCCCGCGACCATCTCGTAGAAGACGACGCCCAGGGAGAAAACGTCCGAGGATTGCCGGAGGGCCGTCCCGCGCGCCTGTTCGGGGCTCATGTAGGCGGCCGTCCCGACGATGGTTCCGATCATCGTCCGCGTCGCGGCGAAGCCCGGGTCCAGGGTCGCGGTCCGCATCTGGACCTCCGGCCCGGGGACCCCGGAACGTTCGTCCTCGCAGATCGAACACGTCGCCAGCCCGAAATCCAGGAGCTTGGCGTGGCCGTTGGGCGTGACCATGATGTTGTCGGACTTGATGTCGCGGTGGATGATATTCGAGCGGTGGGCGTGGCCCAGGCCCTCGGCGACCTGCAGGGCGATCTCGACCGCGCCCAGGAGGTCGAGCTCCTGGCGGGCGATCAGCTGGCGGATGGTCTTGCCCTCGACGAACTCCATGACGATGTAGGTCGTCCCCTCGGACTCCCCGACATCATAGACCTGGGCGATGGCGGGATGGGTCACGGCCGCGGCCGACCGGGCCTCCTGAAGAAACCTTCGCAGCCGGTCGGGATCCGTCGTCAGCTCGGGCTTGATGGTCTTGATCGCCACGGGGCGGTTCAGGCGCTCGTCGACGGCCCGGTAAACGACGCCCATCCCGCCCGAGCCGATGACGGATTCGATCCGGTAATGGGCGAGGGTGCGCCCCGGTTCGATGGGAAGAGGCGCGGCATCCATGGGTGTTCGGGATTCGTTCAGACCAACACGTTTTACCCCGGGCGGGAGGGAAAGTCAAACATGCAAAAATGAGCCCTTCCGGAAAGGGGTTTCCATTATCCCGGACGCCACGGTCCAGTTCGAAACGCCCCCCGGCCTCTGGCTCCAAAGACCGCAAGATGCTTGAATATCTTACTTCATAGGTGCTACATTAAGCTGAAGAAAATAAGGGCACATTGAGTTGCGGAGGTCACTCCAGGTCGTTCAAAAAGTTCAATCCGGAACCGGAGGGAGCCGGCATCGGTCCGGCACTCGCAAAACGGATCGTGGAAGTGCACGGCGGCCGAATCTGGGTGGATTCGGAACGTCCAGGCACAGGTGCTACATTTCGCTTTACCGAATCCGGTAAAAGAAAAAATCCAAGGTCGAAAAGCTATGGAGAAGGAGGAAGGATTATGAAGGACGCAGAATGAAAAAACGAAAAACTCCTTCGATTTCCACAGAAGTACCGGCCGCATCGGTTGAGGCCTCATTCGAGCCGAACTCGGCCCCCGATCCGGAAGCTCGCTTCCCCATCGTTGGCATCGGCGCTTCGGCGGGAGGCTTGGCGGCGTTCGGCGCGTTCTTCTCCGCCATGCCCGCGGAAACCGAGAGCGGGATCGCCTTCGTCCTGGTGCAGCATCTGGCGCCTGACCACAAAAGCCTTCTCTGCGATCTGGTCAGACGTTTTACTCGGATGCGTGTCTTCGAAGTCGAGGAAGGAATGAGGGTGCGGCCCAATTGCGCCTACATCATCCCGCCCAACCGCGATTTGGCGCTTCTGAACGGTTGCCTGCATCTGCTGGAGCCGAGTACGCCGCGCGGCCTGCGCTTGCCGATTGACTTTTTCTTCCGTTCTCTAGCCGATGATCAGCACGAGAAGGCCATCGGTATTGTGCTCTCCGGCACCGGAAGCGACGGCACGCAGGGGGTTCGGGCGATCAAAGGAAATGGCGGCATGGTGATGGTCCAGAACCCGGAATCCACCGAGTACGACGGCATGCCGCGCTCCGCCATTGCCACCGGCCTGACGGACTTCGTCCTGCCGCCGGCTGAGATGCCTGGCCAGCTCATTTCCTACGTTAAACATGCTTTCGGAAAAATCCGATACACGATTTCCCCTCAGACCCCCCACAAGGAAGACGGCTCGATTCAGAAGATATGCATCCTGCTGCGCGACCTCACCGGGCACGATTTTTCGAGCTATAAACAAAATACCATTTCCAGGCGCACCGAGCGGCGCATGGCCCTTCACCAAATCGAGCAGATGGACGGGTACATCCGCTATTTACAGCAAAACCCGGCAGAGGTATCGGCGCTCTTTCGCGACCTTTTAATCGGCGTCACCCGTTTTTTTCGTGATCCGGAGGCTTTTGCGGCGCTTGAGACTCTGGTCATTCCGCGGCTTCTTGCCGACAAACCCGCCGGCGCACAAATACGGATTTGGACGGCCGGCTGTTCTACCGGAGAGGAAGCCTATTCCATCGCCATCCTGCTCAAAGAGCGGATGGAGGCGCTGAAACGGCGTTTCCACGTCCAGGTGTTCGCCTCCGATATTGACGCCCGGGCCATGGAATCAGCTCGTGCAGGCGTCTTTCATGCCAGCATCGCTGCCGACGTCTCGTCGGAACGCCTGATTCGCTTTTTCACCCAGGATACGAGCGGAGGCGCCTACCGCGTAGCTAAAGGCCTTCGTGACATGATCGTCTTTTCCGAGCAGGATGTGATTCGAGATCCGCCGTTTTCCAAGCTCGATCTGATCAGTTGCCGCAACCTATTAATCTATTTGAGCGCGGAACTCCAGAAAAAGCTCATCCCCCTATTCCACTACGCGTTGAGGCCGGGCGGCGTACTCTTTCTGGGCGCCTCGGAAAATGTGGGCGAATTCTTGAGCCTCTTTGCCGCGATAGACCATAAGGCGAAGCTGTTCCAACGCAAAGACGAGGGCTCCCGTGAGCATTGGACGATCAAGGGAAAAAATCTCCCGCGGGTGACGAAAGCCAGCGTCCTTCCGGCCGGCGACAGCGAAGTCCACCTGCGCGAGCTGACCGAACAGGCATTAATGGAGCACTTCAATCCGGTCGGCATACTCGTCGGCCAAGACGGCGAGATCCTCTTCCTGCAGGGCCGCACAGGCCTTTACTTGGAGCCGGCCCAAGGCGAGGCTGGCATGAACATCCTGAAGATGGCCCGCGAGGGACTGCGGCAGGAATTGTCCGCCGCCCTGCGGAAGGCCTCGGCCCAGAAAAAGCCGGTCCTTCGCCCGGGGCTGCGGATCAAAACCAACGGCGAGTTCCGCTATGTCGATCTAACGGTACGGCCGGCAGTGACAAACCCCGCTGCGCCAGCCGAGCCACCCCGATTCCTGGTCGTCCTGAAGGAAACGCAGGCGCCGGAAGAAGCAAAGGCGGCCGCTCAGGATTTGGTCGAAGACGCGGGCGTCGGTGTCCGCATTACGGATTTGATGCGAGAACTGCGCGCCAAGGAGGAATCCCTCCAGGCCTTGAACGAAGTCCTCGAGTCGGCCAACGAAGAGCTCAGCTCCTCCAACGAGGAGATGCAGTCCGTCAACGAGGAATTGCAGTCCACCAACGAGGAAATGGAAACATCCAAGGAAGAAATGCAATCGATCAACGAGGAGCTGGGCACGGTCAACGCCGAGCTTCAACAGAAAGTCTCCGAACTTTCGCGGGCTAACAACGACTTGAACAACCTGATGGCAAGCACGGGCGCAGGCATCATCTTCGTCGACCTTCAACAGAATATCCAGCGTTTCACTCCATCCGTCACCCAAGTGATCAATCTGATCTCGGCCGACATAGGGCGGCCGGTGGGCCATATCGTCTCCAACCTCGTGGGCTATGACTGCCTGATGGCCGATGTGCAGGCGGTGCTGAACAGCTTGACGACTAAAGAGATCGAAGTGCAGTCTCGTTCCGGCGCCTGGTATCTGTTGCGTATCCTGCCTTATCGTACCCTGGAAAACCTGATCCAGGGCGCGGTGATCGCCTTCACGGAGATTACCGAGATGAAAAAGGCCCAAGCCGTCCTGAAGGAATCCGATGCCCAGAGACGACTGGCCGTGGTCGTCCGCGATGCGCACGCCGCCATCACGGTGCAGGATCTGGCGGGCCGCATCCTAGCCTGGAATCCAGGTGCGGTGAGAATGTATGGCTGGAGTGAAGCCGAGGCGCTGACGATGAACATCCGCGACATGCAACCGGAGAACCTGCGTGCGGATGAGTTGGCCTTGGCCATACGGCTTGCCCGAGCCAAGACCGTGGAATCCTGCCCCTCTCGACGCCTCACGAAAGATGGCCGCATCGTCGATGTGTTGTTGACCGCCACCGTTTTGGTGAATCCGGGCGGAGAAGTCTATGCCCTAGCAACTACGGAATGGGAGGCCGGCTCGAAAAATGGGTGCTCCCCTGACCATGAGCAAGAGGGAAAGCCATGAACAAGAAGACGTCTGATCCAAACGACCCTGCCGATCTGCGCAAGCGGGCGGAGAAAAAGCTCGGGGCGATCAAGTCCAAGCCCCAGGAATCGCAGTCGTCCGAGGAAACCCAGCAACTGTTTCACGAACTGATGGTCCATCAGATCGAGCTGGAGTTGCAGAACGAGGAGCTGCGCCGGGCGCAGGAGGAACTGGAGGCCGCGCGGGCGAGGTATTTTGACCTGTACGCCTTGGCTCCGGTGGGCTATTTAGTGCTCAGTGAGAAGGGATTGATCCTGGAAGCGAATCTCCGTGCCGCCAGCCTGTTTGGGGTGCCGCGGGTCGATCTCCTCAAGTCGGCGTTGACCCGCTTGATCGTTCCCGACGACCAAGATATCTTCTACCGGCACCGTAGAGTGCTTTTTGAGACCGAAGACCCGCAGGCGTGCGAACTGCGCTTCGCGAAAAAGGACGGGTCCCCGTTCTGGGGGCGGTTGGAGGTGACCGCGGACCAGGCCGCTGATGGGACTCCCGTATCCCGTGCTGTGTTGAGCGATATCTCCGAGCGCAAGAAGGCCGAACAGGCAATCAAGAATTCCTGGGAATATTCTGACAGAATCGTGAACACAATCCGCGAACCTCTCCTCGTGCTCAACGCCGCCTTCAGGGTGCTCTCGGCCAATCGTGCCTTCTTCGAGACGTTCGGAGTCAAACCCGAAGAGACCGATCAGCGGCTCATCTACGATCTGAGCAACCGGCAATGGGACATCCCCCGGCTGCGCGAGCTGCTCGAGGAGTTGCTTCGTAATAACGTCGAGTTTGACGAATTCGAGGTCGAGCGCGAATTTCCGTTCATCGGACGACGGACGATGCTCCTCAACGGGCGAAAGATCCGGGGCGAATCGAACTCGGCGGACACGATTCTCCTCGCTATGGAAGACATCACCGAACGAAGAAGAGTTGAGAAAGCGCTGCAGGAGAGCCGGACGCGCTTTGAATACAAGAGTTTTCACGACGGCCTCACGGGCCTCTACAACAGGGATTATTTTTCGGAGCAGATGGCGCGCCTTGGCAAGGATCTCTCTCGATCGATGCCCCTCAGCATCGTTCTCATAGATATCGATGGGCTGAAAATAGTCAATGATACGCTCGGGCATAAGGCGGGCGACAACCTTTTGATATCCGCGGCGAAGATCATCTCGGATAATTTCCGGCAGGGGGATATCATTGCGAGAATCGGCGGGGACGAATTCTGCATAATGCTTTTGGGGGTTGACAACGAGACTGCCTTAGCCAAGAAAAACAAGTTGTCGAAATCGATCGGCAAGTATAACAACAACAATCCATCAGTCAAATTGAATATGTCGGTCGGGGTGGCGACATCTCAGAATGCTCGAGAGGAAACCATCTATGACATCTATCAGAGGGCAGACGAGAACATGTATGAGTTCAAGCTGTTACAGGCTGGAAGCCAGAAAAGCAAGGTCATAGAGATCCTGCTTTCCGCGCTGTCGGAGCGGGACTTCGTGGCGCAGGGTCATGCGGAGCGACTCTCGGTCATTGCGGAGCAAATTGCTCAGAGGTTCCAGCTTTCCGACGACCAGAAAAAAAATCTGATTCTTCTAGCCAAAGTGCATGATGTGGGGAAGGTCGGTATTCCGGATAAGATATTGTTCAAATCCAGAAAGCTCTCCAAGGAAGAATTCGAAAAAATGAAGGAGCATGTTCAAATCGGATGCAAGATGGCCAGCCGCTCCAAGGAGCTCTTTCATATCTCCGATCTTATTCTGCACCACCATGAATTCTGGGACGGCAATGGCTATGCCGGAGGCCTGCGGGGTGAGCAGATACCCATGGAATGCAGGATATTCTCGATCATCGATGCCTATGATGCCATGACGAATACGCGGCCGTACCGCAAGGGCATCAACAAAACGCGGGCCATCAACGAGTTGCAGAGATGTTCGGGAACCCAGTTCGACCCGCGGTTCGTGGATGAGTTTGTCGAATTCGTCAAGCTCGTGCAATAACGGCTGCGGCACGAACGTCCCTAAATATGACCCACAAACAAAAGAGCCCCTTAAGATTATTGAAGGATGGTCATTTGTCCGTTACATGCTTCCAGATCCGCAGGAAATTGCCGCCCATGATCTTCCGGACGTCCTCGTCGGAATACCCGCGCCGCTTCAGTCCCCGGGTGATGTTCCCGTAATCCTGGGCGCCCCGGATGCCGCCGGGCGAAGGCGTCCGGGGATACATGTCCGCCCCCAGGCCGACATGGTCCACCCCGGCGATCTTGACCGCGTGGTCGATGTGGTTGAGGAGGTCTTCGATCGTCGGCCGCCCCTCGAGCGGCCAGTCCCGGCCCTCGCTGATATGATCGACGGCGATCCGGAGGTCCATATCCTCGATCACGGGGACCTTGGCCAGGATCGGCCGGCTGACGGCCCGCAGCTCCTGGGTGGCCTTGGCGTATTCCTGGGAGAGGAAATTCAGCTCGAAGACGACGCCGATGACGCCGCCGTTCCTGGCCAGGGCCCGGAGCATGTCGTCGCTGACGTTGCGACGGTGGGGATTGATCGCCCGGCACCCGGAATGGGAGAGGATGATCGGGTCCTTGGTCGCTTCGATCACGTCGGTGAACGTCTCGTCCGAAGCATGGGAGACGTCGATGATCATCCCCAAGGCGTTCATCTCGGCGACGACCCGCCGGCCGAGTTCGTTGAGCCCGTTCCAGCGGACCTTGCCGGCGGCCGCGTCGGCCCAGCCGTGGCTGACGTTGTGGGTCAGGGTCATCGAGGAGACGCCCCGGTCGTGGAAGGTCCGGAGGAGATCGATCCGGTCCTCGATGGCGTGCCCTCCCTCGATCGAAAGGGGCAGCGCGATCTTCCCCGCGGCGACGATGCGCTCGATGTCCGAGCCGGTCCGGGCGAGCTCCACGGCCGCCGCGTTCTTCTCTATGTTGCGGGCCATGGCCTCGAGGAGCTGGAAGGCCTGCCGGGCGGACTTGTCCGGATAGAGATAGTTCTGGATGAACAGGGACACAACCTGGACGTCCATGGCCCCTTCCCTCATCCGGGGGATGTCGACCTGGCCGCCGGGGAGCCGGTTGCCGATATCGAGCCCCTCATAGAGGACGCGGTAGGCCAGGTCGTTGTGGCAGTCCCAGACCAGGGCGTCCCGGTGGAGCTTCGCAACGGCGTCGTCAGCCTGTGAGCTTTGGGCGATTCCGGAGCATCCTCCCGTCAAAACGATGAACGCTCCGGCGAGAACGATGAGCTTCTTCTTCATATCCGCCCCCTTTGTCCCGCTCCCGGCGCGAGAGGCCGGCTCAAGGCTTCTTGCCGCTCGCGACCTCGGCGGGGGTCAGGGAATCATAGCATTCGAAGGGGATGCCCACTTCCGCAGCGAACGCCTTGAGCTTTCCGAGGTGGTCGCCGAACGTGGTCATCGGATGGTTGGAATTCAGGCGCCATTCGATCCGGCCGCACAGCTTGAGGTACCAATGCGGCCATTCCCCGTTGCAGCGGCTCGACCGCTCACGCCATTGCTCCTCGGTGGGGACGTCGGTGAGGCCGCGGCCGGCGGCGAGGTAGAGGCGGTGGTCGCGGTAGGAGATCCGGGCCCAGGTCACGGTCCCCGGGACGCGGACGACCACGGAGCTCGTCCCGCCGCCGTATTTGAAGTACATCGGCGTCTGCCGCTCGGACCACGATCCTTCGAGGGAGTCATGGCGGCCCCGGGCGAAATAGGGGGCCAGGGCGCCCGAGTTCACGAACCAGTACAGCCCTTCCTTTTCGTCCCAATAGCGGAAATCGTTGAACCCGGCCGGCTCCCCGCCGTTGAGGAGCTTGAGGATCTGCATCGTCAGGGCGGCGCCGTCGTCGGCTTCGGTCGCGGCGACGAAGGTCTGGCCGTCCGAGGAGGGCCGGAGCCGGTTGTTGAGGAGGCCGAGGCTGAGGTCGGTCGCCGGATAATGCTCGATCCAATCGAGCTGGTCCTGGACCCCCAGGAAGTCGAGCCCGAAGCGGGCCTTGAGCTCGAGGAGGGCGTAATAAACCTTCATCTGGAAGAGGACCATGTCCCGGGTGAGATCCCGGGCCGGGTCGGTCCCGAACTCGATGCGCATGCCCCGGTCGACGAGAAAGCGGAGCCCCTCGGCGGCCTTGGCCTCGGGGACGGCTTCGGCCATCTTGGCCAGCCGCAGGCCGTCGAAGCCCTCCCGGGCGATCCCGAACGTGGACAGGAAATCCGCGTCCGAGATCTTGTTCCACATCTGCATGGACCGCGGGCCGACGGCGCCGTAGATCATCCCGGACAAGGACGCCGCGGCCGACCGGGCCGCCGCCGCGTCGGCCTCGGTGACGGGCACGTCGATCG
>Ga0105106_10002056_pt1 | contig 14452 bp, 11 predicted proteins | sample PPLLaktember2015_5_FD_79109 | JGI IMG/M metagenome (GOLD analysis project Ga0105106, IMG submission 79109) | Freshwater sediment microbial communities from Prairie Pothole Lake near Jamestown, North Dakota, USA - PPLs Lake P8 Core (1) Depth... | ecosystem: Environmental > Aquatic > Freshwater >...
AAGTGGCCCAAGATCCGGGTGGTCATCATCACGGCCCATGGGACCATTCAGTCCGCCGTTGACGGCATGAAGCTCGGCGCTGTCGATTTCATCCAAAAACCGTTCAGCCCGGCCGAGATCCGCGAAATTGCCACACAGGTCGTGGAGCGCGATGCCTTGGACGAGGAGAGCGCCATTGACTACGGGACGTTGATGGAGCTCGCCAAGCGGCACATCTCGGACAGAAGATTCGATGCCGCGCGTGAAGTCACCCAAAGGGCCATCGCCAACGATCCGGCCCAGCCCGGGGCCTACAACCTTTACGGGGCGCTTCTCGAGATCAAGGGGGACCGGCTGGAGGCACAGAAGTTCTACCGGGCCGCCCTCGACATCGACCCGACCTATAAGCCGGCGAGGGCCAACCTGGATCGCACCACGTCCTGGCACAAGTTTGGACAGATTCAGCTGGAGCCGGAGCACGAAGCAGTGAAGTCAAGAAAGGAAGAGCGGAATGGCGAAAGGCAGGAGAGATAGCCTCTACATCGTTATTGTCGGCTGCGGGCGGCATCAAACAGTTCAGAGCCTAAGCCTGCCTCATGTGCAGGCTGCTCTTTTGGGAGATGAGACGGTTGCTGCCTCCTCGATGAGCGGCCATGGAGCGCCCCGTATGGGAAGGGAGCCGACGGGTGTGCGTCCATGACGCAAGGGTGGCCCAGGTCGGGATCTCTGTTTTTCTCTTCCTTGCGACCTACGCATTATCGGATACCGTATTCTTCTTGGCTCATTCTAGGAGGCAGCCTAGATATCACCGTCGAATCGCCGAGTCCTGCCGGAGGCAGGAGCGGGGGACCCGTGTTTTTTGGGGCGTATCGCCTTCATGGCGTAGGGCAACCTCTTCGGCCCGAGCCCGACAGCTAACCTCGTAAGCGTCGAGGGGGGAGAACCTTCCGTGGTGCACGTGGGCAGGCTCATCCTCCATACATTTTCGTCTGCGGAGGTTCGTCATGAAGCGTTCGCCCATTTCTGCGCGTGGAGATTTCTCCCTCCCCGCGACCCTGGCTCACCCGACATCGTCTGCAGCCACGAACCGGTTGCTCCCCCTGGCTCTCGGGGCACTCGGCGTCGTCTATGGCGACATCGGAACCAGCCCTCTTTATGCGATCAAGGAGTGCTTCCACGGTACGCACGCCATCGCCTTGAGCGAGAACAGCATCTTCGGGGTGCTCTCCCTGGTCTTCTGGTCCCTGGCGGTTGTGGTCAGCATCAAGTATGTTGCCTTTATCCTCAAGGCGGACAACCGGGGTGAAGGCGGCATTTTTGCCCTCCTTGCACTTATTCTCCAGGACAAAAGACATATGACTCCCCGGCTGAATGCGGTGGTGGTGCTGTCAGGCATCTTCGGTGCGGCGCTTCTCTATGGGGACGGGGTGATCACCCCGGCGATCTCGGTGCTTTCGGCGGTCGAAGGCCTTGAAGTGGCCACCAAAGCCGCACAGCCGCTGGTCTTGCCCATCACCTGTGTTATCCTTTTCCTGCTCTTTCTGGTTCAGCGTCGCGGCACAGCGGATATCGGAACGGTCTTCGGTCCGGTCATGCTGATCTGGTTTGCAGTGATCGCCGCCCTGGGAATCAGGGAGATCGCGGCAAACCCTCGGATCCTGCTCGCTTTGAGCCCGAGCTACGCCTACGACTTCTTCGCGGTGAACCGGCTTCACGGGATCGTGGTGCTCGGTTCCGTGGTCCTCTGCATCACCGGTGGCGAAGCGCTGTACGCCGATCTGGGCCACTTCGGATGCAGGGCCATCCGACTCTCATGGCTGGGGTTGGCCTTCCCCGCCCTGCTTCTCAATTATTTCGGCCAGGGTGCGCTGCTCCTCGGCCATCCCGAGCTGGCCCCCAACCCCTTCTATGGGCTCGTGCCGAGAGGGCTGCTCTACCCCATGGTGGGCCTTGCAACCATGGCCACCGTCATTGCCTCTCAGGCGATGATTTCAGGGGTTTTTTCCCTCACGCAACAGGCGGTTCAACTGGGGTACTGCCCCCGCATAAGGATCATCCACACCTCCAGCGAAACGGAAGGCCAGATCTATATCCCGAGCGTCAACGGTGCCCTCATGCTGGCCTGCATCGGTGTTGTGCTCGCATTCCGGGAGTCCAGCAGCCTTGCGGGTGCTTACGGCATCGCCGTCACGGCTACGATGGGGTTCACGTCCATCCTCTATTTTTTTGTCATATCAAGAATCTGGAACTGGTCGCCGTGGAAGACCCTGCCGCTCCTCGGTCTCTTTCTCGCATTCGACGTTTCCTATTTCGGTGCCAACCTGCTCAAGGTGGTGGATGGGGGTTGGTTCACCCTGGTGGTGGCAATGCTCATCATGACCGCCATGTCCACCTGGAAAGACGGGCGCTCGGAGCTTTCCCGCAAGATGCTGAGCAACCGGTTTCCCCTTCAGATGTTTCTCCAGGATGTTGCCGACCATCAGCTTCAGCGTGTCTACGGGACGGCGGTCTTCCTGACCGTATCGCCGGTGGGCACTCCTTCGGCGCTCCTGCACCATGTCAAGCACAACCACATGCTCCATGAGAGGGTCGTGCTCCTGAGCGTCCGTACGGTCGATACTCCCACGGTCCCCCTGGACGAGAGGCTCAAGATGGAGGATCTCGGTCAAGGTTTTTACCGCTTCCTGGCGATGTACGGGTTCATGGAAAGACCCGACGTCCCGGAGGTCCTGAAGCTGGCAGAGCGATTCGGGGTCGAGATCGACCCGACGACCACCACGTACTTCCTCGGCCGCGAGACGCTCTTGACCAGCGGCGACTCGAAGATGATGCACTGGCGCAAAAGCCTGTTTGCGTTCATGTCCCGGAATGCCCAGACGGCAACGGTTTTCTTTGGCATCCCGGTGGACCGGGTGATCGAGATCGGCGTGCAGATCGAGCTCTAGAGACAAGGAAGCGGAAATGGAGAGACGAAAGCCCGACGGGCGATCTCGGACGCCCCTTCGATGGGTTGCATCGCTGATCCTGGCGGTGGTTCTGGTGCTGGCATTCATCGGCATCAAGCACAGGACCGGCGGCCCGGTTCTTCAGGACTTCCTCGGCAACATCGCGAAAAAAGCGGATCTGATTGCCAGTATGCGGGTGAACCTCCACAGCTCTGCAGAGGCCGAAAAAAGTGCGGTCATGGCGGACACGGACGAAGCCTCGCAGGAGTATGCCGAGCGGTCGCGCCGTGCGGCGGGCTTCGTGGAACGAGACCGCCGTGAGCTCGAAGCCCTGCTGCAGCAGGACCACACCGCTCATGAGATGGAGCAGTTCAATGAGCTCACAGCCTGTTGGGGGGAACTGCGGAAAATCGATGAAATCATCCTTCAGTTCGCCGTTCAGAACACCAATCTCAAGGCAGCCGCACTCTCGTTCGCGGAAGGCCGCAGGGCCATGGACCGCCTGGACCGCAGCCTCAGGGAACTGATCCGCCAAAGCGCTTCGGGAGATCGATGCGGCTTGATCGCCCCGCTCGCCGCCGATGCCCTGTCGGCGGGAATGAAGATGCACAATCTGCATGCTCCACACATCGTCGAGTCGAGAGATTCCAGGATGGATGAATTGGAGGCCGAGATGCAGCAGGCTATGGAGATCATCGAGGCCTCCCTGGGAAAACTTGCAGATTCGGCTTCCGAAAAGGAGCGCGCATTGGTCGAGGAGGCCGGGACCGCCTACGCTGACTTCTCGGAGGTGAACGCCAGGGTGTTGAGCCTGTCACGCCAGAACACCAACCTGAAATCTTTCGAGCTTTCGCTGGGGAACAAACGAAAGCTAGCCGCCCGGTGCCACGAGATTTTGGTGAGCCTTCAGGAAACCGTTCGAAGCAGGGAGTTCAAAGCGACGCGATGAATCTGTAGAATGTTATCAATGAGCAAAATGCTCATGGAGCCATCAGAGACTTACCCCTCCAGTATCCCTGGAGCCAGAGGATCAGATCATGTGGGGAGTACGGGAAAAACTCAGCTTAGGCTTCGGCGGCCTTCTCCTGATCATCATGGTGGTCGGTGTGCAGTCCATCCGACAGCTGAACACCCTGGGGCATTCCATCGACGTGATCCTGCGCGAAAACTACCGCAGCGTCATTGCCTGCCAGCAAATGAAGGAATCCCTCGAGCGACTGGACAGCGGGGCGCTATTCATCCTGCTTGACAACGGGCATGCCGAGCAGGGCAGGGAGCTTATGGCCAGGCACGTGCCGCTCTTTGCGGAAGCGCTGCACACGGAGCTCACCAACATCACCCTGCCCGGTGAAGCTGAAAAGGCTTCGAGGATCAAGGATCTTTTCAACAGGTACCAGGACGCCCTTCGGGATGTCGAGGATCCTTCGCTGCCTTTGGAGCAGCGTCGCGGAACATACTTCCAAAAGCTCCTCCCGCTGTTTCTGGAGATCAAAACCACCGCGGAAGAAATCCTCCAGATGAACCAGCAGAACATGATCGAAGCCAACGGACGGGCTCGAGGCACGGCTGCTGCAGCGAGAGAGCGGATGGTCGTGCTGCTCGTGTGTGGAGCCCTCGTGGCGGTGCTTTTCATCATTTACACCGAATGGCGGGTTCTTCGCCCCATCCAGCGGCTCATCCGGTCCACCGACGAGATCAGCCGGGGCAATCTTGACCTCGTGGTGCCCAGCGATTCACGCGACGAGATCGGCCGACTTTCGGAAGCCTTCAACGAAATGGCTTCCAGCCTGCGTGAATTCCGGAGAAGCGACCGCAGCCGGCTGGCTCGAATCCAGCGCTCAACCCGGCAGGTCTTCAGGAGCCTGCCCAATGCCGTGGGCGTGGTGGACATGGAGGGCCGTGTGGAAGTCTCCACCGAAGCTGCCGCCGAGATTTTCGGGCTGAAATCCGACGTGCAGATCCGCGCGCTCGCTTTCGACTGGCTCACCTCACTCTATGAGGAGGCCTTGGAGAAGGGAGTTGTCGTCGATTCGGAGAGCAAACGACCGGTCATTCAGCGTGCCGTGAACAAGGAAGAGCGTTTCTTTCGCCCGCTAGCCGTTCCGATCCTGGACAGCCGGAAGCGACCCACCGGGGTGATCCTGCTGCTGGAGGACGTGACCCGCGAGCTTCAGCAGGATGAGCTTAAAAGAGGGGTCATCTCGACCGTCTCCCATCAGCTGAAGACCCCGCTCACCTCCCTCCGTATGGCCATCTACCTCCTCCTGGAGGAAAAAGCCGGCTTGCTCACGCCCAAGCAGATGGAGCTGCTGGTGGCTGCCCGGGAGGAAAGCGACCGGCTCCACTCCATTCTGAGCAGCCTCCTGGATATCAGCCGCATCGAATCTGGGAAGATGCGGATGGACCTGAAGCCGGCCGATCCCCAGGGGATGGTTCTGGAGCAGGTCGATGGGTTTCGCAGTGCGGCGCGTGATCGGGGCATCGATCTCCGGGCGGAGCTCTCGGACGAGATTCCGCAGGTCATGGCTGATCCTCCGCAGATCGGGTATGTCCTGGCCAACTGCATTTCCAACGCCCTGAAATACACCGAGCCGGGGGGCACGGTCACCGTCTCCGTAGTGGCGGGCGAGGAATCGGTGTGTTTTGCCGTGGAGGACACGGGGAGGGGAATCCCCCCGGAACATCTGGATCGCATCTTCGAGCAGTTTTTCCGTGTCCCTGGTCAGGAGAGCTCTACGGGAGAGGGTCTCGGCCTGGCTATCGCCCGCGAGATCGTGGAAGCCCACGGCGGCACCATCGAGATTGAAAGTAAAGAAGGCGAAGGAACGAGCCTCACGTTTTGCCTCAGGCGTGCTGACCGCCCAACGGAGAAGGAGGAAGCAACGTGATGGACGGGGTGTTTGTATCGGTGATCCTGTTGTTCTTCTGCATTTGTCTCTTTCTCGCCAAGGCACTGGAGAGACTGTGAATCTTTTCGAGGCGATTGTGGGCGTGATCGGGGTGCTGCTGATCCTTTACCTCCTCGCCACCGTGCTCCGGCCGGAGAGGTTCTGACCACGCGGCGGTCTCAGTCCGACCATCCTTGTTCGGGAGCGAAAACCGGATGGGATGCGCATACGCAGCGGCCTTCCAGAGGCGCTGGAGAAGGAGTTGATGGCTTCATGGACTTCCATGGCTGGATGCAACTGACGCTTTTCATGACGTTGCTGTGGGCTCTCACCCGGCCGGTCGGGACTTACCTCGTCCGGGTGCTGGACCCGGAGGGGAACCCCCCCCTGGACCGCCTCCTGGGTCCCGTTGAACGTATGGTTTATCGTCTCTGCGGTATCGACCCTCGAAACGAGCAGAACTGGCAGCATTATGCCGGATCCCTCATCATCTTCAGCATGGTGAGCTGTCTCTTCACGTATGCGGTTCTGCGTCTTCAGGACATCCTGCCGCTGAACCCCGAGAGATTCGGCCCGGTCGATGCCTACCTGGCGTTCAACACGGCGGTGAGCTTCACGACCAACACCAATTGGCAGAACTACGGGGGAGAGTCGACCCTCTCCCATTTTTCGCAGATGGTGGGGCTTGCTTTTCAGAATTTCGCCTCTGCCGCTGTCGGAATCGCCGTGGCCGTCGCCCTCATCCGTTCCATCGCCCGCCATACCGCCAGGACCATCGGGAATTTCTGGGTGGACCTCCTGCGGATCAACCTCTACCTGCTTTTGCCCCTTTGTGTCCCCTACGCCGTCTTTCTGGCATCCCAGGGAGTGGTTCAGAATTTCAGCCCGCCGGTGAATGTCGAAACCAGCGAATCCCAGGCTGGAGCTCCTGAGAAGCGTTTTCAACCCATCGCTCAGGGGCCGGTCGCTTCGCAGGTCGCCATCAAGATGCTGGGGACCAACGGCGGTGGCTTCTTCAACGCCAATGGCACGCATCCCTACGAAAACCCGACGCCCCTCTCCAATTTTCTCCAGATGCTCTCCATACTCCTGATCCCGAGCGGTCTGACCTATGCCCTGGGGCGGATGGTTGGAAACCAGAGGCATGGGTGGGCCGTCTGGAGCGCCATGGCCATTCTCTTCCTGGCGGGTCTTTTCATCACCGTCTGGGCGGAATCTGCCGGAAATCCCCGGATGGCGGCCCTGGGGCTGGATGGCGCAGACGGGAACATGGAGGGAAAGGAGGTTCGGTTCGGGGTTTTCAACTCGGCCCTTTTCGCCGTCATCACGACGGCGGCCTCGTGCGGCGCCGTCAACGCCATGCACGACTCCTTCACGCCCATTGGAGGGCTCATCCCCCTGCTCAACATACAGCTGGGGGAGGTGATCTTCGGCGGCGTGGGAGCCGGTCTCTACGGAATGCTGGTGTTTGTGATCCTGACGGTCTTCCTGGCCGGCCTCATGATCGGGCGCACGCCCGAGTATCTCGGGAAGAAGATCGAGGCCTACGACGTGAAGGTGAGCGCCATAGCCGTGCTGGTGCCCATATTTTCCATACTCGGCTTCGCGGCCTGGGCTTCGGTGAGCGACTGGGGGACCGCAGCCCTTGGCAATTCGGGTCCCCATGGACTGAGCGAAATCCTCTACGCCTTCTCGTCGGCTTCCGGAAACAACGGGAGCGCCTTTGCGGGCCTGAATGGAAATTCACCCTGGTACAATGTCAGTCTCGGCATCGCCATGCTCGTGGGTCGTTTCTTCATCATCGTTCCGGTGCTGGCTCTCGCCGGAAACCTGGCGGGGAAGAAGCGTCTGACCGAGAGCGGGGGGAGCTTTCCAGTATCCGGTCCCACGTTCACCATGCTTCTGGTCGGGACCGTTCTCATCGTGGGAGCCCTCACATTCGTGCCGGCGCTTTCCCTCGGGCCGGTTGTGGAACATTTCTTGATGACCGGATCAGACCGGCTTTTCTGAGCAGGCAGGCCCGGCCCTGGTCCGTTCACCAGCCTACCGGTCTGCATGCGGGGATGACATCCATGGCTCCAAAGAAACACTCGCTTTTTGACCCACGCCTGCTCCGAGAGGCGGCCCTCGATTCTGTCTGGAAGCTCGACCCGCGCGCCATGCTGCGGAACCCCGTCATGTTGGTCACGGAGGTGGGAGCCGCCATCACGACGCTGGGGATTTTCGTGGGAGGGGACGGAGAGCGGCTCGGATTCCGGCTGCAAGTGACGGTCTGGCTCTGGTTCACGGTGCTTTTCGCTAGTTTCGCCGAGGCCCTGGCCGAAGGCAGGGGGAAGGCCCAGGCCAGCGCGCTCAGGAAGTCGCGTACCCAGACGAAGGCCAACCGCATGCGGTCCGACGGTTCCCTCGAGATCGTTCCGGCTGAAGACCTGCGCAAGGGGGACCTGGTCCTCGTGTCCGCGGGCGAGTCCATACCGGCCGACGGCGAGGTGCTGGAAGGGATCGCCACGGTGGATGAATCGGCCATCACCGGCGAGTCCGCCCCGGTCATCCGGGAATCGGGAGGGGACCGCAGCGCGGTGACGGGGGGCACGAAGGTGCTCTCGGACCGGATCCGGGTGCGCGTGTCGGCCGATCCGGGCGAGAGCTTCATGGATCACATGATTGCGCTGGTCGAGGGCGCCACGCGGCAGAAGACCCCCAACGAGATCGCCCTCACCATTCTCCTCTCGGCCCTCACCATCATCTTCCTGGTGGCCATCATGACGTTCAAGCTCTTCGGGCTGTATTCCCAGGTCAGCCTGTCCGTCACGGTGCTGGTGGCCCTGCTGGTCTGCCTCATTCCGACCACCATCGGGGGGCTCCTGAGCGCCATCGGCATTGCGGGGATCGACCGGCTGGTTCAGAAGAACGTGCTGGCCGTCAGCGGCCGGGCCGTGGAGGCGGCGGGCGACGTGGACGTCCTGCTTCTCGACAAGACGGGCACCATCACCCTCGGGGACCGCCAGGCCACGGAATTCGTCCCGGCGCCCGGGGTGGATGTGAAGGAGCTGGCCGACGCAGCCCAGCTGGCATCCCTTGCCGACGAGACCCCCGAAGGGCGCAGCATCCGTGTGCTGGCCAAAAGCTACGGCCTGCGAGGGCGGACCATGGGCGACATGCCGTCGGCAACGTTCATTCCCTTCACCGCTCAGACCCGGATGAGCGGCGTGGACCTGGACGGCCGCCAGATCCGAAAGGGGGCATTCGAATCGGTGAAAGGTTTCATCTCGGCCTCGTTTCCACCCGAGACCGAATCGGCAGTCCAAGCCATCGCCCAGCAAGGCGGGACGCCCCTGGTGGTAGCCGAGCAGCACCGGGTGCTGGGGGTCGTCCACCTCAAGGACGTCGTCAAGGGCGGGCTCAAGGACCGCTTCGAGCGCTTCCGGGCCATGGGCATCAAAACCGTCATGATCACCGGGGACAACCGGCTCACGGCAGCCGCCATCGCAGCCGAAGCCGGCGTGGACGACTTTCTGGCCGAGGCACGCCCTGAGGACAAGCTGGCCCTCATCCGGCAGGAGCAGGCGGCGGGGCATCTGGTGGCCATGACGGGAGACGGGACCAACGACGCCCCGGCCCTCGCCCAGGCTGACGTGGGGGTGGCCATGAACACGGGCACCCAGGCGGCCAAGGAGGCCGGTAACATGGTGGATCTCGATTCCAACCCGACCAAGCTCATCGAGATCGTCGAGATCGGCAAGCAGATGCTCATGACCCGTGGGGCCCTCACGACCTTCAGCATCGCCAACGACGTGGCCAAGTACTTCGCCATCATCCCCGCCATGCTCGTGGGAGCCTTCCCGGTGATCGGACCGTTGAACCTGATGCGGCTGGGGTCGCCGGCCAGCGCCATCCTGAGCGCGGTCATCTTCAACGGCCTCGTCATCATCGCGCTGATCCCCCTGGCACTGCGCGGCGTGCGCTTTCGACCCCTCAGAGCTTCGGTCCTGCTGCGCCGCAATCTCATGATCTACGGCCTGGGTGGGCTGGCGGCCCCCTTCGTGGGGATCAAGCTCATCGACCTGGCGGTCAACGCCCTGGGGCTGGTTTGAGGACGGTTTCGAGTTTCGGGTTTCGAGTTTTTTGCCCCGGGGGGTTCGGATGAGCCTCGGGCAGGCCGGGGGTGATGGAGAGCCCGTGAGGAGCAGGTATGGGCACACAGAATGAGAAGAAAGGAGCGGAGGGATTGGGCTGGACATGGATGAGGGTGGAGCTTCGCAGGGCCCTGACGGTTACCCTGGCGCTTGCCATGCTGGCTTGCGGCCTCTATCCTTTGGCCGTTTGGGGGCTGGCCCGCGGCCTGTTTCCGCAGAAAGCCCGTGGGTCCCTCGTCTTGAAGGACGAGAGGATCGTGGGGTCCCGCCTGGTGGGCCAGCTGTTCACGGGTACCGCCTACTTCCACCCCCGTCCGTCGGCTGCCGGCACAGGCTATGATGCAACCCGTTCGGGAGGCAGCAACCTCGGGGCCACATCCGCCAGGCTCCACCACGAAGTTGAAAAGCGCATTCTCGAGTACCGCACGGAAAACGGCACCCCCCCGGATACTCCCGTACCAGCCGATGCCGTTATGGCTTCGGGGAGCGGTCTGGACCCTCACATCAGCCTGAAGAATGCGCTTCTCCAGGCGCGACGCGTTGCAGCGGCCAGGGGCAGGACTGAGGAGACGGTGATCCAACTGATTCAGGACGCCACGAGCGAGCCGGATCTCGGAATTCTCGGAGAGCCCCGTGTGAACGTGCTTCTCTTGAACCTTGCATTGGATTCGTTGAACTGAGAGGTCTTTTGTGGCTGAAGAGCGGCCCTACAGTTTCCTCCGATTGATCCGTCGCGCCCAGCGGGGACGCCTCAAAGTGTATCTGGGCTATTGCGCGGGCGTCGGCAAGACCTGGCAGATGCTCGAAGAAGCGCACCGACTGAAAGCTGAAGGCATCGACGTGGTCGCTGGCCTTGTGGAGACGCACGGGCGCGCCGAGACGGCGGCGCTCCTGGATGGCCTCGAGGTCATTCCGCGGCGCAGCGTCGAGTATCGGGGAATCCGCATCGATGAGATGGATGTGGATGCCATCCTGGAGCGGAAACCGCATGTGGCCCTCATCGACGAGCTGGCTCACACCAACGTGCCGGGCAGTCGCAATGGCAAGCGCTACCAGGACGTTCAGGAGATTCTGGCCGCCGGCATCCATGTCATCAGCACGCTGAACGTGCAGCACCTCGAGAGCCTGAACGACACTGTCGAGGATATCGCAGGCATCAAGGTGCGCGAGCGCATCCCCGATGCCATCATCGCGGATGCGGACGAGATCGTGAACGTGGACCTGACCACGGAGGACCTCCAGAAAAGGCTCGAGGAGGGCAAGATCTACTCGAAGGAGCGCATCGGGATAGCTCTGGTCAATTTCTTCAAGAAGGTGAATCTCGAACAGCTCCGCGAGCTGACCCTGCGCGAGGTTGCCGCCCAGATCGATCTGAAGAGCCGTGAAACCGTCGAGACGGAGTTCTCGGCCACCCCCGACCAGGTCATGGTCTGCCTCAGCTCCCGGGGGCCCAACAGTGAGATGCTCCTGCGATACGCATCGCGGCTCGCGGGAAGGCTCAACCGCAGCTGGTATGCCGTCTATGTCCAGACCCCCTCGGAGGAGCCCGCCGCCATCGATTCGGACACCCAGCGCGTGCTGGCCTCCACCCTCACCCTTGCCAAACAGCTGGGCGCCATGGTCTTCACCTATCAGGGCGAGGACATCGCCGGCACCATCCTGCGGTTCGCCAGGGAATACCGGGTGGGTCACATCGTGATCGGGAGCCCGGGGCCACTGCCACTGTGGAAGAGATGGCTGGGCAAAAAGAACGTGGTCGAACGGCTCATCGAACATGCCAGGGGAATCACCGTGGTCGTCCTCGATACGCGAAGGCATGAGACAGCCTCGAGCAGAGGGTCCGCAGAATTCACGCCAGGCAAGCCCGTGAGCCATGGACCTGGCCAGGGAATCACATCATGAAAACCCCGAGGCAGGTGGATCCTCTCCTGGTCATCCACACGCTTGCAGACGATCTGAAGCCGGTTGAGGCGCTGAGCTCTCCCGCGCCAGTGCAGATTTCGGCCGGGAGGTTTCATGGGTTCCGTTCCGAGACCCGTTGAACCGGTAGAGGTTAAGGGTGCTATCGATAGAGAACGGTGAAACGTGAGCGGTGCCGTTCCAGATAGGTGTGGAAGGTGAGCGGAGCTCGCGCGGATAGAGCGGGCCCATGGCGCCCCGCACAACCACCGTGGTCGCCGGGTTTGTTCGGGTTCTCGATGACACCTGCAGGGACGAGCTCGCCGGGTACAACTGGGCTAACAGCCTCTCTTTCCAATCCGCACGCCCGTTTCAGAATGGCCGGAAGCCGGGTGGTCATCTCCCTCAGGAAGCGCAGGCTTGGTCTTCGCGCAGATGATGCCAAAGGCCTCAGACGCATCCGGCCCTGACTGCTCGATGCCATGGACAGGTGCCGGCTTCTCAGGCGCCATCCCCAAACGATGAAAAGAAGGCCAAGAAACACCAGAGAGCTCAGGACAAGGTGTATCGCCATAGACTGGATCACAAAAGGCTCCTCGGTGGAATACCCCAATGGTTGGCCGTCTCGATGGTGACCTCAATTTCGTAGATTCCACCCCTTGTGGGACGCCCTTGGAAGGGTGCCGTTTTCCGACCGTGGGCTCCCACCCCGATGGTCATGATGGCTCCTTCACGGGTCCACAAGGTGTTGACCCATTCAGGACCGAGGCTGGCGGGAGGAGAAAGTCGGAAGCTGTCCTTGTCATTGACGGTCAAGACCACGGGGGACGGAGGTGCTGCCCATGGAGGCGTGAGCCCCCATGGTGACACTGCTGCCATGAAATTCAGCGGGGACAGCCCGACGTAGATCCCGCCTGCTCCGCGTGTCGGTCTCTTTGTCCGGATGGTGACTTTGTCGCCCGCATGGACGTGCGCGATCCTGACCTCAGGAGACCGGAGAGGATCCAGGTCAACACTCAGGGTGAGAGATCTGCCTGAGCGCGGGCGCACCCTCGCACCGGCTTCATCGTCGCGCTGCAGGCTCTCGTTCGCCAACTGCTGAGACTTCAAAGGTTCCCTGGATGGATCTGCCCCTTTGCGGCTTTCCCTCTGCGGCGCTTGACGGCTGACCCGTGTTGCCAGCGCCTGGACCTCACGCCTCAACTTTGCCACTTCCTCTTCGCGGCCTCTCTTTTCGGTCAGGAGCCTGAACCGCGTCTCGAGAGCTGCGGACCGCTCCTGGTCGAGCTCTTTCTTCAACTCCTGAATATGGGCTTGCTGTTCCTCGACCCGTTTCGCCTCAATGGCTGCAATGGCCCTGGATTCCTCCTGCCGCCTTTGCATCTCGATATGGAACAGCGCGAGGCCTGTGGATCCCAGCCCCACCAGAGTGAGCCCCATTGCGATCAAGAACCATGCTTTTTTCACGCGCTTCCCTTGTCTTTAAGTTTCACCCTTGCCCTTCCGTCATGCGACATTGACGGAAGTCACCTCGCGGTTTCGGTCCTGTTCCCGGCTTCCATCCACTCCTTGATTCCCTGTCGATATAGGTAAACATGAGTATATCCGAGACTCACCGCCCACATCGCACCGTTGTGACTGCGCCCGCTTTCGACGGATTCGGAATAGAACACCATCTTCCGACGTTTGTCTGGCCCCAGGATCTTTTCGAATTCCGCTCTGGTTTTGTCGTCCAGCCGGTTCATCTCCTTCCTCGGAAATTCAAAGTGGGCCGCGTAAGGAATATGGTGTCTTCTGTAGCTGTCCGCATAAGGGGTGGTATCGACGATCAGCAGGGATTCCCTTTCCGAGAGCCACCGCGGATCGATCTCATCCAACCAGGCCTGCAGCTCCTCTGTGGAGACGGTGTTGTAGCCGCCCCTCATGGCTGCGTTGTCCCTGGGGGTGATCTTGTCCGGGTTGCGTCCTTCGCCGTTGCTCGCAGCTGCGAGGATCCCCGAAGATAGACACAGCACCAGAACAACTCTCAACAACCGCAGGCTAACCGGTTCTCTCCTCAGGATCATCGATCGTTCTCCGCTCCTTTTGGCTCGCTCATGTACTGTCCGCTTTCCATGTGAAGGCATATAGGCATGCAGTGGCAAGGAATGTTGACTTTTGTATTTGCCCAGGGGGCTACTCTATGGTGGCAACCTCCTGCGTGGTCTCAAGCATGGAAAACCCTATGGGACATCACATGATCTCAATCATAGAGGACCCATCAGGGGGCTACCGAGCTGCATGGCGTGGAAGTCCTTATACCCCTCGTTAACTTCCGATGATCTCATTCAAGCCTTCAATGATTTGGTCCAATTCTTCCTGTGATACTGTGCCAATCCTCTTGCCGATCCTCTCTGTTGAAAGCGTACGGATCTGGCTGATTTTCACCCATGATCGTTTTGGCAGGTCTCTTGAGTCGAGTTCAAGTGTCAGGGGAAATCCGGCACGCTGAGACTGGCTGGTGATCGCCATGGCTATTACTGTTCCTGATCGTTCATTGAAGACATCCTGGCTCAGAATCACGACGGGGCGCAGGCCCGCCTGTTCCTTTCCTTTTACTGGATTC
>Ga0105106_10002059_pt1 | contig 14448 bp, 9 predicted proteins | sample PPLLaktember2015_5_FD_79109 | JGI IMG/M metagenome (GOLD analysis project Ga0105106, IMG submission 79109) | Freshwater sediment microbial communities from Prairie Pothole Lake near Jamestown, North Dakota, USA - PPLs Lake P8 Core (1) Depth... | ecosystem: Environmental > Aquatic > Freshwater >...
CGGCAGCCGCCAGCCTGCGCAACCCCATCGACATGCTGGCCGGGGCTGGGCCGGCCGAATACGCCGCCGCCCTGGGGATGCTGTTGGCCGACGCGGGCGTCGATTCGGCCATGGTGATCCTGGTCCCGCCGCCGATGACCACCGCCGCGGAGGTGGCCGGGGCGGTCATCCCGTTGATCCGCTCGGCGGAGAAGCCGGTGGTCATGGTGCTCATGGGGGAGGACTTGGTTGCCCATGCCGCCCGCCTGCTGCGCCAGGCGCGTATCCCCGACTACCGCTTCCCCGAACGGGCGGCCTCGGCCTTGCGCGTCCTGGCCGATCGGGCCAGGCTTCTGGAGACCCCGGAGGAACGGCCGATCGACGTTGGCGGGGTCGACCGAGACGCGGCGCGCCGCTTGCTGCGCGCAACCCGACCCGGGACAAACGGATTCGTCGATCCGCAGACCGCGGCCGCGGTCATTGCCAGCTACGGCATTGCAGTCCCACCGGCGACGGCGGCGCGGTCCGAGGCGGAGGCGGCCGACGCCGCCGTCCGTATCGGCTGGCCGGTCGTGGCCAAATTGATCTCCCCCGATCGCTCGCACAAGTCCGATATCGGCGGCGTCGTCGTCGGGCTGCGCAGCGAAGACGAGCTGCGACAGGCCTATCGACAGATTACGGCCGGGGCGGAGCAGGCCGGGGCGGCGGTAGCCGGGGTGCTGGTCCAATCCATGTCGGAGGAGGGCCAGGAAGTCATCATCGGGGTCGTCCGTGACGAGCAGTTCGGGGCACTGGTGATGTTCGGCTCTGGAGGGGTCGAGGTCGAGGGCCTGAGAGATGTCGCCTTTGCGCTGGCGCCGCTGACAGCGGCCGACGGGCGGGCACTGCTCGATTCGACCTGGGCCGGGCGTCGTCTGGCCGGCTTCCGCAGCCTGGCTGCCGGAGACCGCGCCGCGGTCGTCGATGCGCTGGCGCGCCTCGGACGGCTGGTCACCGACTACCCGGAGGTGCTCGAAATCGAGATCAACCCGCTGCGGGTCCTCCCGCCGGGAAAAGGCGTGCTGGCGTTGGACGTGCGGCTGCGGCTCACAAGCCCGGCCTGACCCCTTCTCGGCGGATCACGAGTGCACCCCGACGAGGCGCAGGATCTCGTCGACCGCTCGTCCGGCGCCGTCCTCGCCGGCCATCTGCTGTCCGACCTCCAGCGCTCGGCGCTCGATAGAGGCATCCTCCCGGAGTCTGCGCAGCCCCGCGCGCAGGTCATCCACCAGGTGCCGCTTTCTGAGCAGCGCCGCCGCGGCGCCGAGCCGAAGGACGCGCCGAGCCCAGAAGCCCTGATCCGCCGTCAATGGCAGGATCAGGCTCGGCCTGCCGGCCCGCAGCGCCGCGCCGGTCGTGCCTGCCCCGCCATGGTGGATGACCGCGGCCAGGCGCGGGAACAGCCACGCGTGCGGCAGGTCGCCGACGGCGATCATGTTCGGCGGCAGTTCGTAGGCCGCCTCGGGGCCCATGGCCAACACGCCCCGCAGCCCCGCCTCGGCCAGAGCGGCGCCGCACTCCCGCACAACGGCCGCCCAGTCGCGGCCAACCATGCTCCCCAAGCCGACATAGACGGGCGGCGCGCCCGCTTCCAGGAACCGGGCAACATGAGCTGGCGGATGCCATCCCGCGGCCGGTTCACGGAACCAGTATCCGGTCATGATCGAGCGGGCCGGCCAATCCCGAGGCCTGGGCACGACCGCCGGGCTGAACGCGTACAGGATCGGGACGGGGGGTTGCGTGCTCCTGGCGAAGGGGTAGCCCGGCAATCGAGGCAGGCCGCGACGCTGCCGGCGGACCCAGCCATACAGCAAGCGACTCCCTTGCCAGTAGACCTGGGCGTTGATCACGTGGGTCAGGCGGCGGTAGACCGGTCCGAGCGGGAGGTCGGGGAACGTCGGGCCAGGGAACTCGTCCGTCGTGCTGAATACCGGAAACAGCTGCGCCGAGATTTCCGGGACGCGGTTCGCCACGGCGTGCTGGTGACCGGAGGCCGTCATCAAGAAGGAGTGGACGATGCAATCGGCTCCCCGACAGGCGTCTTCGATGACGCGCAACGCCTCAAGGGCGATCTGTTTGACGTGGCCCGCCATGGTCGTGACCATGCGCGGCACGCTGGCGCCGGCTCGGTCTACCAGGCTGCCGGCCAGCGCTCGCGGATCCCCGGGTAGTCCGTAGAATGCCGCGCCCGATTCTTCGATCAGTTCACGGAAGGCCTCGGGCGCGGCCAGGCTGACACTCACGCCTGCGCTGCGCAATCGCGAGGCCAGGGCGACAAAGGGCTCGACGTCTCCGCGGGTGCCATAGGTGAGCAGGGTCACCATGGCCTGGGTCCGACCCTCCTGCCCGGCCCCTCGCGGGAGATGAGGTGAGCTCACGTGGATGGATCCCGCCGGGCGCGATCGGGCGCCAGGCAGTGACGTGGGATCAACGCTTCAGCGCCGCTGCGATCTGCGCCGCCACGCGCGCGTTCTGGCGCAGCAGCGCCAGGTTGGCTCGCAGCGTCGCGCCGCCGCTGATCTCAGACAGGCCGGCGAGCAGGAAGGGCGTCAGCTCTTTCCCTCTGACGCCCGCAGCCTCGGCCGATTCCATCGCTCGACCGAGCGCCTCTTCGACGCTCGCGGCTGGCAGCGCATCCGATTCCGGGCAAGGGACGCAGACCAACGCGCCGCTGGCCAGTCCGATTCCCCAATGCGCCTGCAGCACTCGAGCGGCCTGCTCCGGCGAATCGACGCGGGCACTCACTCGCAGGCCGCTCTCGCGGCTGAAGAAAGCCGGAAACTCGTCGGTGCCGAAACCCAGGACCGGAACGCCGGCCGTCTCCAGCCACTCCAACGTGCGCGGCAGGTCGAGGATTGACTTGGCGCCGGCGCACACCACGGCCACCGGCGTGCGCGCCAACTCCGGCAGGTCGGCGGAGACGTCGCCGCTGTCGCCGCGGTGCACGCCGCCGATCCCGCCTGTGGCGAACACCTGCACGCCAGCGGCGTGAGCGATGAACATCGTCGCCGAGACCGTCGTCCCGCCGGTCTTGGCTGCGGCGGCCGCCGGGCCGAGATCGCGGCGGTTGACCTTCTCGACCGCCGAGGCTGACGCCAGGGCCTCCAGTTCGTCGTCGCTGAGGCCCAACCGCAGCCGTCCGTTGAACAGGGCGGCGGTGGCGGGGATGGCTCCGGCCTGCCGGACTTCGGCTTCCATCTGACGCGCCAGATCCAAGTTCAGCGGACGCGGCAGGCCGTGGGTGATGACGGTCGACTCGAGCGCCACGACCGGCCGATGTGCGGCCAGCGCCGAGGCGACCTCAGGCAGGAGTTCCAGCCAATCGGGCATCCGGCTCTCCGTCAGCGATCTCAATGGCACGCCCGGGAGGGCATCAGCGCAGCTGTTGATACAAGAGCTCGAGCGATAGGTCCGGCATGACGCTGCCGCGCACACGCAGGGTCAGCGAGGCGGCGATCACCCCCAGCCGTACGGCTTCATCCAGGGGGATCTCGTTGACAAGGCTGTGGATCAGGGCGGCGGTCATGGCGTCGCCGGCGCCGGTCGGTTCGACGACCTCGGTCTGGATGGCGGGCACATGCCCGCTCGAATCGACGCTGGTGTACACAGCGCCGTACTCGGCCATGGACAGAACGGCGATATCTACACCCTGGCTGACCAGCCAGCGGGCGATCGACAGTGCTCGATCGCGCCCGCTGTCGGCCGAGCTCTCGGGGCAGAGCGCCTCGCCCTCCGACTGGTTCGGGGTGATCAGCCACAGGTCCTTCAGGTGCGGCAAGAGGCGCGGCGCCAAAGACAGTGAGGTTGGATCGGCGGCGAGCGGTACTCCATGTCGGCGGGCCAGGCCGATAGCCGCGGCGAGCGTGCGCGGCGTCAGATTGGCGTCGACGAAGACGACCGCGGCCGACTCGAACAGTTCGCTTCGCTCGCGCAGGTGATCGGGCGTCAGGTTCTCCGTGATGCGCATGTCGTCCAGGGCATGGTGCAGGTTGCCGCTGCTGTCCAGGACCGCCAGGTAGGCCCCGGTGGACATTCCCGGGACTCCGATGCAGAAGTCCACGTTGACGCCTGCGCCGGCGGTCTGATCGAGCAGGCTCGCTCCTTCGACGTCGTCCCCGACGGCGGCCACAAGTACGACCTCGCTCCCCAGGCGGGCCAGGTTTTCCGCCACGTTGCGGCTGACGCCGCCCAGCGAGGTGCGCAGGATGGCCGGCGTCGTGGCGCCGGTGATCAGTTCACCGGTCGGGCGCCCGACGATATCCAATCCGGCCGCGCCGATCACCAGAACATGGCCGCTTCGCCCGCGCAGTACCATCAGCCTTCACTCCCAAACCAACGCACGGCCACCAGCGACTCCAGGTGAGAGAGCGCTTCGTCGAAATCGACCGGCAGCTCGGCTTGCGGATCGCTGTGCAGCTCGGCCCGCATGGCCGCCAGCCGCTCGTGCATGCGCCTGAGCACCTCCCAACAACGAGCCTGCATGTCATCGGTGTGCTCGCCGGAGCGCCAGGCGTCGATGATCAGCCGCAAGACCTCCGAGGAGGCCTCGCGGAAGCCGCGTGCCCGCTGACGCTCGAGGTACTCGGGGGAGCCGTACAGGTCGACCCGTTCTTTGTCGCGCCAGCCGCCGATGACCGTCTGGCTGACGCCCGGCCGGCTGGTCGGGCGGTCGGGCCGATCGCGCAGCTCCCATGTGCCGACGCCGACCCAATCTAGTTCCAGGCCTTCCTGGCGCAGGCGCTCGCCCGCTTCCGGCGTGTGGAACAGCGCCGTGAGTTGCTCACGCGGGATGTGGAAGCTGGCCGGGTCCCCGGGGCTGGAGGTCTGCGGCCGGAGGGCCAGGAATTCCTCGATGGTCAGGTGCCCGACGAATTCGCGGATCTGCGCTTTGACGCGGCCGGGCAGCGAATCGGCCCAGCGGGCGCGCCCGCCCTCGCTGACCGCCTGGCCGTAGACCAGCCGCCGCAGACTGGCCTCGCTGAACGGGTAGGGATCCTCCAGGCTGCGTGGCCGATTCCCGCCGCGCGAGACACGAAAGACCATCTGTGCATCGGAGGCATGGACTTCGACTCCGTCGCGCGTCATGGCCCGGATCGAATCGGCCGAGCGCGCCTGGTCGCGCAGGTCGACGACGTCGCGCAGCCGGTCAAACCCGTGCAGGAACTGCGCCTTGGCCGGGCCATAGACCTTCGGCAGCCCGTCGATCGTCTCGACCACCGCCGCGTAACCCAGGTGGATACGCAAGTAGCCCGGGCCGCCGATGCGCAGCAGCGGGCTGGCATGGTCGAGAGCGTCGACATCGCCGGTGGATACGTCCAGCGACGGGAAGGCGCTCGGATCCCAACCGAACATCGCCGGCGCTAGATAGCGGCGGGCGATTCCCAGGTCCTCGAGTTCGAAGAGATCGACCAGGTAGTGGGCGCCCAAACGGTAGCCCAGCCACAGGGCCGCAGCCACCGGGAGCAGATACACGAGCACCGGCGGGGCGAAGAACATCAGGAGCAGCTCGGCCAGCATGTCGAGCGGATATCCGAGCGCCGCCAGCCAGGCCGGGAGCGGCTGGCGCGGGAAACCGGCTGCCACGACCAATGTGAGCCAATAGACTGCGAACGAACCCCAAACGACCAAAAGACGTAGGACGGGGGCGGTCGCGTCACGGCCCAGGAACCAGCGCTCGAGGGGGCGCAGGAGCCGCAACAGGATCGGATCGGAGCGGGCGGCTGTTGTGGGCATCATGGCCGGCTGCCCAAGTCCTGCGACTCGCAGTTGGCGTCCAGGCTGAGAACGTCGGTGCGCATGCGCCGCAGGTGCGGGGCCAGGAGGCCCCCATCGGGGGTCATCTCCTTGCGGGCGCAGATGCGCAGGGCATCGAGCAGCAATGATGCCAGGGTGTCCCGGCGGTTGACTGCCCGCGCATGGGGCGGCTCGGCCTGGCGAGTCTTGCTGCGGACCGGCGGCAGCCTGCCGCGCGGCGAGCGCGCCATTTGTGCCCGCAGCCCGGCGGTCATGTCGGCACATAGCGCCTGGTAGGCCAGGCGCTGACCTTGCCGCCGCTGCTCCTGGGCCAAGTACTCGGCGTCGGTCAGCACTTCGTGCACCGCGCCGGCCCACTGCTCGCGCCAATGCAGTGCCATTTCGTCAGCGATGTCATCGGGCAGGGTCACACCCGAGATGCGCACGTTCAGCACCCGGATGCCGCGTTCGCTCAGGACGCGCTGCTCACGGCTTGGACGCGTCTGCACCCGTCCGGAGGAATCGAGCCCCTCGTGTGTCGGGGCGGTCATGCGCGTCAGGATGGCCTGCTCGATCTCTGCCAGCGGCGAGGCCTGGCCGCGCCCGCGGCTGAAAAGCTGGGAGAGCTCGCGGCTCTTGACCTGCTCGCGCCACAAATCCACTGCCAGGAGAGCAGGGAGGTCCGACCATGGGATCTCGTGGCGCGGCCCGTAGGCGTGGCCCGAGTACACGGCCCGGCTGGCGCTGGACGGATTGAACTCGAAAGGCGGGCGCTCGGGATCCCGCCCTTCGCGCGGCTCGCCGCTGTGGCCGGGGTCGAGCACAAACGTCACGGTCAGGTCGGCCGAGACCGGGATGCCGTCGCGCGTCACTGCCAGCGTGCTGGTCGGCTGGGCCTCGGGCGGCTCGCCGGTCGAAGGGCGCGCGCCGCCGACCGTCCGCGCCTGACGCCGCAGGTCGAGCGCCTCGGCCACGCGTTCCCCTGCCCGGGTGAAGGTCATGCCCGGGCCGACCGCCCGCGTGAACTGGATATCGTCGCGCAGCACGGCAGCACTGGCCTGGTCGGCCAGGATCACCCCCGGCCCACCGCCGCGGCGCGCCCTGGACGATTCGATCTGGACGCCGTTCTGGATGAAAGAGACCGGCCCGCTCTGACCGACGAGGTAGCGGATCAGCCCGGCGACGGCCTGGCCGCGTTCTTTGTAGGTCCGCACCGGCAGCACAAACTGCGCGGTCAGTGCCACCATCAGGATCAGGCTGAGGAGGGCCAGGTCAAGGTGGGTGCAGGTCAGCGCCAGGGAGGGACGGTCGGCGTTCAGCAGTGCCAGCACGTGCGCGGCTGCCCAACCGAGGGCGACGGCCGCGCGCACGGCCTGCCAGGGATAATCCCACAGGTTGCGGGCTGGGGGGATGATCACGCCGCCCACGATGAACAGGGCCGCAGCGCTCACACCGCCCAGGGCACCCAACAGCGCCGAGGGCGGGGCGGTCAGCGGGGCGGCGCGTCGAGCGAACGCGTATACGGCCAGAAGGATCAGCAGGCCGGCCAGCGTGCGGAATCCCGAACGGCGATAGAACGGTCGGAAGTCCATCCGGACCGATTGTATACGAAACCGAGTCATGGGCCAACTGAGCCCGGCACACCCGAGCCGGACTTGCAGCCTGCCGCAGGATGCGCTACTCTAGCAGTACACTCTCGATCGAGGTGAGCCGTGGCGGAGCGGTCGATTACGCGCCAATCCGAGCTGTTGCGGGTCCTGGGAGAAATGGCCAAGGAGCTGCCCGACCCAGAATGGGTGGCCCTGGTGGACAGCGACGGGCTGATCGTCGCCTGCGTACCGGCCGAGCCTCCGGTGGAAACCGATCGCATCTCGGCCATGACAGCCGCCTCCGTGTCGATGGGCAATCGGGTCTTGGCCGAGATCGACGGCGGCAAGCTGCGCTACGCCAGCATTGCCGGATCGGCGCGACAGCACTTGACGGTCATGGTCAGTCCGGAGCGGCTGCTCTCGATCGGCATCCGGCCGGACGTCCCGGCCCAGGCTACGTTCGGACCGCTGAGCCGCTACATCCCCGAACTGCTGCGCGTCCTGAAGATGAGATTCGTCAGCGGCTGACCAGACCAACCCCTTCCTGGACACCCCAAGTCCGCCCGGGAGCGCCCCGGGCGGCGCGCTGTAAGGCGACTGTAAGTCCCCAACAGGCTATTGCGACCCGCGGGTGATTGCCGCGCCCCCGTTCCCGCGGTATTCTAGAAGACGCGCGCAGGCCGTCCTCCGACCCGATTGGGACGGCTGCCCAGGAGGCTTTGTCATGCTGTATCCGGTCTGGCTGTTCCTCTCGGCGATCTTCTTCTATTACGCGTACATCAACTGGAGACAGGCGAAGACCTCGCTGCGGGAGTTCCAGTTCCGCCAGAAGGAAGGCGAGCAGGCGCCGCGCGAGGTTGGTGACGGGATCAAGGAGTTCGTCGGCGACTTCAACCGCTATCTCCAGAGCGTCAACACAGCCAATCGCGCCAGACACAAGGCGGCGGCTTTCGGCTTCATGGTGGCCGGTGTGGTCGCTTTGGTGTCGATGTTCATGACGCTTCCGATCAACTGAGGCTCCTCCCCTCTGGAGGGCGCGATCGCTATCACGCGCGGCTCGGGCGTGCCTTCGCGCCCGGGTGCAGAAGGAGGTCGGTCGCAATGTTCTCGCTGACCGACAAGGTGGCTGTTGTGACCGGCGGCTCGCGCGGGATCGGCCGGGCGATCGCATTGGCCTACTCCCAGGCGGGCGCGGCCGTGGTGGTCGCCAGCCGCAAGGCGGAAGGGGTCGAGGCCGTGGCGGCGGAGATCCGCCAGGCGGGCGGCCGGGCACTGGCCGTCGCCGCGCACGTCGGGCAGGAGGAGGCGGTTGCGGCGCTGGTGGCGCGCACGGTCGAGGCCTTCGGCGGTATCGACATCGTAGTGAACAACGCCGGCACCAATCCGCACTTCGGCCCGCTGCTGACCGCCTCGGCCTCCCAGTGGGACAAGATCCAAGAGGTCAACCTGCGCGGCGCCTTTCTCCTGTCGCAGCAGGCCGTGCCCCACATGAGGACGCGTGGCGGCGGGAAGATCCTGAACGTCGCCTCGCTGGCCGGGTTGCGGCCCTCTCCCGGGATGGGCATCTACAGCGTCTCCAAGGCCGGGCTGATCATGCTCACCCAGGTCCTGGCGCGCGAGCTCGGGCCTGACAACATCCAGGTCAATGCCATCGCTCCCGGGGTCATCAAGACCCGGCTGAGCAGCGCGCTGTGGGAGGAGCCGTCGCTGGCCGAGGGCCTGGCCGCCGGCACGCCGCTGGGCCGCCTGGGGGAGGTCGAGGACGTCGTCGGAGCGGCCCTGTACCTGGCCTCGCCGCTCTCGGACTACGTCACCGGTGAGGTGATCGTCATCGATGGCGGGTTGAGCCTGATGGGTGGGATCGGGTAACCGCCCGCCAAGCCTCCGCAGCGCAACGGGCTCCGGGCGCCTGACAGAGACGCAGCCTCGTCCGCGCCGCACCTTGCTGCCCCGGTAGTATCTGTCACAATACGATCGAGCCTCCGTTCCAGGAGTGCGCCTTTGACTGGGTGGCGCGCCGGTACGCGCCCAGCGGAGTGGGGGATTCGGTCCCGGCGCGCCAGGTGGGTGTCCGATCGCCCTGATCGGATCAGGAGGGGATCCCATGAAAGCATCCATGGCGTCATCGTCTGCCGTGCGCGCAAGCATGTGCCTTGCCAGTCTGGCCGCGCTGCTCCTGGTGCTGTTCGCGTCCCCGCCGCCCGCCTTTGCCGACACCTATGTCGTCAACGACCAGGGGGATGGAGACGACGGGGCGTGTGACGCGCGCAACTGCACGTTACGCGAAGCGATCGAGGCTGCCAACGCTCACCCCGGGCCGGACACGATCGTGTTCAACTTCGAGAGTGGCAGCCCGTTCTGGACGATCTGGCTCAGCGATTCACTGCCCACGATCACCGACCCCGGCACCACCATAGACGGTACATCCATGCCGGAGCACCTTGGTGGCCCTTCGGTCGTGCTAGTCGGCGATGAGGAGATAACCGCCATCCGCACAGAAGCGGACTCGACGACCGTGCGCGGGCTCAGGTTCTCGGGATTCGGCTCCCCCGGCCGTGCAGGGCCGCTCACGCTGTATAGCGACGGGAATCTCGTCGAAGGCAACGTCATCGGGAACAGCACCCAGGCGATGCTCGTCGGTGGCGAGGGAAACCGAATCCTGAATAACCTCATCGGGGTCACTCCCTGGGGGGACCCGAGCCCGATCGAGTGGATTGGCATCCTCTTATACGGGAGTGGAGCGCGCATCGAGGGCAACACGATCGCGCACAGCGGGGTGTCCGGTCTATACCTGATGGGCGAACCGGAACGGCCGGCGATAGGGAACACGTTCTCTCGCAACAGCATCTACGATAGCGGCGGATTAGGGATCGACTTTGAGTACGACGAGGCGGGAACCGAGAGGGATGTCAACAATGGGATAGATGCACCGGATCTCACCTCGGTCGGCCTGACGGAGGTGTCCGGCGCGGCCTGCCGGGGCTGCACGGTCGAACTGTTCCTGGCCGATCCAGATCCGACGGAGTACGGCGAGGGGATGACGTTCATCGGGGACGGGGTCGCCGACGGCTCGGGGCGCTTCACTATCACGCTCGATACGCCGCTCGACGCTTGTGACCCGGTCACCTCCACGGCGACCGACCCGGACGGGAACACCTCGCGCTTCGGCCTCAACCGCCTCGCCGGGGACGGGCTGTGCCTGCCGCTGGGGGCGCCGCCGCCTTCGGAGCCCTATTTGACCGTCAACACGACCGACGACCACGATGACGGCGCCTGCACTGAGGCGCACTGCTCGCTGCGCGAGGCGATCGACTATGCCAACGCACACCTCGGGCAAGATACAGTCTCCTTCGATATCGCCGGCCCGTCACCCCACGTGGTCTTGCTGCTCGAGGCCCTGCCATCCCTGAGCGATGACCGGACGTTCCTCGATGGGACGAGCGAGCCGGACTACGACGGCGATCCCGCGGTCTGGATCGACGGCGGCGACTTCGTGGCCGACTGCCTGTGGGTGGCCTCCAGCCGCAACACGATCGCCGGCCTCGGGATTCGCGGCTGCGGCCGGGCGGACTCGACGGGCGGCTGGCCGGAGCCGACCGGGGCCGGCATCCGCCTGGACGGGGGCCACAACCGCCTCGAGGCCAACCGGATCGTCGAGAACGGGTGGGGGATCCTGGTCCTGTCGCGCGCCAACACGATCACCGGGAATGCCGTCCAGGGCAACGATGTCAGCGGCCTCCGCCTCGACGGGGATGACAACCTGGTCGGCGGCGCGGCTCCCGGCGAGACGAACCTGATCACTGGCAACGGGCAGCACGGCATCGACATCCTGTGGTCTGTGGGCAACCGGATCTTGGGCAATCGTATCGGCCTCGGCCCGGACGGCGAGGTGCTCCCCAATGAGGTCGACGGGATCATGTCGCAGGCCGTTGCCGTCATCGGCGGCCTGAGCCCCGGCGAAGGCAATCTGATCGCCGGCAACGGCCGCAACGGCGTCACGCTGCGTGACACCGCAACCGAGACGGTCCTGGCCGGCAACGAGATCCACGACAACGCCGGCTACGGCGTCCTCCTGGACTATCCTGAACTCGAGGCTCACACCATCACGCGGAACTCGATGTGGGACAACGCCGAGCTGGGGATCGAGACCCGGCGCGTCGACGACCACGTCCCCGTCCTGGCCCCGGCCGGTCTGAGCGAGGTCGAGGGCAGCGCTTGCCCCGGCTGCCTGGTCGAGGTCTTCCTGGCGGCGCCTGATCCGACCGGCTTCGGCGAGGGACGGACCTTCCTGGGTGAGGCGCGGGCCGACGCCGCCGGCCGCTTAAGCCTGACGTTGAGCGGGGTCGCCTCGTGCGACGAGCTCACCGCCACCGTCACCGACGCTGCCGGAAACACCTCCAGGTTCTCGGAGAACGTCCTGGTGAACTGCCTGAGCTTGCCGGGCGTGCCCATGGCCGCCTCCGGCTTGGGCGCCGGGTTCCTGCTTGTCCTGGTTTTGGTCGTGGTCCGGCGGTACGCGCCTCAGCTCCCGGCCTGGACCGTTCCCCTGGTCGGATTCGCCGTGCCTGGCCTGGTCGGTTTTGTGCTCTTGATCGCGGCCGTTCACCCTAACATGGAGGTCAACCTGGGAAGCACGGTCCGGCCCGAGGTTGCCGGCGCTCCGCCATCCTGCGCGGAGTACCTGGATGCTGCCGGCTTCGCGCCGGACGACGGCGTCATGTTTGAGATCGAGGCGGACCCGGATCTGGTGTGGATGCCGGAGGGGAGCCTGCCGGCCGAGACCTGGCGCTGGCGGGTGGATCTGCGTGCGCCCGACCAGAGACTGCGCAGCCTGACGACCGAAGGCGTGACGCTGTCGTTCTCGGCTTTCGGGTTCGAGCCACGAGCCGGGGGCCGCTACCACTGGCGCGTGGTTGGGGAGGCTCTGGATGCAGCCGCGGGACGGTGGACGGAGTTCTGCCGCGCCGACGCGAGCCGAAGCTTCATCTTCCGCAATCCGCTGATCTTGATTGCCGAGCAGGTAGAGCCGGAGGAGCCCTCGATGGAAGTGCCGCCGGTGACCGAGGCTTGCGGGCCCGTCGCCACGGCAATCCGAGACGCGAATTGCCGCGAGGGGCCGTCCGAGGTCTACGAGGTTGTGGGTTACTTGATGCAGGGTCAGTCTGCGGAGATCGAAGGACGAAACGCCGAGAGCAATTGGTGGTACCTACGGCCGCCGGACGAGTCGAGCGCCTGCTGGGTGTGGGGCGGGCTAGTCGAGACCACTTGCGACACCGAAGGCTTGCCGGTGATCCCCGCCCCGCCGACGCCGATCCCACCCCCGACGGCGACCGAGCCGCCGGCCGATGCGACGCCGCCTTCGGCTCCGACACCGACGGCACCGACCGGCGGAGTCTCCCTGACGTGCGCCGGCTATGTGCAGCTCAACTGGAATGCTGTCACGGACCCGAGCGGGATCCAGGTCTATACGCTTGAGGTCCAACGCAGCTCGGATCAGGCGAACTGGAGCAGCGTCGCCGGAAGCCCTTGGTTGACAGCCGCCACCTATCACACCCTGCCGGTCGAGTGCGGCTGGTACTACCGCTGGCGGGTGCGGGCCACCGACGGCGCCGGCAATCCGGGACCCTACTCGTCGTGGGCGCTGTTCTCGGTCATCTTGCCGTGATGTTGCGACCATCTCGGCGCCCGGGGTCTTTGCGGCCCCGGGCGCCGGGGCGCAGTTGTTGACCTTTTCGCCTCAATCCCCTACACTGAAACCGTGCTCGCCAAGGTCCACTCCTGCGCCGTGGTGGGGCTGGAGGGGGCAATCGTGGAAGTGGAAGTGGACACTTCGCGCGGGCTGCCCTCCTTCGCCATTGTGGGACTCCCCGATACGGCGGTCCAGGAAAGCCGCGAACGCGTCATGTCGGCCGTGCGCAACGCCGGGTTGGTCTTCCCGCGCCAGCGGCTGACGGTCAACCTGGCGCCGGCGGCGCTGCGCAAAGAAGGACCGGCCTACGACCTTCCGATCGCCCTGGGCGCGCTGGCCGCCTCAGGCCAGATCCTGGCGGAAAGGCTTGAAAGGGCCCTCGTCGTCGGCGAGCTGTCGTTGGACGGTTCCGTGCGACACGTGCGCGGCGTGCTCCCCATGGCGGCGCTGGCGCGCGGGCAGAGCTTCCAGACCGTGTTCGTCCCGGCTGAGGATGCCCCCGAGGCGGCGCTGATGCCGGATCTGGAGGTCATCCCCGTCTCCTCGCTGACCGCGCTCGTCAATCACCTCTCGGGCGTCGTGCCCGTGCGCCCGTACGATCGCAAGGCCATGCCGGCGGCGCCGCCGTCGAGCGCCACCGACTTCGGCGAGGTCAAGGGCCAGGAGCACGTCAAGCGGGCGCTGGAGGTGGCCGCTGCCGGCGGGCACAACGTCTTGATGGTCGGCCCTCCCGGCGCCGGGAAGACGCTCCTGGCGCGGGCGATGCCGTCCATCCTGCCGACGATGTCGATCGATGAGGCGCTGGATGTCACGCGCATCTACTCGGTGGCGGACCTGCTGCCGGGCGAGACGCCGATGATCCGCGAGCGCCCGTTCCGTGCGCCGCACCATACCATCTCCCACGCCGGTCTGGTCGGCGGCGGCAACTGGCCCCGGCCGGGCGAGATCTCGCTCGCCCATCGCGGCGTGCTCTTCCTCGACGAATTGCCCGAATTCGGCCCGCGTGTGCTGGAGGTGCTGCGCCAGCCGCTGGAAGACAAGGTCGTGACGATCAGCCGGGCGCGCGGCTCGCACTCGTTCCCAGCCAACTTCATGTTGGTGGCGGCGATGAACCCGTGCCCATGCGGTTACTTTGGCGATCTCCTGCGCGAGTGCACTTGCTCGCCCTCGACGGTCACGCGCTATCAGAAGCGCATCTCCGGACCGCTGCTCGACCGGATCGATATCCATGTCGAGGTGCCGCGGGTCGATTTCGAGAAGCTGACCGACGATCGCTCCGGCGAGCCGTCCGCGACGATCCGGGCGCGCGTCGAGGGCGCCCGGCAGGTCCAGCGGGCTCGCTTTGACGAGTCGACCGCCTCGTGCAACGCCGATATGGGGCCGGGGGAGGTGCGGCGCCACTGCCCGCTGGACGACGGC
>Ga0105106_10002064_pt1 | contig 14434 bp, 8 predicted proteins | sample PPLLaktember2015_5_FD_79109 | JGI IMG/M metagenome (GOLD analysis project Ga0105106, IMG submission 79109) | Freshwater sediment microbial communities from Prairie Pothole Lake near Jamestown, North Dakota, USA - PPLs Lake P8 Core (1) Depth... | ecosystem: Environmental > Aquatic > Freshwater >...
ATTGATATGCCCGGGCATACAAACGCAGCGCTTGCATCCTATCCCGAACTTAACTGCGACGGAAAAGCGAGGGATCTCTATACCGGAACCGAAGTGGGTTTCAGCACCCTCTGCACCAAAAAGGAGATCACATACAAATTCATTGATGACGTTGTAAGAGAAATTTCCGCCCTTTCACCGGGAGAGTTCTTTCATATAGGAGGCGATGAATCGCATGCTACAAAGGTTGAGGATTATATCCCTTTCATAAACAGGGTTCAGGATATTGTTGCATCGCACGGAAAGAGAGTTCTTGGATGGGATGAGATCGCACTTTCGACGCTTAAGCCGAATTCAGTGGCCCAGTGCTGGGCAAGCGAGGAGAACGCAAAAAAGGCAATCGCCCAGGGTGCAAAAATCCTGATGTCTCCTGCAAAAAAAACCTATATCGACATGCAGTATGATAAGTCGACTCCACTTGGCCTCCACTGGGCCGCTTACATAGAGGTTGATGATAACTATAACTGGGATCCGGCAAACTACATACCCGGCGTGGGGAAGGAAAATATTATCGGTGTCGAAGCTCCGATGTGGACAGAAACCATTACAAAACTTGATGAAATTGAATACATGATGTTCCCGAGGCTCCCGGGTGTAGCCGAAATAGGATGGACCCCTGCTGAAATGAGAAGCTGGGACGAATACAAATACCGCCTGGCAAAACATGCAGGTTTCTTCGAAGAAATGGGAATAGACTATTATAAATCAAGTAAAGTTCCGTGGTAAAATTCCTATTTTTTTAATTGACCCCCTTTCCCGTTTCCCCCAAGGGGGAAAGGCTTTGCTCCTTCCCCTTTGGGGGAAGGTTGGGAAGGGGGTATAAATAGCAAAAATTCATAATTTTATTCATCATTGCAGATAGGCATTTTAGTTTATTATGCGATATTTAAATCAAATTGAAATGAACCCAAAGAATAGTGGAATAATATTTCTGGCAGGAGTGTTGACTATGAATCTTCATTCACAGCCAAAGGTGCTGAAACTCTGGCCCGACGGAATTCCTGGATCGAAAACCGATCCTTCTTATGTTGAAAACATAGTAACCACCGACGGCAGGGTGACCCGTGCTACCAATGTGGTCACCCCCGATCTTACTGTTTTTCTTCCCGATCCTGCCAAAGCCAATGGTGCTGCGGTTTTGATCTGTCCCGGCGGCGGGTACGGAACCCTGGCCTTTGACCACGAGGGGAATGCGATTGCAGGATGGCTTAACGAGAATGGAATAGCGGGGATTATCCTTAAATACAGGCTCCCCTCCGACAGGATCATGGCAGATAAAGCAATTGGTCCCCTTCAGGATGCCCAGGAGGCAATGAGAGTTATCCGCAGGAATGCCGCCGCATGGAAGATTGATCCGAAAAGGGTGGGAGTAATTGGATTTTCTGCAGGCGGCCATCTGGCTTCAACGATCTCAACCCATTATGCTGATAAGGTTTATGATGTAAAAGACAATGTAAACGCAAGACCCGATTTTTCGCTGCTTATTTACCCTGTTATTTCAATGGATACAGCCATAACCCACCGTGGCAGCAGAAATAATCTTATCGGAATCGATCCGACCGAAAAGAATGTGCTTCGTTTTTCAAATGAGAAACAGATAACCCGCGACACCCCTCCTGCATTCCTTGTCCACTCGTCCGACGACAATGCTGTTCCGGTGATGAACAGCATCGGGTATTACATGGGTTTGCAGAAGAAAAAAATACCAGCTGAACTGCACATCTTCCAGAAAGGCGGACATGGTTACGGCCTTGCCCCGAATGGCGGCACGGAATCCTCATGGCCCGCCTTGTGCCTCAAATGGATGAAACAGATTGGTATATTTTAGGCTTTCAGAAACTCCTGCGGAATATCTCTGAGCTTTGCAATATCAGTTATCTTTTGCTTAATGTTGAACCACAACGGACATTTTACGCAGTGTTTTTGCTCAGATGATTACCGGAATAACCTGTCAAACTTTTCCTAACTTTCGGGGAGATTCAGTATCTTTCAGATATTCAAAAACCATTTCCATATGAAAACCCGCAGGACTTTCATTAAGCAATCCCTGTTTGGTGCAGGGGCATTGATGACATTACCTTCATACATTTTGCCGTCGACAGCTGATCCGGATATCAAAATCTCTCTGGCTGAATGGTCGTTTCACCGGGCTCTGGAGACAGGGAAAATGGATCATCTCGATTTTCCTTCTGTTGCAAAAAATCAGTATGGCATTTCGGCAGTGGAATATGTCAATGGTTTCTTCGGCGGAAAAAAAATGAAATTCAGTGAAGCTGCAAAGAACAGGGCTTATTTGAATGAAATGCTCAAAAGAAGCCAGGATGTTGGTGTAGTTAACCATCTGCTGATGTGTGATGATGAGGGTCCTCTTTCCTCGGCAAATGAAAAGGAAAGGATTGAATCGGTTGATAATCACAAAAAGTGGATCGAAGCTGCAAAAATACTTGGATGTGCAACAGTAAGAGTTAATCTTCATGGTGAGGGCAGTGCCGGTGACAGAAAGAAAGCATCCGTTGATGCACTGAGCCGTCTCGGGGAATTCGCAAAACCCATGCAGATAAATGTTGTTGTTGAAAATCATGGAAGCGTCACTTCCAATGCCGAATGGCTTTCGGATGTTATGAAGCAGGTTGGCAGGGATAACGTTGGCACTCTTCCTGATTTCGGTAATTTCTGCATATCACATCCATGGGGAACAATTCAGGAGGGCTGTACTGAAATGTACGATATTTATAAGGGGATTGAGTTATTGCTGCCCTATGCAAAAGGGGTAAGCGCCAAAACTTACGATTTTGACAGCAACGGGGAGCAGCCTTTAATGGATTATAAGAGATTGCTCGGCATTGTAAAGGCATCAGGGTTTAAAGGATATATGGGCATTGAATACGAAGGGATAAACCAGCCTGAAGATGAAGGTGTGCGCAACACCCAGAAGCTTCTGAAAAAATATCTTTTATAAAACTACTTTAAGAACTTACACTGAGCTACACAGAGAAGTCACAGAGACACACAGAGTTAAGAAATCAGATCTCTGTGGACCTCTGTAGTTCTCTGTGGACCTCTGTGTAACAAAAAGTTATTTTTTTGATGTTCCCATTTTTTTTAATGGGAACATGACTTTGCGGTTAAAAAAGACTTTTTTATTGAGATTCCCTGGAAATCCTTAACCTGATTCCTGAAAAAGAAAATTTCTTTTTTTATGATATCCGGTATCAATCATCTGGGTAAAGATGAGGGATAATAATGCAAAGAGGGTCCCGACAAAAAACGGCAGCCGCCAGTTGAGCATCCACAAAACACCTCCGAAAAAGGGAATTATAACCGCTGAAATATGGTTGATCGTAAACCCGACAGCCGTTGATGAGCCCAGATCCTCAGGATCGGCCGTCTTTTGAAGATACGTGTTGAGGCCGATGGAGAAATTAAAAAATATACTGTCGAGGATAAACAAGCCCACGACAACCCAGACATTGCCAATAAAAGCGTAACCAAGAAACAACACGATAAGTGACGCGCTTTCGAGCGACAGTACAATCCGTTCCCCATATTTGTTCAGTGCCTTTGATATCTGCGGATTGAGCAGATAAGTGAGCGCGTAGTTTATTACATATATTCCCGTAACAATTCTCAACCCAAGGTTATACCGGTCGACGAGAAGGAATATTGCAAAAACGGTAAAAATCTGGCGGCGGGTTCCTGCCAGAAAGTTAAGCATATAAAACAACCAGTACTTTTTCCTGAAAATAAGTTTTTTATGCTGAAATGGCACCTCTTTTTTCACAGGATTACGGTAAAGCATGGTTATCCCGGTAAGGCTTATCATAACACCAAGAATAAGAAAAGTGAAAACGTATGGCAGGAAGAATGAAAGCGCCCAGATAAAAAAGCCAATCACAATATTTGCAAGAGCGCTGTAGCCTCTCATCCTTGCAAAGACCACAGGCGATTCACTTGTGTTGAAATACTGAACAGTTAGCGATTTATTGGTTGTCTCGAAAAAATGAAATCCTACCGACATTATGAAAGTTGTCATCAGCAATCCTCCGAAAGAAGTGAAGATCCCGGTGACCGCAATTCCCATACCAAGCAAAATAACGGACCATGATGACAAACGGTGTTCCCTGAAAACAAACAGAAGATAAACGGCCGCAAAGGATAAAAAGCCAGGTATCTCACGGACAGCCTGTGACAAACCTATCTGAAACCCATTTACCCCAACCACCTCCTTTGCATAATTGGTGAACAGGGCCGTCCATCCCTGAAGCCCCGCAGCGGCACAAATCCCGAGGATCATCAGGTGCCGGTACATGGGATTACTTTTAAGCTGGTCCATTGTCTGGCGGTAAAGTGGGCAAATGTAGCATATTTGCAATATCTTTACATTAATGTTTTTCAATGAAATTATGATAACTGATTTGACAACTGCCTGTAATGCTTACGCACTTTAAGTCCCGATTTGCGGGATGCAAACGCATCCCCTTCCCCTTTGGGAGGGCCGAGCGTTAAGAAATTGCCCGGTGGGCAATTTTAGCGAAGGAGCCAGTCTGCAGGGAAGGCCGGGAAGGGGGTACGTTATCAAAAACAGATTTAAATTTTTGTTATGGAATTATTGATCATTTCCCTTCTTATTCTTCTGAACGGATTCTTTGCGTTGTCGGAAATAGCCCTGGTTTCAAGCAGCAAATCGCGGCTGGAACAATTGAAAAGTCAGGGCCGCAAAGGTTCCAGGACCGCTATAAAGCTTCTTGAAGATCCCGAAAGTTTTCTCTCTTCAATCCAGGTAGGTATAACGCTGATTGGAATAGTAACCGGGGTCTATGGCGGTTTGAGCATCGCCGATGACATCACGCCGTTTTTCCGGAAATTCGCCATGCTGGCAAACAGTGCAGAAGAGATCTCCCTGGCAGTCACCGTTCTGATTATTACATATTTTGCAATCGTTATAGGTGAGCTGGTACCCAAGACAATTGCTCTGAGCAACCCTGAAAAAATCGCAATCAAAATAGCACCACCGGTTTATTATTTCAAGATATTATTTTATCCGGTTGTCAGGTTCCTCTCTTTTTCCACAACTTTGATCAACAAAATTCTTGGGATCAAAAAACAAACACATCATCTAACTGAAAGTGAAATCCGTTATATGCTGAAAACGGCTTCCAGGGAGGGAGTTATCGGAAAGGGCCAGAATATGATCCATCAGAAAGTATTCTATTTCTCCGACAAGAAGGCAAAACACCTTATGACCCACCGGATGGATGTCGAATGGGTCGACCTGAATCAGCCTGAAATCAAGCTTAAAGAAGCAATTCTTAATTTCGGGCACAGCAGGATTGTTTGCTGCCGGGATAGTCTTGATAATTTCCAGGGCATTCTGCTTGTAAAGGATTATCTTACAGCTTTTGCCCGGGATAAGGAACCGGTCATTTCCAGGCTGATCACCCAGCCGGTATTCATTCCGGAAAGTGCCGATGCTCCAAAGGTCCTGGACCGGTTCAAAAAAGAGAAAGTCAATTTCTGCGTTGTAGTAAATGAATATGGCACTCTTGAAGGAATTATCACCCTGCACGACATCCTGGAAAACCTGATAGGGGAGTTTCCTGAAGTAGGAGAGACCGAGGAGCCCGATATTTTTGTCCGCGACGACAAATCATATCTTATAAGCGGCGATGCTCCGGTGGAGATCCTCGATGGGGTATTTGACAATTACATGACAGATCTTGAAAATATTGAATACACGACTGTTGCAGGGTTTGTGCTGGATCACATCGACAAGGTGCCGCAGATCGGAGATAAGTTTACTTTTAATAACTACGTGATTGAAATCGTCGATATCGACGGAAACCGGATCGACAAGATCCTTGTCAGAGAAAATAAGGCTTAAAATATAAGTCAAACAGATTTACTCCCCATATAATGGCAGCCCCGGATACTGGGGGCACAATTCAGAAACCCTAGTATTTTCAAAAGCCATGTTTCCAAGCTTCGGAGCCCAGTTCATGCGGACCATATTCCAGACATCCCTGTCGTTGTATAATGAAAACGAATTCCTTACCAGGATCTTCCCGTTAGCCTCCGACCATTCATAATTATCGCCATATCTTAAACCAACACCGTTGTACAGGAACAGGCAGTTCGTGGCAATCACAGTATGATTCGGAGAGCTGAATCCAAGCTCCAGTCCCTGCCCGCAGTTGCTGAAAGTACAGCCGGTGAAGGTATGGTTCTTTACAACCGTGCCACTGCTCGACAGTGCGGCTCCTTCATGAAAGCAGGCTTCAAACTTGCAGTTGGTAAGAGTAACATCACCGCCTTCGTCCATCCCGGAATCGAGTCCGTCATCCTTTGCAAACATGAATATCGTATTCTCAATATCGGCATCCGATGCATTAAGGTAAAGCGCATCATTGTCAGCATCCCTGAAAACGTATGAATCATCGGGGAAATCTGTAAATACCGAGTTGGTGAGGGTAAGATCGGAATAATTGATCTGCCCTCCTGTCTGGGCACGCTGCACAAGAATTTCATCAAGGACAAGAACGGAATTCTGCGGATAAAATATCTGGCCGGTATGATCAAGAATGAAGCAGTGATTAAGGGTAAGCGAACTGTTTTCGGTATAGAACAGGGCCTGTCTTCCCGAATGGCCCCAGTTATAACCTTCCGAATCATGGTATCCGCTCTGGCAGAAAATTGTGTATTGAGCTTCAATTGTGCCGGCAGCTGCCCTTGTGATAAATCCTCCCCAGAACCTGTTTTTTCTGCTGCATGTAATGAATACCGGATTCTTCGCCGTACCTGCAAAAACCACCGGACCGCCCAGATTAATATCAATGCCCTCATCAACAAGAATCATAGCTCCTTCACGAACTGTCAACGACCCGGCCGGCCCGATTTCAAGGTTTCCGGTGATCTTTGCAACGCTGTTTGGCGGAATCTCGATATGGGAATCAATGGTGCCCCTTAGTTCCATGTCGGTCCGGGTGACCTTTGAAAGTAATGCAGAGAAATTTCTTCCACCCACCCTGAAGTCAACGGATCCTGAAATTGAAGATGCAGGTATGCTGACGGACCCGACACCCTGTTTTATATTGAAAGTTTCTCCCGATGTGGTGCATTTTCCTTCACAGTAGATCTCGGTGATTATTCCCGAACCCTTTACATAAAAAATAAATGGCACACTGATTGAATCGGCATACCTCGCAGGGTAATAGATTTCAACACTTTCCTGACCGATCAGAACCGGTACAAACGGATCGGGAACCCACGCCCTGATGCCCCACTCAGAGTTTTCCCTCTCTTCCGTAATTGTTGTAAACAGGATGGTATCGTTTTCGCGGCCTGTATCACTGTAAATTATAACAAGCTCATAAAACCCGCTTTCCGTGAATTCGAGATATCTACCGTTTGAAAGATTGACTTTTTTGTTATTCAGAAATGCGGAATGAATACTAGTGCCGTCATTTATAACAGCAAAAGGGAGGTAATAATCCTGCCTTGTTTCAAGTTCCGACAGGCTGATGCTTCCTTCAGGAGGTTCGGTGATTATATTCTCCTCCCTCTTTTTACAGCCGGCCGAAAGGACGATCAGGATTAAGCAGAATAAAAGATTTTGAAGCCTCATATTAACGGTTTTTCTGCCTGTTAAGGTCCTCCAGGATCCAGGCTCTGCGGTCCTTGAGCATTTGCCTTTTCTCTGCAAGGTTGCTTACAAAAAGAGCGTAATTCGTTTCGTCAACATCGTATTTCGACTGTTCAATAATGGAATCATTTTCATAAAACGCCCCGATTTGTTCGTTAGTGTAATCAAATATCCTGTCGATGGCAGCCGGATCGATTTTTTCAATTACACTCTCAAGGGTTTTCAGGTATTCCTGGTACAGGTAACTGTCTTTGGCAATTAAATAATCAAGGTCCTCTTCAATTGAATAGAGAATTCTGAAACCAACATCAGCAATCACATCGTTCATGGTGTAATACTCCCTCCGGCCAAAAACCGTACCGGGAGCCCATGGATTTCCTATTTCGTGAGGCTGGTCAGAGAAAATATCATCATAATCCCATGGGAATACCCCCAGAACTTCCTTTCCGTTTTTAATTTTCGTAAAAAAAATCACTTCGTCGGTATAATCGCCATTCTTTACCAGCATGTCTATACTCAGCTTTGTAAAATACTGTTCCATATCTATATACGACGAAAGAGAATCAAACATCTGACGGCCCGAATACAATGGGAGAATTGAGTAGATCCTTTTGAAGCGGGCAATGTATTTGTCGAGGTTCTGCTCATTACCCGGACCCGCGGCACATGCTTTTATGACATGGTCATATCCCCGGCGCACCACAAACGGTGAATTCTTCTGTTCGATGAAATATTCAAACGGATCTTCGATAAAGTGATACAGGCCCTGGGTATTACCATTTAGCCTTACTTCAGTGAAGAAGTCGTATACCGGCCACAGGTTGACTTCCCTGAACAGGCCTGCAGCAATGCTGTTTTCAATATATGTATAATCAAAGACCAGTGCCAGCAGCTTGAATTCCTCAAACTTCCTTTCCGTCTGCTCAGACGGGTTCCTGAGAGTGATTTTATTGTCCAGGTTAATTCCAAATCCTTTGCGGGTGAAATTTAGGGTACCATCGCCGCGTATCTCGAAACGATTGATAGTGTAGGTTTTGCCGGCAAACTGAAGTTCAGGGAGAGGATCGGTGATCTCGTACTGTTCCCCGCGGCTGGCATTTATATATTCTCTTTGCGTATCAGTAACAAGGAAGTTGAATACTTCTTTTTCAGGATCAAAGTCAAATGAATCATCCTTTGTGCACCCGTTAAGAAGTGATGCAATAATGAGAAGAAGAAACAGAATATAATTCATCCTTAATTCCATAAGCAATCCGAACAAGGAAGAGATAGTATTATCATACAAAGATAAACTAAAGGAGAACAGGGCAAATTGTGGTGAAATTGCATTCTTTTTTCTTCTTCCCGTTTGTTTTTAAACCCTACCTCCGGCTCCTCCCCTTAAAATTAAGGGGAGGAGTGAAGATCCAGGATAAAAGAAAGCTTCCCGCCTTCCTTTAAATTTAAGGGGTAGTATTTTTAATTACATATTGTATTACAACAAAATATATATGTATTACAACAAATATTTTACCCAAAACAATATCTATTTTCCACTATTGATGGAACTTCTCCCTTCCCCTTAAATTTAAGGGGAAGGGCCGGGGATAGGGTTTTAAACCAAATTAAGGGCCGGGGTTAGGGTTATAATCAAAACAAAGTACGGGGTTAGGGTTTTAAATCTAATCAAGGGTCGGGGTCAGGGTTTTAAATCTAATCAAGGACCGGGGCAGGCTGTGTAACCCCGTGTGACCCCGTGGTTAAATGGATTTTTTTATTATCTTTAAACCATCATTTAAAAGAAGATATTTAAGCACTTAACCAGAGATATCACCAATATGAAATCAAAATCCTCACGCAGAAAATTTATCAGGCAGATCGGAAGCTCATCCGTTTTGCTTGCAGCAGGCACTCTTCAGACAATGGCCATTAATGAGACCAGGACTCTTACAATCCCTTATGCACCGCGGATCAGTCAGAACGACAAGATCAGGATTGCCACAATCGGAATGGGAATCATGGGAAATGCTGACACCGATACGGCACTGAAGGTCCCGGGTGTTGAGCTTGTTGCTGCATGTGATCTGTACGATGGCAGGCTGACGCGTGTAAAGGAAAAATATGGCAAGAACGTCTACACCACGCGTGATTACCGCGAACTCCTCAGCAGGAAGGATATCGATGCCATTATAATTGCCACAAGCGACCAGTGGCATGCAAGGATAGCCATCGATGCGATGAACAGCGGCAAGGCGGTATACTGCGAAAAGCCGGTCGTTCAGAAAATCAGCGACGGCCTTTCCGTGATCGCTGCTCAGAAAAAAACCGGCAAGCCCATGCAGGTGGGGAGTCAGCGTGTCAGCAGCATTGTATACGGCAAGGCTAAGGAATTATACAAATCAGGTGCAATTGGCCAGCTGAACTGTGTAGAGGCATCGTTCGACAGGCAGGATGCCCTGGGTGCATGGGAATATACCATGCCCACCGACGGATCGCCCCAAACTGTCGACTGGGACCGCTATACAGAAGGAATGGCAAAAATGCCCTATGATGCGAAGAAATTCTTCTGGTGGAGGAACTACCGCGATTTCGGCACCGGCGTTGCAGGCGACCTGTTTGTCCACCTGCTGTCGGGCATTCATTTACTTACCGATTCAAAGGGACCTGATACTATTTTTGCATCCGGACAGCTCTGTTACTGGAAAGACGGCCGTGATGTTCCGGATGTAATGGTTGGCATCATGCACTATCCCGAAACAAAGGAGCATCCTGAATTCCAGGTAACACTGAGGGTGAATTTCGTGAGCGGACAGGGCGACAAGGGCATGACGCGGTTTATCGGAAGTGAAGGAGTTATGGAAATGCTCGACAGCGGATTCAGCCTCACCAACAGCATAATGTCGAAAGCCCCCGGAATTGGCGGATGGGATGCCATTTACTCGTATCCGCAGGCAATGCAGGATGAGCTGATGAAGCAGTACGACCAGAAATACAGTGCGGAGGCGCAGAAGAGGCCTGTGAAACCAGGAGTCAAATATGTTGCGCCCGAAGGATTTGATGAGCATCTTGAGCATTTCAGGAACTTCTTCGACGGTGTCCGCAGCAACAAGCCGCTGGTTGAAGGTCCGGAGTTCGGGTTCAGGGCAGCAGCACCCACGCTGGCCTGTAACGACAGCTATTTCCAGAAGAAGATAATCAAATGGGATCCGGTGAATATGAAGGTTGTTTAATTGTCAAAAGCGACTTTAAAAGAATAATCTGCTCCCGGCTCAACAGTCAGGAAAGCATATTCATATCCCCTTACCGATCTTTTTGTGTATGCGACCTCTTTTCCGTTGCATTCGATTCTCTTTATTGAATTTTCCCTGTAATTAAAGGGGATCATAACAGTCAGACCGCTGTTATGTCTTAATGATGAATGAAGATCGAAGGACATTTTATTGCCAGAAAAGGATATGCTGCTGAAACTGGCTTCATCGCGCATTCCTGCAAAATCAGCCAGTTCTGATACAGTCCAGACAGGGATGCCATTATTGCTTGCATAGGCTAACATTTTCATAAGGGGGTCACGGGAAAAATAATATTCATCATTATGTGATTTAATACTTATGAATGAATAGACTTCATTGTTCAGGCTCCTGTCCATCAAACCTTTAAAGCAGTTGTAAAATCCTTCAGGATCATGGTTTTCATTGTACTGCTGATCATATACATTGTTGAGGTGCTGATAGATATCAATGATCTTTCCTGAGCTTCCTGCAAATCTCATCGGCAATCCGCTACCGGTAAAATTCCCCTGGCGGCTCCCCTGAGGACCCAGGAAATGCCCCTGTCCGGAATTATTATCGTAATGCGCATAGTTTACATCCATCGACAAGCCATTCCTTGCCTCAATCTCAGCCTGGGCAGAAAATTCGGGATCTCCCGTTTCATTGTTCCCGCACCATACAAACCAGTGATTCACAACGGTTGACATCCTTAATCCATAGACGTCATTTATTTCCCTGATTTTAGCTGACACCGTCCTGGCCATGTTGCTCCAGACAGGAGCTTCTGCCTCTTTTGTATCATCAGGGTGGCCAGATATTTCAAAGCCCCTGGCTGTCCATTTCTCAGCCCATTGCTTTGATATTTTGGCTGTCTCCATGACGTATAGGGACATTTTTGCTCCCATTGAATCGATATCCCTGAATTGCGGCTCAAAGTCGTTTTCACTTTTGAATTCACCATCATTCGTTAATGTTACAAGACATTTCAGTGAATCGGGAAAATACCACAACCTTGGCAATGGCATGATATCTCCTGTCATGCACTCAATGTAATGGGTCAGCAGGATCATCTGCTCATCAGCCTGGTTGATTACGTTGTTTGAAGTATCAACCCATCCATCTGTGAAAAGGTCCATGGCCCTGATTCCGGGAATGGAGTCCTTTTCAATTCCAGCAGATTCAGGGTTTCCCTGCCGGGTATATGCAATATTACGGGGGAGATCATAAAGAAATGCCGCTGTCTGACCTTTTCCAAAACTGTTTGTCACTATAGCAGGGAATTCATATACTGAATCTGCTTTATTGCAGAACCAGGCAGCTGCCTTTCCGGTTTTAAGAGAAAATCCCTCCGCAATAACATGAATCTGAATCCTTTTACCTGTGAGAGATTTTCCTTCCGCTAAGGAAGTATCAAAGGCAATATAGGGTGTGCCTGTTTTCCCGGGCATCTTTTCAATGCCGAACAAGTCAGTCTGATCCTGACCGGGCTGAAATGCAATAAGATTGCCACCACGCCTGACGTATTGCTTTAATGAATGCAAGGTATGCCGGTCACCTGGCTGTGCAGCAAGAATTATCAGGTCAAACTGATCAAGGAAGGATTTGCTGATTATTTTACTGTTTATCGAATCGGTGAAGAATTCATTTAAACCTTCGGCTTTCAGGATTTCGCCGGTATAAGCTCCGAAATCGTTGCTGCCAGCAAGAAGCAGAATCGGCTGTCCGGTTTCATTCTTTGAACAACCTGTGAATGAAAACAGCAGAAAAATGCAGGGGAACAAAAATATGGCAGGAAACGCTTTTTGCATTATCGTTTTAATGAGGCTTCAACCGCAATTTTTTCATAAATATCACGTGCTGTCCGGTATCTCTTCCGGACAGTTTCCAGGTCATTGGTATAGTATTGATTCCATGATCCTCCGGGGGCAATGTTGACAAGGATATTATCGATCCATTTCACAAAATACATGGCGTCTTCAGCGCTTGCCCTAACCGGAGCGCCTTTCAGGGAAAGATAAACAGGCGAGGTTTGCAGCTGATGGCCCCTTTCATCCATCCGCCGGGCACTGATCCAGCTGCTCTGACCGATTTTATGCCTGGTTTTCAGGCTGACCGGCTCTCCCGGACGGACTGTTCCCTCAAGTTTAGCAACTACCTTTCCATTGCAAATTATCTCGACTCGTCCGGTTAAAGACTTGACGGCAGTCCAGATTACATCAATATCTACAGTTTCTTTACTTTTCAGTTTAATTTCATCACCCGGACCATTAAGCCCGTTTATTAGCAGATCGAGGAATTCAGAATGACCATTTGTCGACACAACCGTTCTCCCTTGCTTTATACCTTCAATCCATTTCGTATAGGTCATTGGCTGATCTTTTACCTGGACATACGTAAGCAATGAACCGAAAGGCCTGCTTTCGTTGCAGGGAAAATCAGTTCCTGCGGTCCAGGCCAGCCTGAAGCCACAGTTCAAGAGCCTGTACCAGCCATTTATTGCTGCATCATTCAGCCAGACATCCTCTGAAAGGAAATCAATTGTCCCGAGAGCTGCCTCAACCGGGTAATCGACAGGTATGCAACATGTCAGATCATTCTGTATTGTATCATTCAGGTATTGCATATGACAAAATCCCATTACAGCATCCTGCGATCTTCCCCATTCAAGGATTTTATATGATGATTCGTCCCATATCTGGTGTGCTTTATTGAGGCCAAGGAGAACAATGTGTCCTCCCAGTGCCTTGTTTTCAAATGTGACACCTGCCGGATCAAAATGCCATTCTGCATCCCAGTGGACTATCCGTCCGGGTTCCGAATAAACTGCATCTGTACCATTGACCTTTGGCAGATCAGTCCTGCTCTCCTTTACTTCTCCGTTACCCATATCGGCCAGAACTGAAATTACTGCCAGGTCGTTGACTGCCATCATCGCAGCGAGTTCTGTCTCTGATATTATTGAAGTTGTTTCCCCGCAATTACGGTGAATATGAATATCCCCGGCATACCAGTCTGAAGGCTCAGGATTAATAATCTTCGTTGATGATAATTCAGAGGCTATCCCTGTCAATGTAAAAACTGACTCCGGAGGTATGGAAACTGTAAAACCGGTGCCCGTTAATATTACGTCTTTCCCTTCAGCCAGACTGACAGCGGAACTGGTGTATATCAAATTCATTTTTTTCTGAGCCGGAAGACCGGAAAGCGTTCCTGTGACAACCGCTGACCGGCCGGAATTATTCCTTCCCAGGATTACCATATTACCGTCAGGGTTGAGCCAGGCATAAGCCGACAGGCTGCTGTCCTGACCTGTAACGCCGATTCGTACGGCGCCTGGACTTACAAACTTCATTATCTGGGCATGTTCGTAAAACTGTTTCCTCGGCTTCCAGCTCTTTGTGGATACGATGTATTCGATCAAAGGCTTGCCTTCATCACCAGCCAGCCAGAAGACCCAGTCGTTGGGTGGCACGCTGCCATAGCCATTTCGCCTGCCATGCTGGTAAAC
>Ga0105106_10002065_pt1 | contig 14432 bp, 9 predicted proteins | sample PPLLaktember2015_5_FD_79109 | JGI IMG/M metagenome (GOLD analysis project Ga0105106, IMG submission 79109) | Freshwater sediment microbial communities from Prairie Pothole Lake near Jamestown, North Dakota, USA - PPLs Lake P8 Core (1) Depth... | ecosystem: Environmental > Aquatic > Freshwater >...
TAGCTTCCCATGATAATCGGTTGTTCTTTGCCGTTTTCGTCGAGGAACTTTGCACCGAGGGCGTCTGCATATTTCGTCCCCAGCTTGAAGATGTGTCCCAGTTCCACCCCTTTCACCACTCGGAGCGGGCCGCCTCCGTCCGGGCTCTCTTCGCCCTCCTGGATCGTGCGGAGGTCATAGTATCCGTCGATGGTGCAGTCACGTTCCAGGTCGATATTCATCAGATGATAATCGTTCTGGTTCGCACCGCTTGTAAGGTTGTTCGCTTTCTTCAGGCGGTTGTCGGCGATGATCTTGAACTGTTTGCTCGCGGGGGTGCGCTCGCGGAGCCCGACAGGGCCGATGGATCCACCTTCTGCTCCCGTCAATTCCAGAAGTCTTTCCGCTTCAATGGGTCGCACCTCCTTTCCCATCGCTGACATAAGTTTCGCTTCGTTCAGTTCGTCGTTCCCGAGCATCAGGACGAGCACGGGTGTCTCATCCGCCCAGTAGACGACGGATTTCGCGAGGCGGTTCTGGTCGATATTCAGGAAATCCGCGACCTCGTCGATGGTCCTGATGCCAGGAGTGTGGACCTCCTTTAAAGGTCCGCTCTCCGGATCTCGCGGCGCGCCGGGGACGCGTGACGTTGCTATTTCGACGTTTGCTGCATAGCGATTGTCCGATGAGACGGCGATCACATCTTCTCCGGCGTCTGATTCCATCATGAATTCCTGCGAGCCGGTGCCACCCATCGCGCCACTGGAGGCGCCGACGACGAAAAACTTCAGACCGCAGCGGACAAAGATTTTCCCATATGCCTCCGCGTGAAGGTCATAGCTCACATCAAGACCCTGCCACGACGAATCCAGGCTGTAACTGTCTTTCATCAGAAACTGGCGTCCCCTGAGCACTCCAGAGCGGGGTCGGGGCTCGTTTCGGAATTTCGTCTGGATCTGGTACCACATTTGCGGCATTTGCTTGTAGGAGGAGATATGGTTCTTTGCGAGCCAGCAGATCACTTCTTCGTGGGTGGGTGCAAGTACGAGCGGACGGTTCTTCACGTGAAAGAGAATGTCGCCAAACGCCTTGACGCGTCCTGTTTCCTCCCACAACTCTATTGGGCTCAAAGCAGGAAGGTGCAGCTCCTGCGCCCCGATAGCATCCATTTCCTGCCGGATAATCTCCATCGCCTTCTTCAATGCACGGTAGCCGAGGGGAAGGAACGCATAGACCCCTGCCGCGAGGGCTCGGACCATACCGGCCCGGATCATCAGTTGATGGCTCGGTATGACTGCTTCTGTGGGTGTCTCTTTTACTGTGGGGATGAACCCGGAACTGAGGCGCATGCTGGTTCTGTGGATGTGGGCGTATCATTAAAGATACGCAAATGCGGCTGGCGAATCAAGGAAATGCGTAGTGCTACTTCACATGTTTCAGAAAAGTGCCATTGCGATATTCGCGAAACGCAGCATCCAACTCCTCATCCGTGTTCATCACGATCGGGCCTTGCCATGCTACGGGCTCGCCAAGAGGCTTGCCGGCGATCAACAGGAATTTCGCTCCCTTCGGAGAACTTCCGGCCGTCACTTCGTCGCCGTCGGTAAAGTGCACGAGTCGAGGGCTTCCGATGAATTCGCCCGCGTCTGGTGCAAACGATGCCTCTCCCTCGTACACGTACGCAAATGCAGTGTGTCCTTTTGTCACAGGGATCGTGACTGCACCTTTCGGAGCGATGTGAACATCAACGTAGAGCGGTTCGATCACGATGTCTTTAACGGGTCCGCGTGTGCTTTGAAATTCTCCCGCAACGATTCTTACTGTGGTCCCCGAATCATTGGCGACCGCGGGGATAATGTCTGCGATAACCTCCTGGTATCGCGGATGCATCATTTTCTGCCGTGCGGGAAGGTTTGCCCAGAGTTGGAACCCGCTCATGCGATCGTCACTGCCGCCCTTCGGCATCTCCTGGTGAATTATCCCGCTGCCGGCGGTCATCCATTGGACATCACCGCTGCCTATCACCCCCTTGTTGCCCATGCTGTCCTGATGCTCGACGGTTCCCTCTTGCACATAGGTAATAGTCTCCATCCCCCTGTGTGGATGCCAGGGGAAGCCAGCGCGGTACTCGGCGGGGTTAGAAGAACCGAAATGGTCCAGGAGCAGGAACGGGTCGTACTTCGTGGGTTCACCGAATCCGATGACCCGCTGCAAATGAACTCCTGCGCCTTCGATGGTAGGTCTGGTTCGTGATGTTGCGGCTACAGAACGTTTCTGGGGCATGGGGGCACTTCTATGAGGAGTGTATGAGTTTGTGAACGATATCAATGAGATGCCCGAAGCTACCGCATCCCATTGCCAATGTCAACACGACATTTTCGTTACGCGTTGACACCACGAAGCTATGACGTTCTTGTGATTTAACATCGAATTGTGCATGATAGTTCATGAAACACTCTGAGCTTTTTCCCGCCATCGGGTTGGTCCAAATCTCACTCCTGCTTTTGGCATCGATGGGCGAACGGGCAAGCACCGCCCGGGCCCAGTCCTCGATGTTTGACATCGTGATTCAAAGCGGCAGGGTCATGGATCCCGACCGGCGTCTGGATAGCGTGCTCAACGTCGGCATGCGCGGCGGGGTTGTGAAGGCAGTGACGTCCGATCCGTTGCCGGCCAAGCGCACCATCGATGCGAGCGGGATGGTTGTCGCTCCAGGGTTCATCGATATCCTATCGTACGATCCGGTGGAGCCGGGCATGTGGACGAAAATTGCTGACGGCGTCACCACCAACCTTGCCATGCACGGCGGAGCAGTCGAGCCTGACAGCTGGTACCGCGCGGTGACCGGGCAGTCGCCCCCCCTGCACTACGGTGCCTCGTTCTTTTACAACGCGGCGCGCGTGCGGTTCGTCAAAGACCGCTATGCCCGGGCACCGGAAGAAATCCGGCGGAAACTCCTTGCGATGACAGAAGCAGCGCTCCGGCGGGGCGCGCTGGGCGTGTCATTCGCGCTAGAATATGTTCCCGGGGTCAGCGGTGAAGAGATTCAGCCGGCCATGGCCCTTGCCGCGAAATACGGAGTGCCGGTGTTTTTTCACGCTCGCTTTTCGGACACGGAAGAGCCTGGCACTAATCTTGACGGGCTCAGGGAGATCGTCGGCCATGCACTGGCCACGCACGCTGCCGTGCACATCGGGCATATCAACAGCACAGGCGGCACATTCTCCATGGGGAAGTCGATTGCCTATCTGGATTCGTCTCGCGCCAGGGGTGCGGATATCACCGCGTGCATGTACCCGTACACGTACTGGGCGACATACTTGAACAGCGCGCGATTCGATGCCGGATGGCAGGAGAGGTTCAACATCTCATATGGCGACCTTCAGCTGGGCGGATCGACGGAACGGCTGACGCAAGCAACGTTTTTGAAACATCGCCGCCTCGGAACACTGGCCGTAGCGTACGCAATCCCCGACGAAGACAACCGGATTGCACTGCGGCAGCCTTACGTGATGATTGGGAGTGATGCCATTCTTGAACCAGGTTACAACAACCATCCAAGAGCCTCGGGAACGTTCTCCAGAACCATTGCGGTGTACGTGAGAGAGCAGAACGTCATTTCGCTGATGGACGCGATAGCGAAGATGACGATATTGCCGGCGCGCCGCCTGGAAAGAGCAACTGCGTCGATGAAGCGGAAGGGGCGCATACAGGTTGGCGCCGACGCGGATATCGTAGTTTTTGATCCTGCCCGCATCCGCGACAGGGCGACGGTGGAGCATCCCGAGCTGCGATCCGCAGGAATACAGTACGTGCTGGTGGGAGGAAAGGTGGTGCTGGAGAAAGGGATCTTGCGCAAGAACGTGAGGAATGGTTCGGCAATCAGGGGACCGCTCAAATCCCTTCGGTAGGCGATCATCATCCTGCAGAAGAGCAAACAGGGGTGACCTATTGGTCACCCCTGTTCACATTAATCCGGGAGCCCCCGCAAGCATGCGCTACCAGGCTTCACCGGAGGCTCCTATGTTTGTTGTCAAGATAGGATCACCTCCCTTCACCAGGGCACGTCGAACGCGCCCGAAGCTTCCCTGAAAAACTTCCGGCGCAGCGTGGACTACACCGCAAATGTACACACGCCATGAAAAACATGCAACCAGTTTTTCATTTCCCGAGAGAGAATTCCTCTGCGGGGATTCTCCTGCCTACAACTTGTACGACACGCCGATCTTGAAGAATCCAATGTCATACCCGAGTTCCGCGGTCGCGGCGAATTTGGGACTGAAGTAGTAGCGGCCGCCGACATATAATCCAAAACCAAAATAACCTCCGCCGGCATTGTATGGAAACTGGCGCTCGTTCAGTCCGTCGAACTTCGCACTGACGATGTGGTACCCGAGCGTTACGCCGCCGTAAAGATCGGTGTTCTTGAGGTCCCGGATCTGGTCGGCAAAGTGATACGCGCCGCGAGCTCCGATGAAAATGTATGTGTAGGACCACTTGTAATCGTGGGCGCCACCCCAATCATACTTGGAGGTTGAAAATGAGACGATTCCTCCTGCGGAAATATTCGGCACCACCGCATGGTCAAATGACAGGAAAATCGGAGGCATGCCCGCAGTTCCATATGCGCCAGGATATCCAAGCCCCAGGCCGGCGGTGATGACGCTTTCCCCCTTCTTCGACTGCGCTTCGGCACTCGAGATCAGCAGTGCTGTGACGACAAGCATCAGGGCGAGGATTGCCAGAATGTTTTTCATCAGTGCTACTCCCGTTTAGGTGGGTGACTTTGGTCTTGTGTTTCAACATCGCCAGAACATAATTTGTAAATATACTTGAAACGAGCCTGATTCACAAACGAAATCGCGCACGGCATCGATGCAGTGCATCGCCCTTCTCAATATCACGTTCGCGCACTGTGCTTTCCTGTCATTTCCGATTGTGACCGGGTCTCGTCCAAATGGTCCCGAGAATGCCGGGTTTCCTTCGGCCAGGATCCGGCGGATGCATCATTTGTACGGTGCCTGCCGGAACCTCGGGCTGATAGTAAACTGTCAGTATTCGCAATGAATCGAGTTCCACGGATGCGGGATAGCCCAGATCACCATTGGGAGCATCATCCCGTAACACCACTTCGCTGCTTGGGTCCCATGTGACCCCGTCATTACTGATGCATGCACGCTGTCCAAACGGCTCCCGGCGGTGCCCGTATGTACAAAGAACGCTGCCATCCGAAAGCAGAAGAAGATGCGGAGGGAAGCCCCAGAGCCCTGTGGCAAACGGGGGCACCCAGGTTCTGCCGCTGTCGTCAGAATAGGACTCCCAGAGCACGCACCGAGGGTCAGTGTCGTCGTACGGCACTGCGGTCGCACGGATCATCATGATTATCCGCCCCGATCTGAGCTGCAAAATATGTGGCTCACCGAGCCGTACGCCGTCCGACGGTGCTCCGGCAATTGTCGCAAGTCGTGTATGCACGCTTTCCGGGTGAACCGAATGGTAAACGCCTATGCTCCGCTTCTCTTCGCGGTAGGAAGCGATGAGCAGGGACCCATCGTGCAATTGGATCCCCCCATGCACTGCATCCTTGCCCGGGAGCGGTGTCGACCATGATTTTCCGTCGTCGTGCGATATGATATGCCATGCACCCTGGCGGCTGCAGGCCGAAAGGTAGCGTTCGCCGCTCACATGCATAGACCATCGTGCGAGCATTGATTGCTCGTACGATTCCGGGGGGAGAGCTGCATACGATGCGCGCGTATGACACGTCGACCAGACGTGCGCCAGGATCGTGCCGTCGCGGAGCACGGTAAGTCCCGACTCCCGGTCATCGATTGCGGTATCAAATACCGTATCGGGGGATAGCCACGTGATGCCGTTGTCAGTCGATCGGACAGAGAGGATTGCGCCATCCGGTCCGAGGTGTTCTTCTGTCCGCGAGAACAATACGAGGAGGTCACCATTGGCCGCACGGACAAGCGAAGGCCAGGCGCAATAGACGCCCTCGGGCCCATAGAGCGTGATGTGATGAGATTCCGCTGCCTCACGGCGGGCGTCAGTGTCGTTCCGCATCCAGCCTGTGGTGAGCAGGCCGAACATCAGCGCGGCGGCGATGTAGTATGCCGGATTCGCCCCGGGGGCAGCCGGCGGTGCCTCGGCGCTATAGAGTCCGGTCACGGGGTTCCTTCCCTCTTCTGTGCAAGCTCTTGAGTCATAGTTGTCACGGTGCTGTCAGAGAGCGGATAGAGCGAAAAGACTGCTATTGCGATGCCGGCAGCGACGGCGGGATAGACACTGATAAGCATCCGAACGCCTTCGAGAGTCTCGGCTGTCTGTTGGGTATTTGCCACGTAACCATAGGCTGTCAGGAGCCAGCCGGTCAGAGCACCGGCCACACCCGTCCCGAATTTCATTGAGAGCGTACCGGCCGAGTAGACAAGACCGGTCATTCGGCGGCCCTGCTTCCACTCCGCGAAATCCGCTGTGTCGCCAAGCATTGCGAAGAACAGTGCCACGATCGGTCCGGTCGCGAATTCCGTGACCGAGCTGAGGAGAAACATCGTGGTCGTGTCCCGTGGACCCACCCAGAAAAGCGAGACGCTGCTGACGAGAGCGACCGCAAATGAGAAATGCATAACCATCTTCCTTCCGAACCACACCGTCAGCCGGTGTGTGAGTGCCGCGCCGATCATGGCGGAGACGAGACCCGACACCATAAACGACGTTGCCAGCCCTGTGTCACCAACGAAGTATTTGAAATAATACATCGTGACTCCCTGTTTGAGCGTGGTCATCGTAACGAAAAGGAGTCCCACGGCGAACAGGATGCCCCAGGGCTTGTTGCGGAAGAGCAGGCGCATGTCGGCGCGTATCAAACCCGGGGGTGTGGCAACGGGCACGACACGTTCCCGGGTAGACGCGAAGGTAATGAAGAGCAGTACTACGCCCACGGAAGCGAAAAGGATCATTGTGGAGGAATATCCTATCACCTCATCGCCGTTGCCGAAGTACGCCACGAGCGGCACATTCAGCCCCTGGGTCAGGAGCCCCCCCATGAATGCGAAGAAGAATCGAAAGGATGATATGCTGGTCCGTTCGCCTGAATCCGGAGATAGAACCCCTGTGAGGGCCGAGTACGGAACGTTGTTGGCGGTGAATGCGATGATGAGTCCGCTGTAGGTTGCGTACGCATACACGAGCTTCCACGGGCCGGAGACATCCACAGCTGTGAAGGTCAACACGGTCATGATGCCGAAAGGGATTGTCGACCAAAGGATCCATGGCCTGAATCTCCCCCACCGTGTTGAAGTGCGGTCGGCAATGAGTCCCATGAGGAAGTCGGTGAGGCCGTCCCAGTACCGGCAGATGAGCAGTAGTGTGCCAACGGCGGCAGCGGAGAGACCGAAAACATCGGTGTAGAAGATCGGGAGGAACACCATGAGCGTCCGCCATACCAGATTGGTGGCGGTGTCCCCCAGGCCGTACGCGATTTTCTCCCAGGTCCCGACGGGGACGTTTGTTTCAGGCATCGGACGTTTCCCCGGCGACGTCACGATACGGATTTTCCGGAAGGAGGCGTATGCCATTCTGGCGGATGACCTCCGCGTACCAGTGTGCGGATCTGCGGGGAAGCCGGCGGCCCGTAGCATAGTCGACGTGATACAGACCGAAGCGGCGTGTGAGGCCCGATGACCATTCGAAATTGTCCATCAACGACCAGATGAAGTAGCCCCGGAGATCCACTCCTTGTGCAATTGCAGCATGTGCGGCGGCCAGGTATGCCTCGAGATAGTCAACGCGACGGTGGTCATCGAGGATTTCACCCCCGGCGGGAGCAGGAAGTGCGCAGCCATTCTCGGTGACAACAATCTGCGGGTGACCGTAGCGCGCATTGATCCAGTGTAGAAGCTTTCGGAATCCCCAGGGTACGACTGCCCACCCCATCGCCGTCTTCGCCCACGCAGGGTGCATAGACAGGTGGACATCCTGGTCTTCCTCGATTCCGGCATTGACGAAGGGATGAGAAGGCGGATGAGGGCCAGCTTTTGAATCCGTGGCGTACATTGTCGTATAGTGGTTCAGGCCGAAGAAATCCTGTGACCCGCGGATCATTGCGCTCTCTTCGCTCGTGAAGAGCGGAAGGCGGCTCCCCAGCCGTTGCCGCATCGCTTCCGGATAATCTCCGCGGTAGAGCGGATCGGCGAACCAGCCGAGGAAAAACTCCAGCGAACGTTCCGCAGCGGCGACGTCTGAGGGTGCGCTGGTGAGAGGTTCGCGCCAATCGCAGTTGGTCGTCATTGAGATCAGACCCTTCTGGACGGCCTGGAACCTGTCCCTGTACTCCCGCACTGCCATGCCGTGTGCGCGCAACATGGTGTGTGCGGCCAGATACGGTTCAACGTTCGAAGTGCGGCCGGGAGCAAAGATGCCCTGCCCATACCCCAGGATCGACGTGACCCAGGGCTCATTGAACGTCGTCCAGTGTTTCACACGGTCGCCAAAGAGATTGAAGCAGAGAACTGCATAGTCCTTATAGATGTCCGCGAGCGCCGGGTTGGTCCAGCCGTCGAGTTCAAGTTGCAGCGCGAGCGGCAGGTCCCAGTGATAGAGCGTCACCCACGGCGTGATGCCTCGCTTGAGGAGCTCGTCAATCAGGTCGGAATAGAAGCGGATACCCTCTGCGTTCGGTGTGCCCCGACCGGCCGGGAGAATTCTCGACCAGGCAATGGAGAATCTGTAGGCGTTCAGCCCCAGATCTGCCATGAGTGCGACATCATCCCTCCACCGGTGGAAATGGTCGCAGGTCACATCGGCGGTGGAGGAATCGGTGATCTTGCCGGGTGTATGGGCGAAGGCATCCCATATGGAAAACCCTTTGCCGCCTTCAAGCCAGCCACCTTCGATCTGGTAGCTGGCGGTCGCGGCTCCCCAGGCAAAATCCTTCGGGAATGTCAGCATTGGCGTCGGTACTCCTCGACATCATGGAATGTTGTTGATAGGCAGAATGTGACAGAAGAGCCGGGTGCGTGCCGAGCGGTCAGGAGGCGGATCTTCCGCCGGGACGTGGTCTTCTCGCCTGACCGCCGCGTCGGGGGACGCGGGAGGTCTTCTTTCGGGGCTCCACGGTTCCTTCCGGGAGTGGCGGCAGCGGCTGGAGCAGCTCCGGCTCGGGATGGACTGCCGGGAGTGTCCGGCCGATAAATCTCTCGATCTCCGGTATTTGGTATGACTCCGTTTCCGTGGCAAAGCTCACAGAGGTTCCGATTGCTCCCGCACGGCCCGTCCGGCCGATACGGTGCAGATAGTCCTGTGCATCCATGGGCAGAGAAAAATTCACCACGTGGCTCACACCTGCAATGTGTAGGCCGCGGGCAGCGACATCTGTTGCGACGAGCACCTTGAAGCGTCCGTTGCGGAAGGCTTCAAGGGTCTTCACGCGCTGATCCTGCGACACATCGCCCGACAGCAGCCCGCACCTGATTTCATATGCGGTCAAGCGGTCCTTGAGAAACTGGGTCTCGTCCCGCCGGTTCGCAAAGACCATGATGCGCTCCAGCTTTCGGACGGTGATCAGGTTATACAACAGAGTGAACTTCTCCTCATCGGTGGTAATATAGACCACCTGGTCGATTGACGCGAGGGTCATCGCCTGTGGAGGGGTAACGTCTACGTGCACGGGGTCGCGCGTCCAAGCGACGGCAAGTCGTTGCACTTCAGGTGTCAGGGTCGCGCTGAAGAACATCGTTTGCCGTTTCCCCTTCATGGGGGTACTTTCGATAATCCGGCGCACGTCCGGGATGAAACCCATATCGAGCATGCGGTCTGCCTCATCGATCACGAGAATCTCGACGCTGCTCAGGTCGATGTTGCCGTTGCGCTTGAAATCCAGAAGCCGCCCGGGTGTGGCGGCCACAATATCCACGAATTCATCCTTCAGAGTGTTCTGTTGCTTCCGGTATTCCATGCCCCCGAACACGGCCATCGTCTTGCACGTCGTGTACTTCGAGAGCGACTTAGCATCCTTATCGATCTGGAGGACAAGTTCTCGTGTGGGCGCGAGAATCAGAGCGCGCGGCGTTCCTCTCTTGCGGGGTTTTGCCGGGGGGTTCTTGCTGAAATGCGTCAGTATCGTAATGAGGAATGCCGCCGTTTTTCCGGTTCCCGTCTGTGCACGGCCCGTGGCGTCAGCACCCGAGAGAGTCTTATCAAGGATCCCCGCCTGGATTGGTGTGCAGTACTGGAAGCCAAGGTCGGAGATTGCCCGCATTACATCGGGAGGGAGGTTAAGGTCATGGAAACGGATCTTTCCTTCCTCCACAGGGACGCTGAACACGGCCGGATCCCACGGGACGGCCGGCTGGCGGGTTTCCGGGGTTGGGCGCGGTGCCTGCCTCCGGGGTCGCTCCTGGCGCGTTGGGCGTTCCGGGCGCGGACGGGGAGTGGTTTGGATGTCGCGCTTTGGACCGGGAGGCGGCGCAGAGCGGGACTGCGTCACACGCGGCTGCTGTGGTCGCCTGATGCGGGTTCGCTGCTCGCGTACCGTTGGTGTGTGCGGGTGCTGAGGGGGAATTATCGGAGTGCCGGAGGATTTCTTGCGTGAGCCGGCAATCTTCTTGATCAAATCACCGAGTCTTTTCAGGACAGTCAATGGGCGTGAGAACTCGCTTTCTCGAAGTGAACAGATGATGTACAACGTACCGCATTATCATGCGAGTTTCAAGCACAAAGGGAGGTCGGGCTATGGTCGCCCGTTTCTGATGCATGATCGAATCGCCGCGCCTGTCGCCCCTGCCACGCCGCCGGCGATCGTTGCGATGGCGCCGGTGAGAAGCACAAGGACCCAGGCATTGCCAAGGTTCATCATCAGGGCAACCCGTGTCGCGATGAGCTGACTCTGCGTGAGGAACAGGGCCAGCGCCCCCAGTATCCAGATTGTGCCGGCACTGGCCGCGCCCATCACGAGGGCACGCCAGACCGGCATCGGGAATACAAGAGCCACCAGGAGAGGAACCGCCATAATCCACCACCAGTTCGGGGTTGCAGTCTGGAGAACAAAGATGAGGGCAGCTGAAATGATCGTTCGAATCATTTGGACCCCGTCATTTCTGTTTCACCCACGATACGCGCGTTCTTCTGGTCCGGATCACTCAGGAACACCAGCTCATAGTAGTCCCCCTTGAGCCATGCATCCACAGAAACATCATAGAAGGCCGAACCGGGATTTCCCGACTGCCCTCCCGGGTAGATCCCCCACCCCGCGGGTGGCGTGCCGAGCTCGACCACCAGCCGCCACGAGGGCCCGCCGGTCCGGGTGATGGCGTTAACCGTGTTGTAGTTGCCGGCGGTTGCCAGCGGCGATCGCCCGAGACCGGGGATCTGGGCAAGATGGCGTATGGCGGACGCGCGAGATTTCCCCCACGCCCAGTTCTCACCGAACGGGCCGAAGTCCTTCGTCAAATGCAGCACGGCGCTGGAGAATGCGCGTCGCACGACATCACTTACCGTTTCAACCCGATAGGTGGTGCGGTCGTCGATAAACGAATTCCCGGGATCAGTGAGCAGCAGCTGCAACGTAACGTCGGCCCGGGGCCGCATGAGCTTCAGTCCGTCCCGGTTGAGATCGTCCTGCCAAATGCCTGTTTCGATTTCCCCCCACCAGTATTCAAAAATCTGGGGGGAGACCAAGAGGGGGTTATGATCGCAGCTCCACCTCTTCAATTCAGTGAGTGCTTTCGCTTCTTCGTTGCTCAAGGGACTCCCCTCGATGAGGGACAGGAGAAGTGGCAATGCTTTCACGGCTCGCGGATTGATGATGTCGTTCTGGAGCGCTTTCATGTGTTCGACGGTCGCTTTGTGTGCATTCCCGAGCCGGTCATTGATGCGTGTCGAGCGTTCAAAACCTGCGTAGCTCCAGCCGAGATAATACGGATAGGTGCTGTCGGCCGGCGGTTGATTGGCTGAACTCACAAATCCGCGCGAGGGGTTGAGCACGTGGGGCAGGTGTGAGTGCGGGATCCACCCGGGCCAGTCATCTGCGGGATCAGTCCCGTCACGAAGAAACTTTCCCTGGTCCTTCCTGCGGAGCGGCAGCATCCCATTGTGCCAGATGGCGATATTGTTATTGGTATCCGCGTACACAAAATTCTGAGCCGGACATGCATAGCCAGACAATGCCCTTACGAATTCGTTGTACGAGCCGGCCTTGTTCATCTTCAGAAACGCATTGGTCGAGTTGGTCGAATCATGAGCGGTCCATCGCATCGCGTATCCGGAGGGAATGCGCTGATCCGGCAACTGCTCTCCCGGCCGTGCTACAACCGGACCGTGATGCGTGTACACGACTGTGTCCACGACGGCCGGGCCACCAAGCACGGTGATGACCTCTGCACGTTTGCGCGTCGGACGCCACCGGCCGGCGTACAAATATTCATTCAGCGAAGAATCTCTGAATGTGATTTCATACCAGTCCAGCACATCCGATCCGGCGTTGGTCTCGCCGAAGGCAATCTTCTTGTTGAAACCGATGAGCACTCCCGGCGAACCCGGAGATGAGACTCCGTAGACGTTCATTTCAGGAGAAACCAACTGCACTTCGTACCAGATAGAGGGGAGTGTGAGGCCGAGGTGCGGATCGCTGCAGAGTATGGGCCGCCCCGATGCCGTGCGCGATCCGGAGAGCGCCCAATTATTGCTCCCCCTGAAGAGGTCAGCCTGATCAAGCCCCTCTTCAGCTATTCCGGTGGCATGGGGGGATCTCGCTCTCAGCGCGTTGGCTTCAGCGGATCTTCCCATCATCGCGCCGACGGACGGGAGCTCAGGAGTCTTTCTGCCCGTTGAATTTCCTATCGGCAATGGGACGAAATCCCAGGAGGTTCCTTTCGGGATGATCGGGTCAACGAACGGGAGAACATCGGGGTACAGGATCGACGTCAGGCTGTCGCCCAGAGTATTGCGGGCACGCGTTACGGCGGCGTCGTTGTTGGAGAACGAAAGCGTCAGTGCGAAATGAGAGAAGATGAGCGCGCTTTTGAGGGAGGTCCACTTCTCGGGGCCGTAGTCAAAGATCTTGAATTCCAGGGGAACGTTGCGTGCATCGAGACCATCGATCCATGCATTGACGCCCTCGCTGAAAGCTTCCGTGGCGGTGCGCATGAACGGGTCTGCCTGGTGATTTCGCATGACAAGTTCCGCCGCGACAGTCAGCCCGATGCGGCGGTTGAAGCGATCCATTTCGAGGGTACGGGCACCTAGGACTTCGGAAAGGCGGCCCGATGCGGCCCTGGCCTGGAAGTCCATCTGCCAGAGGCGGTCTTTCGCCACGCAATAGCCCTGCGCAAGGAAAAGGTCGTGCATATTGCGTGCGAAGACGTGGGGCACATGGCGGTCATCCCACACTATGCGCACCGTCTCGTACAGGCCGCTCAGTTCGAGAGTAGTGGGGAGTTCATCGGTCGACCCGTTGTTCTGCCAGAATCCTGCGAACGGGCTGAAGAACATCCCCGGCGGGGGGATGGCTCCGTGTCTCCAGTTGAGCATGAGGAACAGGACTCCAGTCAGGAGGCAGAGGAAGAACGGGCGTAGGTATTTCATTGCGTCGCCGGATGATCGTGATCCCGCAATGGCGCGAAATCACCAGCAAGGTCTCTGTGTGCGGCTCTACTTGAGAAGAAACTCCTGGATGAACATGATCGTGGCATAGAACTGAAAGTCAGCATTGCTCTTCTTGCCAAAGCCATGCCCCTCGTCTTTGGCCATGAGGTACCAGACGGGGGTTTTCCGATCCTTCAGTGTTTCCACAATCTGTTCCGCCTCGCTTGCCGGAACACGGGGATCATTCTTCCCCTGGATCACAAAGAGAGGTTTGGAGATGTTTGCAGCGTTATTGAGCGGTGCAATCCTCTGCAGGAATTCCCGCATTTTTGGATCACGTTCATCTCCGTACTCCACGCGCCGCAAATCACGCCGATAGGGCTCGGTGCGTTCGAGAAACGTCACAAGATTCGACATCCCCACGATGTCAACGGCGCATCGGATTTTGTCGGCGTACCTGCTCGCCACGGCGAGCGTTGCATGACCGCCGTAGCTTCCTCCGGTGACGAGGATGCGATCTCCGTCAAGCTCGGGCTGCTGCTTGATCCAATCGAGCAGCGTCTCCAGATCCTTGTAGGAACCCTCCCGCAGGGCGCCATTATCGAGTTTCAGGAAAGACTTTCCATAACCTGATGAACCCCTGATGTTTGGAAAGACAATCGCGATCCCCATCTCATTGAGATAGTAGTTGTACCTCCCCAGGAATCCCGGCCGGGACTGCCCTTCGGGTCCGCCGTGGATTTCCACCATGACGGGACGTTCTCCCTGGAACTTTGAGGCCGGCCTGTACAAGAACCCGGAGATCATCCTGCCGTCAAATGTCTTCCACTTGACGAGTTCGGGTTGCGAGAAGCTCTCAGTGTTCA
>Ga0105106_10002066_pt1 | contig 14432 bp, 10 predicted proteins | sample PPLLaktember2015_5_FD_79109 | JGI IMG/M metagenome (GOLD analysis project Ga0105106, IMG submission 79109) | Freshwater sediment microbial communities from Prairie Pothole Lake near Jamestown, North Dakota, USA - PPLs Lake P8 Core (1) Depth... | ecosystem: Environmental > Aquatic > Freshwater >...
CGCACCACATGGGCTGAATTAACATACGAGTTTTTAAATAATCCGGCAAACAGCGGTGTAAATGTAATTATCTGGAGCTGGTGCGGACAAGCAAGTACAAGCGATTCAAATCATATTATAACTTATCTTAATTTAATGTCGGCGCTCGAAGATTCATTTCCCGCAGTTCAATTTGTTTATATGACAGGGCATTTAGACGGATCTGGAGTTGACGGGGATCTTAACCAAAGGAATGAACAGATTAGAAGACATTGCAGGAATAATAATAAAATATTGTATGATTTTGCTGATATTGAGTCGTATGATCCTGATGGAAATTTTTATCTTGATAAAATGGCCGACGATAATTGCGATTATGACAGTAATAATGACGGCACTCAAGATAAAAACTGGGCGGAAGATTGGCAGAATTCTCATCAGGAAAATGTGGATTGGTACGGCTGTTCGGCAGCGCATTCCAAAGCTTTAAATGGAAATTTAAAAGCTTATGCGGCGTGGTGGCTTTGGGCTTCATTAGCCGGATGGAACGGAATTGCGGGATCTGAAAATAATAACCTCATTAAAAAATCATATGTATTATATCAGAATTATCCGAATCCGTTTAATCCAAGTACAAATATCCAGTATGAAGTAGGCAGCAGGCAATTTGTTACAATAAAAATTTATGATGTTATAGGAAATGAAATCGACACAATTGTAAATGAAGAGAAGCCGGCCGGTACATATGAGGTTGCTTTTAACGCAGGCAGCCTTTCGAACGGTGTATATTTTTATAAATTAACCGCGGGGAATTTTGTTCAAACAAAGAAAATGATCCTGCTTAAGTAATCTGAATTAGAAAAGTTCTAAATAGAATTTTGGGGAATACGGGGCATCCTGATAAATCCGAAGCTGCCCCGTTTTTTTTATCCGGATCTTAATCAAATCAAAGAATTTGCTGTCTTTTAATCTTAATTTATTTTATGTTTCTTAAGATTCTTACCTGGTTTATATCCGGATGAAAAGATTATTCTGCAATAAATTCATCGTCTTCTGCTTATTTATTTTTTCCCCCAGTAATTTTCCGCAGGAAATTCCTTTCGGATACATTTCTACAGAAAATGGTCTCTCAAATAATGGGGTTAATTGCCTTTTACAGGACAGCTGCGGATTTCTCTGGTTCGGAACAGATAACGGCCTGAACCGCTTTGACGGATACGATATTAAAGTATACAGGAACGATGAACATGATTCAGCTTCAATATCGAATAATGGGATCTGGTCGCTTTTTCAGGATAACTCCGGCTGTCTCTGGATAGGAACAAGCAGCGGTGAAATCAACCGCTATGATCATAAGAGAGACAAATTCGTACATTGGAGCGTGAATTCCGGGAGCCTGAAAGAAAACCGTATCACTTCTATTTACAAGGATAAAAACGGTTCGCTCTGGATAGGGACTTACAAAGACGGACTGTATAAATTTAATAAGGGGAAAAAATCTGAACACTGGCTGCCCAATCTCCAGGTAAAAAACAGTTTAAGTCATAACTATGTAACATCTATTATTGAAGATCGGTTCGGCAGCTTGTGGATAGGCACCTATAATGGTTTAAATAAGCTCAGCTTAAAATTTCCTGAAAAAGGTTTTGTTGTCTTTTACAGCGATCCGCATAACTCCGGCAGCCTCTCCGGAAACCTCATATGGAACCTTGCTAATTCAACTGTTGAAGAAGGTATAATCTGGGTAAGCACTTCAAACGGTTTAATAAAATTAGATCCGGAGAAAAATGAATTCAGGCGTAATAAACTTCCTGATGAAGGAAGAATACAATTTGGAAACAGCGTCGGATCTGTTGTGGATGAAATATATGAGAAACAAAGAATTATTTGGTGCGGCACTTACGCCGGATTAGTAAGGATTAACTTATCGAATGGAAAATCAAAGCGTTTTACTGCGGATGAAGAAAATAACCATGGACTCTCCAGTAATAGTATTAATTACATAATGAAGGATAAATCGGGAGTAATTTGGATTGCCACCGGGGATAAAGGATTGAATTTCATTTCACCAAAAGGTCTTAAGTTCAACAATCTCTCCCGCTATTCAGTTCTAAATGAAGAGGAATTTAATCATCTATGCCGGGAAAATATAACTGCTGCTGCCCAAACGCCTGACGGTATAATCTGGCTTGGAACCGATGAAGGTTTATACTATTTAAAATCAGAACACAAAATACTAACCGTTTACTCTGATCCCGTTCTGAAAAATTTGAATATCTGGTCGCTGGAAGCGGGAGGCCCTGGGGAAATATGGATAGGCACTTACGGCCAGGGGTTAAAGCAGTTCAATTTAAACAGCAGAAAATTAAAATCGTGGAATATTGAAGATCCTTCTTATCCTTATAAAAATCCTTCTTTTGGTTTTATAAAGTCTGTTTTAAAAGATAGAAGAGGAAAAATATGGATCGGATGCTGGGGTCCCGGTTTAGTTCAGTTAGACCCGCAGTCCGGGAATGTTAAATATTGGCCGGCAAAAGAAGGAAGCCCCGGGAGCTTAAATTATGGGGATGTTTGGGTCATCCATGAAGACAGGCAGAACAGAGTTTGGATAGGTACAAATGGAGGAGGTTTAAATTTATATAATGATGCAGATGGAGGAAAATTTTTTTCGTGGATAAAAGGGGATAAAAAGGAAATTTCTTTAAGTGATAATAATATTCAGGCTATTTGTGAATCCCGAAAAAGCAATGAGGAGGAAACTGTTCTTTGGGTAGGAACCCAGAATGGTTTGAATAAACTTATAATTAATAATTCCCCAATTCCTGAAATAAAATACATGAGTTACACCATTAAGGAAGGACTTCCGGATAATACGATCAAATCGATTCTCGAAGATGATGGCGGTAATCTCTGGATCGGTACAGGAGAGGGCATTTCCTTATTAAAGTTCGGAGAAAAAAAGTTCATAAATTTTACAGCATCGGACGGACTGAAAGGTAATGCGTTTATTGCCGGTTCCGCACTCATTACAAAAGACGGAATCATAATTTTTGGCAGCACCGGCGGATTAAATATTTTCAGCCCTGATCAGATATTTCAATCGCATTATTCTCCCCCTGTTTTAATTACCAGGTTCCAGATTTTTAATGAGGAAGTATCCGTAGGTGAAGAATCTCCGGTGAAGCAGAATATAACTTCAGCAAAAGAAATAAATCTTTCTTACGATCAGAATGTTTTTTCATTTCAGTTTTCTTCGCTCGACTTCAACTCGCCTAAATCAATTAATTATGCCTACATGATGGAAGGTTTTGATAGAGATTGGATTTACAGCGGCAGCAGAAGATTTATAACATATACAAACCTTGATCCCGGCACTTATGCATTCAAGGTAAAAGCAACAAACAGCGACGGCATATGGACAAAAAACGAAGCTTCATTAAAGGTGGTAATAAATCCTCCATGGTGGAGAAGCTTCTGGGCCTATTTTTTGTACATTTTCTCGATTGTTGCAGGTTTTTTCGCGATCAGGAAATTTCAAATTAATCGTGCCGAATTAAGGAACGAACTTAAAATGAGAGAATTTGAATCAAAAAAACTTCAGGAGCTTGAGAATCTCAAATCCAGATTTTTTGCAAATCTTTCGCACGAGTTCCGGACCCCTTTAATGCTTATCAAGGGACCGCTTGAACAGTTATTGAAGAGTTACATTAAAAAAGGAGAAAATCCTGAAGAACTTCAGATGATCAAACGCAACAGCGGGAGACTCCAGGAATTAATTGATCAGCTTCTGGAGCTGTCGCAGCTTGAAGCAGCTTCAATCCCGCTGCGGGCTAAACAGGAAAATGCAGCTGAACTGCTTAAAGGAATTGTTTCAATTTTCGAACCGCATATGATGGGAAAAAATATCAATTTGATTTTTAATCGTACCGAAGAAACAGTTTATGCATGGATCGACAGGGATAAATTTGAAAAAATAATTAGTAATCTTCTCTCGAACGCTATTAAATTTACGCCGTCAGGAGGTACCGTTTCCGTTCTATTTCAAAGAAATATGAACAATATTGAAATAAAAATAAGCGATACGGGGATCGGAATTCCTAAAAATCAGCATGGGAAAATTTTTAACAGGTTCTATCAGGCTGATAATTCAGCGCAAAAAGCATTTGGAGGATCGGGAATAGGTCTGGCCCTTGTTAAGGAATTGGTTGAGTTACATAAATGGAAAATTTCTTTTCACAGCGAGATTGAAAAAGGAACTGAATTTAGTTTGTTGATCCCCGTGGATGATTCCTATCTGGAAGAAAAGGATAAAATATCTGATAGTTCTTTATCTGCGAAACCAGCTGAAGAACCGAAGGATGATTCAAAGAATTTGGAAGACAAAAGGGAAAAAATATTTAAAATATCCGAAGTTCCCGGCACTGCAGAAAAACCAGCGGTTTTAATTGTGGAGGATTCTTCAGATGTAAGAAAATATATATCGGGGCTTCTCCTTGAATGTTTTGAAACTTCAGAGGCGGAGGATGGGGAATCGGGTTTAAAGAAAGCTGCTGAAGAAATGCCTGATCTGATTATAAGCGACATAATGATGCCGTTCATGGATGGACTTGAATTCTGCAGAAAATTAAAAACTAATTGGGAAACATCTCATATACCTGTAATACTGCTGACTGCCAAGGCATCAGGTGAAAGCAAAATTGAAGGACTTGAAACGGGAGCGGATGATTATTTAACAAAACCATTTGATTCAAGAGAACTTTTAATAAGGATTAAAAATCTTCTTGAACAGCGGAAACGTATAAAAGAGAAATTTTCTAAAGAAATTAGAGTTTCCGCGGATGCTCTTGCTGCCAATTCAACTGATAATGAATTCCTAAAGAAGGCATTCGGCATAGTTGAAAAAAATCTTGGGGAGAAAGAATTTAACAGTGAAATATTTGCACAGGAAATGTTTGTAAGCAGAAGTCAGCTGCACCGCAAATTAGTTGCTGTAACCGGTCAGGCTCCGGGGGAGTTCGTGCGCGCATTAAGACTAAAGCATGCTGCAGCACTGATTTTAAAAAAAGATTTAAGCATAACTCAAATTGCATTTGAAGTCGGATTCAGCAGTGCATCTCATTTTACACAGGCATTCCAGCAGCAGTTCGGATGCGTCCCTTCGGAATTCAGATCGAAGGCTAAAAGTCAATAGTCAGAGTCATTGGTCAGTGGTCATTCAATAGTCATTAAGTTGTCATTTGTTGTCTTTCGCAAAACATTCGTCATCGGGATAAACGTACGCAAAGATGATATCTTTTCACAATGCAGAATCAAACTGAAAGATGGGATCTTTTTACTCAGATATCCTGACAATAACTATTGATTAATAATTCTTCTCTTTCCCATTTTCGATCTTTGCAACTACTTTGGTGTCCTCTGCGTGAACCAGGCATTCACTACTAATAACAAATAACTATAGATCAATGACTTTTTAAGTTCATTTTTATCTGTCATTTTCCTAACTACCTGCCCCAACCTCTTACCGACATTCAATAACTACAAGCAACAAACAACAACAAAATCCCCCTTTGCAACAATTCCAACAAAAATTGAAAGAATTCCGACAGTAACTCCATTTATTGAATTTTAGTTTTACATCAGGGCTCATTAATATTTATCAACTTTTATTCTGCTCTAAAAATGAATTATCTGGAAAAAATTGAAAAAAAAGAAAGATTACTTTCGGTCATCATAGCTGTTCTGACTATAATTATTTCATTTGCCGTGATGATGCTGATCTTTAATCTTTTATAAATATTTAGAATGATATAAAGGCAATCAATGAAAACGGGAATTTTTTTCTTCTTGCTTATTGGGGTTAATCTCCAGGGCCAGGAATTCTGGCAGCAGACAAATGGACCCTATGGCGGATGTATTCGGTCTCTGGCTGTAAGTCAAAGTGGATATATTTATGCAGGGACTAACAATGGTGGAATTTTCAGATCTACAAATTATGGAGATCAATGGACTCAAATAAATAACGGATTGACAAGTTATAATGTAGGTGCTTTAGTACTCTGGTCAAATACAATATATGCAGGCACTGAAGAGGGAAAGATCTTTCGGTCTTATAATAACGGAGATGATTGGATTGAGACGAATTTTTCCGGTTCCTATATCAGATCTTTGGCTGTTAATTCCAGCGGGCATATTTTCGCCGGCATTTTTTGGGGAGGAGTTTACCGCTCCACCGATTTTGGTGACAGCTGGACTCTTTTAGATAATTTTTATAATTCTACTGTATATTCTTTAGCAATCAACGACAGCGGGCATATTTTTGCCGGATCAGAATGGAATGTATATCGTTCCAAGGATAATGGAGATACATGGGATAAAATAAATAACGGATTATATGTGCCAGCAGATTATCTTTCACTGGCAATCAATTCAAGCGGTCATCTCTTTACGGGAAATGAGTATAATGAAATTTACTATTCTACAGATAACGGAGAGTCCTGGCTGTTAAAAAATAATAACCTTACGGGTTATTCCATCAATTCATTATCAATCAGCTCGGGTAATCATATTTTTGCCGGCACTAAGGATGGCGGTATATTCCGATCTACAAACAATGGCGATTACTGGGACCAGATAAATAACGGCTTGACAAACAAATGGATTTCCTCTTTTTCTATTTATCCGGGTGGATTTATTCTTGCAGGAACCAATGGAGCCGGGATTTTTAGATCAATTGATAATGGGAGTACCTGGATTCAGATAAATAATAACTTAAAAGCAAGCTGGGTCCAATGTTTTAAATCCAACACAAGTAATGAAATCTTTGCCGGAACTTATGGTGAGGGAATTTTTAAGTCAGAAGATAATGGAATCAGCTGGAGTGCAAAAAATAATTTTTTAAGTAACTTTTATGTTCAATCAATTGGAAGCAACCCGCAAGGACATCTATTTGCCTGCACTGGCGAAGGTATTTCCCGCTCGATGGACAACGGCGAAAGTTGGGTAGATATAAATAACGGCTTTACACATCCTAACATTGCTTCTTTAGTCAGTACTTCCAACGGTTATCTTATTGCGGGAGACGAAACTTATGGAATCTTTCGCTCTACAAACAATGGGGATAGCTGGAATCAGATAAATAATGGTATAACCAATGAGTGGATTTACTCTTTAGCTGCCAACAGCAGCGATTATATCTTTGCCGGAGCATATGGTAGAATTTATCGCTCCACAAATAACGGCGACGATTGGATTGAACTAACTAACGGTTTGACCGGATCAATGGTTGGATCTTTAGCGATCAATTCGAATGGATATATTTTTGCCGGGATATACGAAAGCGGTGTTTTTGTATCTACGGATGATGGTGATAGTTGGACCCAAATTAATAATGGTTTGCCGATTGATCCGTTTACAAATGATATTTATGTTCTTTCCTTAGCGGTAAATTTAAATGATCAAATCTTTGCTTCGGTTGATCATTCGGGAGTCTTCCAATCTACAGACAATGGAGAGAACTGGACTGAAATAAGTTCCGGTTTAATGAATGCTGATATTGCTTCTTTAGGAATAAATTCAGGCGGATACATTTTTGCCGGAACTGCAGGCGGAGGAGTTTTCCGAAGCATAAATCCCACGGTTGCTGTTGAAGATGAAAATACTCTTACTCAATCAGAATACTCTTTAGAACAAAACTATCCTAATCCATTTAACCCAAGTACTGTTATCAGTTATCAATTACCGGTGATCGGTCACGTATCGCTAAAGATTTATGACATTCTGGGAAGTGAAGTTGCGACTCTTGTTAATGAAGAAAAGCGGGCAGGAGAATATAAAGTTGAATTTGATGGAAGAGAGTTAACAAGCGGAGTTTACTTTTACCAGCTTAAATCCGGGAAATTTACCGATACTAAGAAATTTATTTTACTTCGTTAGGGACCAAGAGGGAATCAAAAAAAGATAATATCTTTTTCGCCTCTTTGGATGGAGGAAAGATGTCATCTTACAAAGGAGAAAAAACATGAAAAATAAATTTTTTTTGTTGGCGATGTCCATAGTTATTATTCATCTATTTTCAGGCGGAATCGGAAATTTGTTCGCTCAGACAATTGAGTCCTCCAATATACAGGCAATGGCAATCTATAAAATTAGTTCAGATGCGGATGAAGTTTTATCGCCTAATCAGATTAACTTTAATATCATATCGTCTTTGGTAATTGAATCATTGATTTCATCTATTGATTTTTCTACCCCGAGGGATGGCTCCGATTTATTATCACTGCCCAACGCATTTGTTTATATCAGATTTAAAGATAATTCAATTAGTGTCTTTGAGTTGTTTGATGTTTGGGAACACTGTTGCAAACATGGTCATCCAGGGAGATGCTATCGTGTTTCTCAAGATGGCAGCAAGCTATTTGAAGCTTATGCGCAGTAGAAAGGAAAAAGCGATGAAAAAGAAAAATTATTTTTTCAATGCATTTGTTTTGTCTTGTCTGATCGTGACTGTGTTTGTTCAAACAGATTTAATTGCTCAGTGTGATGTTTGGGTAGTAGCTGCCACACCTGACGCTGATGTTAATATCAACCTTGTTATCAGCGAGTTAAATAAAAAAGGGATTACACCGGTTCGTGCGGGTAACATTACGCAATTGAGAGATAATGTAATTAATATTCTTGATGAAAATGGGTGCTGTCTGCAGAATCTTTACATTGTTGGTCATGGTTCTCCTGGTACAATTTCCTTAAATGGTTTTTCAACCGGTCAATCTGAGAGTATTTCAGAAAAAAATGAGGCCATGTGGAAAAACCCGTTATCGGAAGTACTTAATGAGAGTTGTTCGGGAGATAAAAATATTTACCTGTTTGGATGCAATGTTGGTGCACGCTGCGACGGGAGTAATTTGTTATTTAAAATGGCTAAACAGCTTGGAGCATTAATTAAGGCACCGATCGATAGAGTTGTTGAGGAAGATATCTTTTCTAACAAGCTTTCTGATTATCTGGATTACGGTCGCTGGCAGCAGGCATCGAATTCATATTCCAGCCCGCCAATTTGCATTGATTCATTAAATCAAAAACAGCTTCGGGAAAGGAAGAAAGCAATTGAACGAATGTGGTACTGCCCCTGTAATGGTCAAGTATATTCTTCGGAACAGAATTGCAAAGCATCTTGTCCCTCCGGATTAGGTTGTTTTACAAGTTATACCTGCGAGTTTGCTTATAAAAACAATTCATTTGAAAGAAGTTTATTTGAACCTGTACTTGGCAGAGATTATTGGGTAAGTCCGGGTACTAATAAAAATTTACCCCCGGACTATGATCAACATAAAAAATATTGGAAAATAAATTCCACATCTTCGAAATTAAATGTATTGAGAGTAGTCGCAAACTGGACAATTGGTGTTTCTCAGCCGTCTCTTATTAAGGAAAGTGATGGATACAAAATGTGGTTTATGGGCTGGGATGAATATAATATGTGGCGAATTGGATATGCTACTTCACATTACGGTTTTGACTGGACAGAGTATTCCAATAATCCTGTGCTGGGAGAAGGTATTTCAGGGAGTTGGGACGATGATGGTGTTTACAGTCCATGTGTTATTAAAGACGGCAATACCTATAAAATGTGGTATACAGGATATTCTGGTGTTGATAAGTTAGCTCGCATTGGGTATGCTACTTCACCTGACGGAATCAATTGGATTAAGCATCCTACACCGGTTCTTGGTGAAGGATCATCCGGAACATGGGAATCCGATGGAGTTGGCGCTCCTTCAGTAATTAAAGATGGTACGACATATAAAATGTGGTATGAAGGTAGCGATGTTGATTGGTGGTGGAGAATCGGGTATGCTGAATCTTTTGATGGCATAAACTGGACAAAATATTCTAATAACCCTGTACTAAATGAGGGGGAAGAGGGAGATTGGGATGAATGGGGACTTGGTGCTCCAACTGTCGTTAAAGATGCGACCATTTTCCATATGTGGTATTCGGGAATAGATGGTAATAATTTAGCACGTATCGGCTATGCTATATCGCAGGATGGTTATCAATGGACTAAATCATCCGAAAATCCTGTGGTTGACAAAGGTTATGGGGAAAGCTGGAATAATATTGATGTAAGCCATCCTGCAGTTGTTATCAATGATAATGAACATATTTTTGAATTATGGTACAGAGGTATGAATGATCAATTAAATTATGGAATTGGTTATGCTACAGCAGCTTCAGGTTCTTTTCCTGTTGGAATAAAAGCTCGATATCATCAAAAACAATTTCTTAAAACTTCCGTTCTTTTTCAAAACTTCCCTAACCCGTTTAATCCAACCACCTATATCGAATTTCGTACTGCGAATTCCGGATTTGTGACACTGAAGATTTATGATGTTCTTGGAAGAGAGATAGCTGTAGCGGTTAACGAAGAAAAACCAGCTGGAGAGTATAAAGTTGAGTTTAATGGAAGCGGCCTTTCAAGCGGTGTATACTTCTACAGGATTCAGGCCGGGAATTTTACTGATACGAAAAAACTAATTCTATTAAAATAATTTTTAAAGAAATCATATGAAATAAGGTTTTAGTTTATTTTAAAACTTGTAAGGAACTTTATGAAAAATCTATTTACATTCCTGGTATTTCTATTCATACTGGTAATTAATAATCCATCATTTGCAGATTTTCCAATCAGGCAAAGCAGTAATTGGGATGGATTCAATGCAATTGCATACAATTCTACTGATCATGAGTACCTGGTTGTATGGACAGAATTAGTCTATTTAGGTGGTCCGATAAAGGGACAGCGGGTTGGTGAGAATGGAGATCTTCTTGGCAGCGCGTTTACGTGGATTCAAGTTTAGAAAATTTCAAGAAGCAGGTAACGTTAATCTTTACGGAGTTTTTAATTTTACAAAAGCTGTAGTCGATGATAATGGAGAAAGGGATCAATAATAAATATTGCGTCTCTGATTTAAGGCTTCACAGTTCTAAGTAATTCCAGATTACGATTATTGTTAACAGGGTCAATTTAACATACCAAGTCCCAAGGGGTTCTAGAAACGAAGTTGTTTTTGTGCTCTGATAAAAAACTCCGTTACCTTGATTAAGATTATATACTCCGTCTCTTACTACCCATCTAACTATTCCTACCATAGTTGCCTGCTTAAGTGCATCATATAAATCATCACTTGTAAGTGCAATTGATGCGCCGATTGCAACAGCCGAACCTATTTCAAGAAATTGAAGATTATGCCATCTCCTTGAGTAATTAAATTCTTCCGGATCTCCTTGTTTATAAAATGTTCTATCTTTTATTCGATAATATTCTGTCTGTCCTGATATTACGGAATGAGCGAACGTAGTTACTAGTGTTTCGGTCTGTCCCGAAACTAATGAATAACTAAATAGGATAAATAAAAGTATTTTCCCCATGATTTCCTTTCTCCCTTTTTAATTACTTCTATACATTTTGTCCAGAAATTTTATTATTTACGAGGTTATCCGGGGCCTCTAATCCTAAATAAAATTATTCCAAATTCGCAATCACTTTTAATCCGTATCCTAAAATAAATCCTATTGCTGAAATTTGAAGATCCAGGATTGAAGGGCTTACGGAGACTGCATTTCCTGCTGCATTCAAGATAATTCTAACAGCCATTATTATGGCAAAAAAGGAAACAAACCCGTAAATGCCTGAGAGAATAGGAAATAAAAAGTAATCTATAGTAAAGGTCGAAATAATGTATTTAAAATCCGGGATGGGGGCGGAATTACCGCCGAACAATTTCATTTCAGAGCCCTCGTAAAGTTGATTTCAGAGTATTGAATCAAGACGAATGCCACCGAATATTTATTCGTTATTTATGCAATTTCAAGGGATTTTTTGTATGATTTTAGGAAAGGAATTTCAGAATCAAACATTTAAGTAAGTTAGACTTTTATGTATGAACAGTAAAACAGACATTCCTATCTTTGGACAGACATCGCAAGCCTTGGCAGAAAAGAATGTCTGTTCTATAGTAACACAGACATTCCTGTCTGAGAACCTGAATAAGTTATATGAACAGACAAGAATGTCTGTTCTACATTTCAACAAACAAAAAACCACAAACCACAAATCATAAAGAAAAAAGCACAAACTGTCCGGAATCTGGCACCCTGAATCCGGATTCTGACATCCGTGTTTGGCATTCTTCCTTTATTCAATCAGAAAAATTTCCCTGTATCCTCCTTCCACCAGATCCATGTATCCTTTCATGATTTCACCCACCTCCTGTTGAGAAGTTTCGCCTCTCAAATCTCTGAAAAATCTTCCAAGATCTTCCACTTCCGATTGAACAACAACCGTCCAGTATGTTGTGGCAGCATCTGTCATTACTTTAATCCCCTTCATTCCCTCCTTCTCCATAAAGGGAGCCATTTGCTTGAATTTTTTAACAAGTTCTTTTGCTTTCCCCGGTTTTGAATGAAAAACTTCCCGGACTAAATACATAGAACCTCCTTACTTTTAATCAAATATAATTTTGACTTTAAAGAAATAACAGAAATAATAATTATTATATGACTCTCATTACATCTTAGCTTTCTTTTTATAACCTAAATTGAAATTATTTTATTTTTACTGGTTAATTTCCTTTAGAAAATTTGCTGATATTTTTATGACAAAAATTAATATTGGACTAATCGGGGATTTTAATCCTGACGTTACCGCACACAGAGCCATTCCTTTAGCGCTCAGTCTTTCTTCCAAAAGATTTGGGATTGAAATAAATCCAGTTTGGCTTCCTACCGATTTCATTAAAAATAATGCTCAGTTAAATTCTTTGGACGGGTTGTGGTGTGTGCCTGCAAGTCCTTACAAAAGCATGGAAGGTGCATTAACTGCTATTAAATATGCACGGGAAAATAAAATTCCTTTTCTCGGAACATGCGGCGGTTTTCAGCATGCTGTAATAGAATATTTCAGAATTGTACTTCAGATGAAAGAAGCTGCGCATTCTGAAATCAATCCGGACACTACTCACCCTGTTATTTCACAGCTTTCCTGCTCATTGATCGAAAAAGATGGAACGATATTCTTTAAGGATGAAAGCTGCATTGCAAAAATTTACGGTGCTCTTTCTGCAGAAGAAACATACCACTGCAGCTACGGATTCAATTCTGCTTATATTAACTTGCTCAGGAAGAGCAATCTGAAAATTTCCGGAAAAGATAAAGAAGGAGAAGTTAGAGTACTGGAACTGCAGAATCATCCCTTTTTCATTTTAACTTTATACCAGCCTGAAAGATCAGGATTAAGAGGCGAGGAACATCCATTAATAAATGCTTTTGTTTCGGCAGCATATAAACAGCAAATGACAAATTTCAAATCTCAAATTCCAAATAAATCCAAATAAACAAATTCAAAATTATAGAAGTATAAAATTCATAATCGTAAATCATAATTTGCAAATTGCAATTCCCAACCTAAATCCGTAATCCTCAATCCGAAATTTTATTTGTTATCTTTGAGTGTGGAAAATCTATTATTTATTATAAGTCTTGTTGCGCCCGTATTCATTATTGTAGCACTTGGATTTATTTTACGAAGATTCGGGCTGATTAATGATAATTTTGTCAATCTTTCCTCAAAGATTGTTTTTACAGTTTCACTTCCGGCTTTGATTTTTGTAGAGGTTTATTCAATAGACTTCAAAGCAATCTTTGATCTTGAACTGATAGTATTTATCTACGCAGGAACATTGCTCTCATTTTTTCTCTCCTGGGCGGCAGCGGTGCCGTTTATTCCGCAGGGCAGAAACCGTGGAGTTTTTATTCAGGGAAGCTTCAGAGGAAATTTTGCAATAATCGGACTAGCAATTATTGTAAATGTTTTAGGGACTCTAAGTCTTGGTAAAGCATCACTGCTGGTTGCTGCGGTAATTCCTGTATATAATATCCTTTCCGTTATTGTGCTTACCGCATCTTTAAGAAATGAAAAGCATGTCGATGTTAAACAAACTATTTTTGAAATTCTAAAGAACCCATTAATCATTGCGGTGTTTGCAGCTATTCCATTTTCACTCTTTAAGATTCCAATACCTAATGTTGCATTGAAAACAGTTGAATATCTTTCTGCGCTTACTTTACCGCTGGCTTTAATAGGTATCGGCGGATTTATGAGTTTTTCCGGTTTAAAAAAAGATTTCCCGTTGGTTTTTTTTGCAACCTTGTTAAAACTTGTAATAATACCGCTGTTAGCTGTTTATGGAGCTTATCTCTGGGGATTCCGCGGGGAAAATTTGGGAATTATCTTTATTTTATTTGCATGCCCTACAGCAGTCGCTAGCTTCATTATGGCTGAAGCAATGGGCTTGAACGGGAAGCTAGCAGGAAATATTTTGCTTTTAACCACATTCGGTTCTGTATTAACAATCACCATAGGATTGTTTTTACTGAAAGAACACGGCTTGATCTAA
>Ga0105106_10002067_pt1 | contig 14430 bp, 14 predicted proteins | sample PPLLaktember2015_5_FD_79109 | JGI IMG/M metagenome (GOLD analysis project Ga0105106, IMG submission 79109) | Freshwater sediment microbial communities from Prairie Pothole Lake near Jamestown, North Dakota, USA - PPLs Lake P8 Core (1) Depth... | ecosystem: Environmental > Aquatic > Freshwater >...
AAACCAGTATGTGGACACGACGATCCGCGGCTACGACCAGGTCGCCGAGGGCGAGTACATCGTCATGAAGGTCTCCGATACGGGAATCGGGATTGCGCCGAAGGACATCAAGAAAATCTTTGAACCGTTTTACACGAAGAAGATCATGGGACGAAGCGGCACCGGCCTCGGTATGGCCGTTGTCTGGGGTACCGTGAAGGATCACAAGGGCTACATCGACATCGAGAGCGTGGAAGGGAAAGGGTCGACGTTCAGCCTCTACTTCCCAGTGAACCGTGCGGCGGTCAGGTCGGAGGACCGGAAAATCCCCATTGATCAATTCCTGTCGAGGGGGGAGACCGTCCTGGTTGTCGATGACGTGGCGGAGCAGAGGGAGCTCGCCTCGGCCATGCTGCGGAAGCTGGGTTACTCGACCGAAACCCTCGCGAGCGGGGAAGAGGCCGTCGAGTACCTGAAGAACAAACCGGCGAGCCTCGTCATCCTGGACATGATCATGGACCCGGGTATCGACGGTCTCGAGACCTATCGGAAGATCGCGGAGCATCGTCCGGGGCAGAAGGCGATCATCGTGAGCGGCTTTGCCGAAACGGACCGCGTCAAGGAGGCCCAGAAGCTGGGCGCCGGGCAGTATCTGAAAAAGCCTTACACACTGGAAAAGATTGCCATTGCCGTCCGGATCGAGCTCGACAAGGCGGCCTAGGAAAGGGATGTACAATCACACTGCGGGAGAGCGATTTGTGGAAGAAAAGGAAATGATGACAAGGGAAGAGATTCAGGACTTCGGAGTCCGGATTGTCTGCGAGGAGATGGCCAGGGACGGCTACGAGATCCTCGGCGCGAACCCCTCGCTTGCCATGACCCCGCAGATCGTGGCCAGGAAGAACGGCCAGTTGTGCTTCGTGGTCGTCCGTACCGATGTCTACCCGAACAAGGGGAAGCTGGCCGATGACCGCGAGCTCTTCTACAACCTGGAGCACGCCGAGCGAAACAATGCCGTATGTTATTTCGCAAGCATCGGGATCTGCAACTCGGCGGCTGCCGAAGCGGGCGACGAAAAGGCGATGGGAGTCCCCGTCAGGGAGGGTGGTTTCTACGTGGATTTCGACGGGCTCAAGGTGATGACGACCATCGACCGCATCGGGGTCGCGAACGGCAACGGACAGAAAAGACAGGATCAAGGATAAAGGACAAAGGAAAAAGGTAAACGACAGAGGGCGAAGACTGAAGTCTTCGCCCTTGTATATTTGAGGCCTTTAACCTTTATCTTTTGCCTTTAGCCTGTCTTCACCGGTCGTCCACCATGTGGGCGAAGAAACCCAGTTCCTTCGATCTCCGGTTGAACTCCTCCTGCGACATGTCGGCCTTGCCTGATTCTGCAACCACCAGGGACTCCTGGACGCAGCCTGGGATCCAGTACTTCTCGTACCCGGGAAGAGGGGGCTTGAACTCGACGCCGGTGCGGCCGATGGCGACCTTGTAGAATCTGACCTCGCCGGGTTTGACGGTGATCCGGGGATGAGCATCGTCCACCAGGATCGCCGTTTTCTTCAGCTCCGCATAGTACGGCACGACATCGTTACCGCGGGGCGTCTGGACAACAATCAGATCGGCATTTTTCAGCCTCTTCAGACCCTCATTGCACAACTGCACCCTTCCGTCTTTTATCTGGATATCGATTCCGACGGCCCGGTAGCCCTTTTCCTCGAGGTTCCGGATGATCGCCTCGCCGATTTCCCCCACACCCAGGATGGCAACGGAGGTCCCAGCCTTGGGAAGGTTGTGCCTTTCCGCCACCCGTTCAACCGTCTCCACCACGGAGAAGACCCTGCCCTTCAGGCCGTAGACAAAAGGCTGCTCATAGGGGAAATGGGACTTGAAGAACCGCGGACCCTGTCCAGCGACGGCGATCGTTTTTGCACCCGTCAAGTTCTTGGTGAACTTGAGGCGTTTCATGATGTTCCCGACCAGTCTTCGGTCGGTCTTGAATTGCTCAACGGTGTTTGGTACGGCTAGGATGAGACCGCGCCCCAGTCCGTTACCGGTGGTGATGACCCCGGCGACGAAGGGTTTGCCCGAGGCGAGGTGCTTCGCCCATTTGAACCCGGGCGGCAGGTACCCGTCGATGTCCTTCTGGGAGCCCGGGTAGACGGTGAAGATACAGTTGAACCGGAAGAGGCGGCACAGCGACAGCACGCCGAGGAGGGGCCCGCGAAGAACGATCATGATCAGACCAAGGATCTGCCTGGACAATCTTCTTTTGTAGATGGAAACCACCTCCCCTTGTCAGACTGTCAGACCTCCATGTCCCGCGCTGAATCGGGACGAACTGGAGATGCTTGCAGGGATGCTGCTCTGCATTCTTTCTATATTCAGACAATTGCATCATGCGCAATACAATCATCTGATATTACAAATGCAACGTACGTTCAGTAATAGTGTTGATGATTTTTGTCAAGTGAAATTTCCGTAATAATTCAGCACATGATCACCGGCTAGATTTTTCAAGTGTCGGAATATTTGACATGCAGATTCTTGTTAGATCCGCTTGACAATCTGGCCCGTCCCGATTCATATGGACGACAGGAAAGCAGGGAAGCCCCATGAACATCGTCCATCGAATCATCCTGTTCTCGATCATCGCCGCGGCATTGCCCCTTCTGGCGGGTTGCCAGGACGGTGACGTTGTGCGGCTGAACGACCGTGCCGCGATTCCCTTCGACCGGATGGTCGGGGAGGTGTCGAAGAGCCGGGTCATCATCGTCGGTGAAACCCATGACAACCAGGCTCACCACGTCCTGCAGCTCAAGATCATCCGCACACTGCATGAGGGGGGTCTGCCCCTTGCCGTGGGCCTGGAGATGTTCAGAGCCGAGAGCCAGGAGTTGCTGGACAAGTGGTGGCGATGGGGGATGCCGACGGAGCAGTTCGAGGCTCTCTACCGGGAAAACTGGGGGATGCCCTGGCTGCTCTATCGGGATATTTTCCTCTACACGCGGCAGAAGAGGATTCCCTTGGTGGGCCTCAATGTGCCCCGGGAGATCATCGCCAAGGTGGCCCGCGAGGGCTACGGCTCGCTTACGGAGGCCGAAAGAAAGAAACTCCCGCCGGGACTCACCTGCACGATTGACGAGGAATACCGTGCGTTCATCCGGAAAACCTTCACGGAGCACGCCCACGGATCAGGGCGCTCCTTCGATCGCTTTTGCGAAGCCCAGATGGTCTGGGACACGGCCATGGCGATCTACGCCCTCGAGTACCTGGATAGAAACCCCGGCAGCCGGATCGTCATCCTTGCAGGCTCTGTGCATGCCTGGAAGCGGGCCATCCCCCGGCAGATCGCGACGATGAGGCCCGATGTGACGGTCTCGGTCATCCTGCCGGGTCCGGACGGGAAGGGGGGACTTACGGTGGAGGATGCGGATTATCTGGTCCTGAAATAGGGTTCAGGGTACAGGGGACAGGGTCAAGGGGGAAGAAAACCAACAGCCAACAGCAGAGCCCCTTATTCGTAAAGGGGATGAAGGGGATAAAACAATCGGTCATCGCGAGCCGAGCCTCGCGAGGCGTGGCGCCCACGTCTGAGAATTCTACGTTTTTCATGACCAATTTCCCATGTTTCCCTTCGACAGCGGGAAGAGAAATGAAGAGAACCCTCGAGAAGGATGCGGGTTTGTACTGGAACCTCAGCCGACACGACGAGCGGGTGCAGGACCAGTCCCACTGGGCCGGTTCAGCCCGCTGGCCGCGGACGCGGTGGCTCGAATACGGGGAATTCAACTTCGGCCTGGTCCAAAACTTTTTTATGCAGTTCGCTCCGACGGAGCAGGCCGAGGGCTTCGCTTCGAAGACGGCCCTGGACTGGGGATGCGGCGGCGGGGCCAACATGAGCGCCCTGTGCCGTTATTTTCGCCGTGTCGTCGGTGTCGATATCTCACCGCCCACCCTCGATGAGTGTACACGGCAGCTCAATCGCAGCGGCCATTCCAACTTCGAGACGGTTTTCGTTGACGCGTCCCGCCCGAGGGAGGTGTTGGATGGCGTTGGACGGGATGCCGTCGACTTCTTCTTTTCCGTCGCCGTCTTTCAGCACTTTCCCTCGAAGGCCTACACGAAGGAGGTCCTGGAGACCGCGGCGGGCCTGATTCGAGAGGGAGGCCATGGCTTTGTGCAGGTGCGCTACTTTGACGGGTCCGAAAAACTCAGGCAGAAGGAGGGCGACTACGCAAAAAATGTCATCTACATGACGTCCTTCACCACCGAGGAGTTCGCGGCGCTGCTTGCCGAGACGGGCTTTACGCTTCTGGAGTCGAAGAGGGATCTCGACGGCCCGAAGGACTGCCACGAGTATTTCTTCTTCCGCAAGTAAGCCGCGAAGGAATCAATAATTTGGCCATCACCGGGAGGCAGGTGCCGTTTCCTGCCGATCCGGCGCACGCCGGTGATTATGGGTTGGTTTCAACAAGCTCAAACTCCTCATCAGTTCCTGGAGGCTCAAAATATTTCCATGAATCCTCAAACTTCGCTTCAGAAACAACGAGAGAATCGTGTTTGCGTTCAGCGTTTCTTTTTTGGAGCCTTTGCATAAGAATGTCCTTAGGGCAGGCAAGAAAGTATAGCTTGGATTGTGCCCCCAATTCGGCAGCACGTTTTCGCATATGATCGCGGTTTACTTTTCTCCAAAAGCCGTCGTCCAGAATAACATCTATTTTCAATTTCAGTAATTGCTCATACGTTCCGGACATGAGGGCTCGAACGGCAGGCGCGTAAGTAATACCGCATTGGTCTGAATGTTCCTGCCCAAACAATTGAACCATCCATTCGTCCGGACAAAAGGTAATGGCCTTCAATTCTCTTTCCAGCTTTCGTGCCAATGTCGTCTTACCCGAACAGATAAAACCGCAAAGCATATGCACTGTCGGTTGCCTTACTTTGGCTCTCATATTTCTTCACATAACAATAATTAGATGGACCCGCATAAGATGCGGGGTTTGATTTTCTGTCTTTATAACACGCCACCATAATTCTCGCCAAAGGCTGTTTATCTCTTTTCTTTCAACGGCTTGGATCATGCAGAAAAAGGACGACTACACGATAAACGTCATTTACATGACATCCTTCACCACGGATGAGTTCTCGGCGAGAGCTTGGCAAAGACGGGATTCACGCTGCTGGGTTCAATGCGAGATCTCGACGGCCCTAAGGACTGCCACGAGTACTACCTTTTTCGCAAGTAAGCCGCTCTACACTTCGGTTCACAGGCAAACAAGCAGCAAGCACGGCACCACTGCTTGTCCTTCCGGTGAGACCGAAAGTTAGACGTCACACCTCTCTTGTCAGCCAAGCGGCTGCGTAAGGTAACAGAAGGACTGCGGAGGCCGAGAGAGCCCACAATGTTCTTGAAGTCGTTGGGGTTTGGCGTATCGATGAGGGCTGGCGACCTTGAGCGCGAAGCCTATACTACGTCCGCGAAAATAGTCGTCGAAGAATTCCCGGTCGACACCAGCGCCGCCTGCGGTCAGGGACCAGAGTTTTTGGGGCTCTAGCGCAAGGACAGCTTCAATCGTGCATTCCCCCACAACTCGGCACACTGGATGCGAGGCGTATATCACAATTCGTCGCACGTTCTGGTTGCGAAATATGGCACGCCGAAGCTCAAAGATTTTGGTTCCTTTGAGGATTGCGTCGGCGAACTTCGGTTTAATCGATAATAAGACGCTTGTTGACATTGGCAATCTCCAGCAACTTGTCAAAAGATCTACCTAAGAGAGATTCGAACCCTCTCGGTGCGCTATCGATAACACATTCGTCCTTTAGCTGCATCAGGTTGGGTCGTTTCGGGAACGAATGCACATATAAAAAGTTCACTACGAAAGGCCGGTTAGACGGCGTGAAGTCCCAGTGCTTTCCAAGCTCCTCGTCCGAGAACACACTCCGCTTGCGACAGGTACTTACAAATGCTGTCTTGCTTGGGATGTTAGTGATGACGTCTTGCACCACGCCGAGCGTGGTTGCAACCGAAGTATAGTGCGCTGGCGCAGTGCCCGAGCCCGTCCTGTAAAAGACGATAACGTCCCCTGAACGGAGGCCGCGTTCGTAGGAGCGCGACACATATACTTTACTGATTGCATTGCGATTCGGTCTGTTCTCGACGAAGTCGTCAGCGGACTCGGTATTCAAGATGGAGTCGGGGAGCAGTTCCGTGTGATACTGGGGATAGATCGGAACAATGAACTGACGGGTCTTTCGCGATAGGTACGGGTATGTGCGACGGGGGTCGGTTGTGTCAAAGCCTGGACGGAAGTCTCGCACGAGCACTTGCTCGGTCCCAGCCTGGGTCGTCTTGGTGCCGTGGAAGAGAAAGCCCCAGTCCTCTAACATTCGGATAAGACGGTCTTGCTCCGGTGTTCGGCGAAACCTTGTCACGTAGATTTCGTCGACTTCATAGCGAAGGGCGTTATCGAAGACGATTTTGAGAAAGCGCTCTCCGAGTTTGAAGCCGTTGGACACCACCTTGAAGGTGCCGATCTTTAGACGGAATGCGGAGGAGAACGGCGGGTCAACGTCAGAGTAGTCTTCAATCTTGCCCTCGCGTTTGACATATAGGAACGCCACGATGCTTCCGTCGTCCGCGGTGCAAACATAGGCAGTTTCATCTGCCTTTCTGCTGAACCACTTGTTGAATCCCGGATACTCAGCGCGGAAAGAGTCGAAGAAGGTGTCCTGGAGGTTGGTCTCGCCGAAGTACGTCTTCTTTACGGCGAGAACTTTGTAATCTGCTAGGGACGGGTTCTCAGCCGTGACCTTCTCAAGGAAAGAATCGATCGTGAATACGGAGGTCGAGATGCCCAGTTTCGCGGCCTTACGGTGAACGCCCCGATCCTCAGTGATTAGAGCGTCTACGCGCCCAGCGGCAAGTTCAAGAAGGAGTGAAGTGTCGAGCGTATCGTTATCAGTCTTGTCGTCGATGCGGATGCTAGCTATCTCTGGCGTGTCGAGGGCTACGGTTTTCAGAACGTTGTAGCTTCCCAACTTAACCTTTAGTGTCCGTACGACTTCCGGGTCAGTGTGTTTCTTGATCTCTTCAATAGAGCCGGGGTGAATGCATTTATTCAGCTTAAGGTCATCCATCCAGCGAAACAAAGACCCTATGTCATCGCGCACAACAGTTCTCGCCTCGCGGTGAATTAGGATATTTGTGTCGAGTAGGACGCGCATGGTCAACTCCTGTGTGCAGAGACTAGGAGATCATCAATAATGGCATCAATGGGTTCAATCTGTTGACCACCATGAGTGGAATGCCCAATCACAGGTCACTAGGATTGAGATGCTTTTCGGGCAGGAGGCGCCCCAGAGTCTTACAAACAATAGATTTGCCTACCCCAAAGATGCCTTCTATTAAAAACACAGGCAGAACATAGTTGATTGTGATTGAGTACGTCCCAACTAGGGCACTTTTGAGGGCGTTGCGAGAACGGCCCGTTCAGTGCCCACCCGCACCACTTGATGATTAGCTTAATCCGTTAGCTCTGAAGAGCTAGCGGAAATGCAAGTCCAAGTTAAAGCTGTTGTTCGGCGATTCATTCATATCCATGAATTTGTGTAGATGGTTCGTCGAAGTGCAACAGCACACCGCTTGGCCATCTCCTCCAATTCAGCTTCATGTTGCTCAGGAGACTCGAGTAGGTGATCGTCATCCCACGGGTCTGCAACATGAACCCACTTGTTTCGGTACTTTCTAAGGATCTGAAGCTCCTGTTTCAGATTCTCCTCCAAATCAGACTGCTCAATCAGATCGACAAGGCGTTCCTTGCTCGATCCGCCTTCTCCCCGAAGATGGGTTTCGACTCCGGCAAGACTGGTGATTATGCTCGCAAGGTGAGCGCCACCCACGAAGGCAAGATCCGCACTCTTTACTAGGTACGTTGCCCATTCGGATAGGATCACCCCTCCTTGGAGGAGCGTCTCATCTAGCGCACAAAGATACTCCCACTTTTCGTCTTCAGTCATTGGTGACGTGCCCAACGATGGTTATACAGTCTCCTAATCCTGCAAAGGCAGACTTCGTTTTTCTGTATAAATCAGATCGAACATTTTCGTGCAAGTTAATAATTCTTTAATATCAAAAGCATATATGTCACTGTCCGGATAGTGCCCTCCGTCTTGTACAGACTGCATAAGACAACTCATTGCTCATCGACGGGGCTTTACAAGCCTCAGACGCAGACCGTATTTCACATCTCAGGCTGTTCAAAAGCGGCCGGATGCAAGGCCCCCGAAGTCCTGAGGAGGGAGGCGTACTAAGCGTACGTCGACCGACGAAGGACGAGGGAAACGCCGCAGACGGTTGCTTTTCAACAGCCTGCTAGCCCTTCAGGACGAGGAAGCCTACCGGCAGCAGCAGTGCCGCCGTCCCGCCGGCGAGCATCCAGCAGAAGATGTCTATCTCCCTGCTGTGCCGGAGGATCCTCTCGTCCCAGTCGCTTAACTCAACCGTGTTCTTGAAGCGGCGGATCGGGGAGACCCTCCTTGACGCCGCCTTGATGCGAAGCCTGCTGAAACCCTCCAGGCCTTCCAGATGATCGATCACTCTCGTATTCATCGCTGACTCCTCTGTCATGTTTCTTGTTATTTCATGCTTTTTCGTGATGGCTCCCGGCACTGAACGGCCGCAAAACCATCAGCCCGGGTACTTGCGGATCACGGCGCTTACCACACCGCCCACGCGCAGCTCCGACCGGGCGCGGATGGGCGGGTACTTCGCATTGGCCGCCTCCAGGAATACGTCCTTTCCTTTTTTCCGGAAGAATTTCAGCGTCCACTCGCCGTCGACCTCGGCGATCACGATGTCGCCCGATTTCGGTTCGCGGCTTTTCTCGATGACGACCAGGTCGCCCTGGTGAATCCCCTCGTCGATCATGGAGTCCCCCGACACCCGCAGCAGAAAAGATGTGCCGGGTTTCGTGATGAGGTACTCGTCGAAGGAGATCACATCGCGGAGCTCTTCCTCGGCTGGGGAGGGGAACCCTGCGGCCACGTCGCCCACCATGGGCAGGCCGAAGGACCTCCGCGACGGGTGAAGGAAACCCCGGGCATCCTTTTCCAGGACCCCCTCGGCCAGGAGCTTCTGAACCCAGAAGTAGACGACGGCCTTGGAGCGTACCCCCAGGAAGGACATCATCTCCGAGTAGGTAGGCATCCGCCTGTGGTCCCGGTAGAACCCGGCAATCTCCTTCTCCACGATCTTGAGGGTCCTGTTTCCTCTCATGAAATTCCTTTTTTCTTTTGCCTGTACCCGATACCCTTTACCCTGGACCCAATTATAGAACGATCGTTCTATTTGTCAAGAAAAAAATAATGGCGGGGCGTTATTGAAAATTACTTTATGATTCCAGAAAGATGGGCCTTTCTCTGCAAAAACATCCCCCTCACCATACTGCCCCGGGCCCGTCTTGAAGAATCGCTGCAGAATCTTCGCTTTATCGGGGTCGGCAAGTCGTTTGATTTCCTTCCGGATGGTTTCAATGCCGGTCATGGATTCCTGCCCTGATTAGAAGATGCGACATGATAGCCGATTGCACCGGAGATACACCTGTGCGGCGCAGGTCCTTTTCATTTCTTTCTTTTCCCGTTCTTGATCCTGGTGTATACCATTCTGCGGCAGCGCAAGGCCGGAGAGAAAACCCGTCAGGAAAGACGCCTTTCCGACCGAAATACAAAGGGGATCACATTCTCGAGGATCAGGTGTACCTGACATGAGCTTCTTCAACCAGGCCCGCATGGAAGGGAAGAAAAGCCTCTTTTATTACAAGGATTCGGGCACCCTCGAGCTTCGCAGCGGGGGCGGCTGCCTTTCGATTTTCGGCCTGCCCTTCCTGCTGGCAGGCCTTTTTGTCATGCAGATCCCCCTGGGGCTCATCCCCATGGAGGGCTCATCGGGGCCTCTGCCATCCGTTTTCGTCGTCCTCTTTGGCTCGGTGTTCGCCGCCGTCGGGGCCGGTCTCGTCTTCGGGCGCAGCGGGATCGTCCTGGACCGCGGCATGGGTCGGGTCATTCAGTGGTGGGGGCTCCTCGTCCCCATGAAGCGCAGAGTGTACATGATGGATGCGATCCGCCAGGTGGAGATGGACTTTTCCCGCGGCGACAGCGACTCCGCCGCAACCTGGCCCGTGAAGCTCTCCGGCGAGGGGATCCCGAAGCCCATCGCCGTCTTGCAGCCCGTGAGCTTTGCCGAGGCGAGGCAGGTGGCCGAGGAATTGTCGAGGTTTCTGCGAAAACCCCTCGTGGACAGCTCCACGGGCGAGCGGGTGACCCGCGACCCCGAACACCTCGACGAATCCTGGCGCGATCGGGCCCGCAGGACAGGAGAGGCGGCGGCCCCCGTGCCGCCCGAGCCCCCCGGGATGCGATCGCGGGTGGAGCGCACGGGCGAGGGGGTTGTCTTCCATGTCCCCGGGCCGCCGATGAGCGGACTCCATTACCTTCCCGTGCTCTTTCCCCTTGCCTTCGCAGGGGCCGTGGCCTGGTTTTTCCTGCCGGCGATTCTCACGCTCCCCATGCCCGACTTCATCCGCTATGTGTTCCTGGGATTCATCGGCCTTTTCTTCATTGCGGGTCCCGTCGTGTCGGCGCTCCTGAACGTGCTTCGCCTGAAAAACCAATTCGAGCGGATCACCGTCACAAAGGCCTTTCTCCGCGTCGAGGCCCTGAAACTGGGCAAGCGCACGACCGTGGAGATCGCCATCGACGAGATGGAAGATCTCGTGGCGCCCACAACTCGTGTGCTCATGGACACCATTGATGTCCCCGGGATGAAGAAAGTCCCCTTGGGCAACACGGGAACCCCCCGGATGCCCGACGGGCGACCTGTGCCCCGATTTATTTTGTCGCTGATGAAAATGGCGGGCTCCCGGGGCGTCACTGCCCGGAGCGACAAGGCCGTCGTCGAGTTCGGGGCCGGTCTCGACGAGGCGGAAGTTGCCTATCTTTTTGCGCTCATCCGGAAAACGATTGCGGAATGAGGGAAGAAGGGTATCGGGTATAGGGTCCAGCAAGGGTATAGGGTGAAGAAGGAGGAATGCACATGGCGCAGGACGCCGAGCGTAAAGAATGGCTCTTGTCGCTGATTACCAATCACTAGTCACTAATCATTGTTTTTAGGGTGCCGAGAAGGCGAGATCCGAGTCGGGTGCGGCGGTTGTGGACTCTTTTCCCCGCGCATACATCGCGTCGATCAGGTCGCGGTATCTCTCGACGATGATGCGGCGCCTGACCTTCAGGGTCGGCGTCATTTCGCCCGCCTCCTGGCTGAAGGGCCGGGGCAGCAGCGCGATCCGCTTCACTTTTTCGTACCCCGCCAGATCCTTCTGCAGGGCATCGATCCGCCCCTCGAAAAAGCGCACGAGAATGGGGTCCCGCACCAGCTCCTCACGGGACGAGTAGGCGATGTTCCAGGTCTTCGCGTAGGCCTCCAGCGCATCGAAGGCGGGGACGATGAGCGCCGTTGCGTAGGGGCGCCCGTCTGCGATGACGATGATCTGTTCGATGTAGGGGTCGCCTGCCAGTGTCGATTCGACGTACTGGGGGGCGATGTACTTGCCGCCGGAGGTCTTCATGAGCTCCTTGATGCGATCCGTGATCGTCAGGTACCCGTCCTCCAGGATGCCCACATCGCCCGTCTTGAGCCAGTCGTCCTCGAAGGTCTCGGCCGTTGCTTCCGGTTTCCGGTAATAGCCCGACATGACCGTTTCGCCCCGGACGAGGATCTCGCCGTTGGGCGCGATCTTCACCTCCACCCCGTCGATGGGCTTTCCCACGGTACCCGGCCTGAAGTGATAGTCCTCGTGGCAGGTGACGGTGGCCGTCGTCTCGGTGAGACCGTAGCCGTAAGTGATGTGGATGCCGGCCGAGTGGAAGAACTCCTCGATCTTTCGGGCAAGCGGCGCCCCGGCGCAGGGCAGGAACCGGATCCGCCCCCCCACGATGCCCTGCAGTTTTCTCAGGACGAGGGTCTCGGCTGCCAGCCGCTGGAGCCAGAGACGGGGCGACAGGATTTGCTTGTCCTTCCTGCGCAGGTAGACCTCCTCTCCCACGCCGAGGGCCCAGAGAAAAAGCTTCTTGCGCCAGGGCTCGTCGGCGTCGAGCTTTTCGAAGACGGACGTGTAGATTTTTTCGTAGAAACGGGGCACGGCGCACATGATCGTGGGCCGGATCTCCCGGAGGTAATCGATGACTTTTGACATGTCATCGACATAGACATTCGTCATGCCGTGACCGATCACGTAGTAGCTCCAGGCCCGCTCGTAGACATGAGCCAGGGGCAGAAAACACAGCGACACGTCCCGGTCGCTCACGGTGAGGCGCTTGTCGTGGGCGATGAAGGAGTGGCGGAAGTTTGAGTGGTGGAGCATGACCCCCTTGGGCTCCCCGGTCGTGCCCGAGGTATAGATGAGCGTGGCCAGATCGTCCGTGGAGGCGCGCTGAAGCCTTTCGTCGAGTTCGGCATCCCGCGCCGATGCCCGGCCTTTTTCCAGGAAGTCGCCAAAATGCATCCCTTTCGGGTTTTCCCGCAGGTCCGCCCCGTCGTCGAACACGAGGATTGCCGCCAGGGTCGGCGAATGATCCAGAATCTTAGTGATGCGGTCGTACTGGGTCTGGTTGCCCACGAAGACAAAGCGGATCGCGGCATCGTTGACGATGTAGCCTGCCTGCCCGGCCGTGCTGGTGGCGTAGATGGGCACGGAAACGGCGCGGGCGCTCAGGATCGCAAAATCGGCGATGGCCCACTCGGGGCGGTTGCCGGAGTAGATGCCCACCATCTCGCCTTCCCGGACGCCCAGCTCCAGGAGGGCCTTTGCGGCAGTGCGGATGCGCTCCCCGAGGGACTGGTAGGATATGTCGTGCCAGTGATCGCCTGATTTGTACCGAAGGGCGGTCTTGTGCCCGTAACGGGCGGCCTGGTTGTGGACCATGTGGGCCAGATGCGTGTCTCTCATTGGTTCCTCCCCGGTTCCCGATTCGGCCCTGACGGGTCGGATGGATCCATTGACGGGGCACACCCTTGCACAAAAATACGTCGCTTTCAAGCCAAATCGGACGTGTAAAACCTGCACTGCGGAATCGCGCTTGACAAATGGTGCAGTCCGATATTAGTGGCTAACTTGGTTTTTTCTTCTCCAGGATCATGCGAGGAGTTTCCATGGCCGAAACCGTGTTCGAGAGTCCTTTTTTTGGCGGCCTGCTGTGCGGGCTATCGAAATTTTATCTGAAAATCATCGGGTGGCGAAGGGTCGGCCGTCTGCCCGATATTCCCCGGTGTGTCATGATCGCGGCCCCTCACACCTCCAATTGGGATGCGCCGATCGCGCTTGCCATGGTGTTTGCCTTCCGGTTCAAGGCGCACTGGCTCGCCAAGCACACCGCGTTCCGATGGCCATTTCGGGGGGTCCTGAGATGGCTGGGGGGGATCCCCATCGACCGGACAAAGTCGACCGATGTGGTGACCCAGATGGTCGAAGAGCTGAAAAAAAGGGCTGAACTGGTGCTGCTGATCGCGCCCGAAGGGACCCGGAAGAAGGTCACCCGCTGGAAGACGGGGTTCTATCATATCGCCTGCGGGGCCGGCGTCCCCCTGGTGCTGGCCTTCCTGGATTACGCCCGCAAGGAAGGGGGGCTCGGGCCCGTCTTTCAGCCCACCGGGAATTTTGAGACCGACATGGCGGAAATTCTGAAATTCTATGCCACCTTAACGGGCAAGCATCCCGAGAGGATGGGCGTGGTGGAGATCCCGCGCGGGTGAGCCGGATATTCGCAACGCCTTCATTCTTCGGGCTTAAGGTCACAGCAATAATGCCGATTTCCTGAGTAGAAGGACGATGCGTATGGCATCGCCCAAAGGGAGATCGGCACCATGACGGCGGCACAACCGAATGTCTACAGGGCCTTGGAACGCTGCCCCGTCTGCGGGAGCCGCCGAAGCGGGACGGCCACGGGAAAGCTTGCAGGCGCACTTCCCGTCATGCGCGCTTTTTATGCCTGTGGCTACACCGTTACCATAGCCGGGACGCAGTCAGGGCGGGTGGTGGTCATGGGGATTGGTTGCAGGGGCCGAAAGGCAGTGACCAGTGACCAGTGGCTAGTGGCCAGTGACCGGTGAAGAAGATGGAACTGGGTATTGGGAAATAGGATTCCGGAATCCGGACTCTGAATGCCCGATTCCGGGCGCGAAGCGCCACCCATTACCTCATCAACTCATTAACGAATCAACCAATCAACTCTGCTTCGCCCTAGATGACTTTCTTCATGGCAGCTACCGCCACCTCGATCTGGTCGTCGGTGGGTTCCCTCGTGGTGATCTTCTGCAGCAGAAGCCCCGGCCAGCTGATCATCTGCACCCAGCCCATGTCCTTGTACTTCCCGCTGAACCGGATGATC
>Ga0105106_10002068_pt1 | contig 14429 bp, 18 predicted proteins | sample PPLLaktember2015_5_FD_79109 | JGI IMG/M metagenome (GOLD analysis project Ga0105106, IMG submission 79109) | Freshwater sediment microbial communities from Prairie Pothole Lake near Jamestown, North Dakota, USA - PPLs Lake P8 Core (1) Depth... | ecosystem: Environmental > Aquatic > Freshwater >...
ATGGATTTACATTTAACTGGGAAACGCGCCCTGGTCACCGGGGCAAGCCGCGGTTTGGGGTATGCTGTCGCCCGCGGTCTGGCCCAAGAGGGTTGCCAGGTAGCAATCAACAGCCGCACACCTGAAAAGCTGAGCAAGGCAGCTGATAAGATCCGCAGTGAAACTCAAGCTGTGGTATATCCCCTGCCCGGGGATGTTGCCGACCTGACCTTCCCCACTGGTATGGTGGCGGAGGCAGTAGCATTAATGGGAGGACTGGACCTGCTGGTGACCAATGCTGGTGGTCCGCCAGCGGGTAAATTCGAGGATTTCGATGATATGGTCTGGCAGCGGGCAGTTGAGCTATCACTGCTGAGTCACGTGCGCATGATCAGAGCCGCACTGCCATCCCTGCGCCAATCCTCGGCAGCCAGTGTTCTGACCATCACTTCCTATTCAGTCAAGCAGCCCATCCCAAACCTGGTGCTTTCCAACAGCGTGCGGGCTGCTACGGTAGGATTGACCAAATCACTGGCTTTAGAACTGGGAAGCGATGGGATCCGCTTCAATTCCATCCTGCCGGGTTGGACCGAGACCGAACGGGTGATCGAGTTGATGACCCACCGCGCCAGGGTGAACAACTCAACGGTCGAAGAAGAGATCACTCGCCAAGCCAAGGACAGTCCGCTCGGTCGGATGGGTCATCCCGAAGAGTTCGCCAACGCGGCAGTTTTCCTGTTATCCCCGGCGGCTTCCTACATCACCGGTGTTATGCTCACCGTCGATGGAGGTATGTACAAAGGTACTTTGTAAAGAAAATAGGATGCGGTGTTCGAACACCGCATCCTATTTTTATTTTTTATTCGATCTTGCTCAGGAATTCTCGGGCCACAATCCCAACATTCTGATCCGTACGGATCCCCAGCCATGGGTCACCTGGCTCAACCATATTAACAACCACTATACTGGCACCATTGAAAATCGCACTGCTAGCTTCTTTGAGGTCAACCCCGCCTGCCGCAGAAATCAAAACCGGGTATTTGCTGTGGATGCGGTTGACATGGCGGTACTGAATCACCTTGCCGCGCGTTGACTCCTCATCACGGCCGCGGTGCAGAATCACTACCGCCGGCGGATCCAGAAGTGGGCGCAGCACAGCCAGCGGATCGCTCACGCCGATCATATCGATCATGCCATCCATCCCTAATGCGCTGCAATGGCGGATGAACAGGTTCAACGTCTCTACAGGTGAGCTGCCCAGAATGGTAATGCCATTGGCTCCTGCATTGCGGGCCATTTCGACCTCTCCCATTGCACCGTCTGACACCTTCATGTCTGCGATCAGATAGCCTTTCCAGACCGACCGCAAGTTGCGCAAGCCTGCCATTCCCTCCCGTTTGATGAACGGGGTTCCGGCCTCGATCAGGATACGGCTGCTAACCGGTAAAGAAGGCATTACTTTCAATGCAGATGCAGCTGTGCCATTGAAAGCAATTTGCAGGTAGCGGATCTTTTCTTCCAGCATAGGATGGCTTATTCTTTCTTTTCATCAAATAAGGAACTAACTGCCCGGCCGAGCTCGGATGGCATGAACAACACAATCTTCTCTGAAGGGTCTGCAGCAATATCCCGAATCGTCTGCAAGGTACGCAGGTGCAAAGCGCCAGAGCTCTTAGCCAGATTCTCAGCAGCTTTCATCAGGTTTTCGGAGGCCGAAAGCTCACCTTGTGAGTTGATGATCATCGCCCGGCGTTCACGCTCGGCTTCAGCCTGCTTGGCCATGGCGCGCTTCATTTCGGCAGGCAGCTCAACTTCCTGGATCTTTATCGATTCAACGTCCACGCCCCAACCACTGGTCTCGGCATCGACAATCTTCTTGATGCTATCTGCGATCTGCTCCCGCTCGGTAAGGACGAAATCCATTTCATTGTTACCGATCACATCCCGCAGAGCAGCCTGGGTATACTGGCGGACCGCAAATACGTAATCTTCGATCTTGATGATCACATCCTCCGGGCTGACAACCCGGAAATAAACCACAGCATTGACCAGCATTGGGATATTATCCTTGGTCATCACCTCTTGGCGGGGAATATCGGCGGTCTTGATGCGCATGTCTACACGCCGCAGCGATTGGACGATTGGGATGATAAATGTCAGGCCAGGCTCGCGTGTCCCGCTGTACTTCCCCAGGGTGAACACCACCCCGCGCTCATATTGATAAAGCAGCTTGATCGCCTTCAACAGAAGTATGAAGATGGTTAATAATAATCCAAAACCAATACACACCACAGGTACCAGGTAATCAGCCATCACAACCTCCTTATGTAATATAACAAGGGGATTTAACCCCTTGTATAATCACCTAATCACAGACTATCCCCAATTGCGGAGATCAGTATATTATTCGTAAATAACGTGAGGATAAACTACACTCTCAAAGTGTTATCTCCAACAATCCCTCGGCCACAGAACGCAGCTTCTCCACCGACATTTCGCTCAGGCGAACTGCCAACTCAAGGTATGGACGGTTGATCGGCTTACAGACAAAATCCTGCAGCTCAGGTGTCAACCCTGTGAATTCACCAATCGCTTTTTGTTCAACAAACCAGCTTCCCACCGGTCCGCTGCGGTCTTGGAAATCACGAATCGAGCTATTCAGAGCCGCTGTGATGAACTCAAGTTCTGGAAGTGGGATCGATTGATCCCCCATCTCATATACCTGTAGTTTTTCCGGTGGCAAGCCAGTCTTCTCGGCAAGCAGCTCCAGGGTAAACCCGGCTTCTTGGCGACCTTTGCGCACCAGTGCGCCGATCATCTTTTGACGGAGTGCTTTTAATTGTTCTGCATCCACGTCCATGCCCTTGCCATTCTTTTTTAGCAACTCGTTACCCCAGAAGTGCTCTATCGGGATATGTAAGTAATACGCAAGGATCTCCAACTCTGGAAGTGATGGTGGTTCATAGCCTAATTCAATAGCCTCGAAGCGGGTCGGAGTTACTCCCACAGCCTGAGCGCATTCCTGAAGCGTTTTTCCCAAAGCCAGCCTGGCATTGCGGATCAACACTCCCAGCTTCTTTGTTCGAATGGTCAACAAGATCGGATTGGTAGTCATTGTCTCACCTTTGTGTAATTATAGCAAATTCCAGTCAATTACACCCTTTGAACTACTAGGATTCTATGGCTGGCATGATATAACCCAGACCAGATCGGGTCACTATTTGTTTTGGTTCGCGCGGATCATCTTCCAATTTCTGGCGCAGCCTGGAAATGCTTACCCATAAAATTTCCTTATCAGCCATATATTCATCGCCCCACACATCGCGCAAGAGCTGTTCAGATGGAATCACTTTTCCGACATTTCGGACCAACTGAAGTAGGATGCGATACTCGGTTGCAGAAAGGTAAACCATTTTATTGTTCAGGAAAACTTCGGCTTTTGCCAGGTCAATGCGCAGGTTGTGGTGATCGAAGATCGATTCACTTGATAGATCTCCCTTCTGTTCCGCCCGGCGCAGGACAGCACGCACACGTGCCAGAAATTCGTTCGCTGAAAATGGTTTGACAATGTAATCATCTGCTCCCAGATCAAGACCGCGCACCCGGTCCTGTTCTTCACCCTTGGCGGTAACCACAATGATCGGCACGATGGAGAATTCACGGATGCGCTGACAAGCAGCAAACCCGTCCATGCCCGGCATCATGATATCCAATACTACCAGGTCTGGACTTTGATTCACCACCAGGTCGATCCCGGTTTTCCCATCATAAGCTTTGATCACCTGGTAGCCCTCGGTTTTGAGATTGGCCTCCATTAATCGTACATAGCGAGGTTCGTCATCGACAATTAAGATTTTTGCAGACATTCTCTCCGCTCCGGTCAATCTGATGCGCCATTCTGCGGCAACTCGATCCAAATCGTCGTACCCCTGGCTTCCTGTGAAGTAGCCCAGATCTTGCCACCATGAGACTGAATAATCTGACGGCAGATGAATAACCCCAAACCAGTTCCGTGCTCCGGATTGTTCTGATTATCCGCCCGATAGAACCGCTCAAACAAATGCTCCATATGATCAGGCGCAATCCCAGGACCCTCATCTTGAAAGGCAATCTGAACAATACGATCCTTTTTATCAACGATAATCTTAATGGGTGCGTTTTTAGCATACTTGACTGCATTATTGATCAGGTTATCGAATACCTGACACAACCGCACCGGATCAGCCTGCAACACAACTTCTGAGGAAATCTTCAGTTGGATGTCGAGAGAATCAAAGCGGGTACCTGCTCGCGTTATCATTTCACGCAGCAATAGTTCGAGGTTTACAGGTTGAATTTTGAAGCGCATCGTCCCTGATTGCAAGCGCGAGGAGTCGAGTAGATCATCGATCAATCCTCCCAAGCGATCAGATTCTTCGTCAATTATTTCGAGGAATTCCCGGCGGGTCGGCTCATCCCAGGCAGTATCCTGACGGAGAAGCGTGGTGGCATACCCTTTTATGTAACCCAATGGTGTGCATAACTCATGGGAAACAGTTGCGATAAAATCATCCTGCAAGAGCTGGAGCTTTCGTTCAGCCTCGAGGGTGCTAACCTTTTCCAACAGCCGATGGTGTTCTAAGAGCTGAAATACCTGGGCAGCAATAAATTCTGCAAGGCGGATCTGCTCAGGTTGATAAGGTGGGCCACCAAAGCGACCGAACACCAAGGCTCCTAATCTCTGCTCGCCACGCTGGAGAGGCAACCCCAAAAAATCCCGCCAACATAGACGATTCTGTTCCCATCCAGCCAATTTCTCCGTGCGAACCACGGTTTGCTGAGATTGTTGTGACTCAACAGCTGCTTCCTCACCCCATGCCAGGTCAGCCTCAGCAGACTTTCCGCGCCCAATCACTCGGGCATAAGACGGTTCGAACTCCTTCCCTTGAGTGCTGAGATACAAAACCATATTATCGAAAATGAACACATTGCGTGTCAATTGGACGATCTGATCCAGCGCAGCATCAATATCGGCTGTTTGCACGATCGCAAGGCTAATTGCATAGACCGCCTGTAATTCCTTTGGTCGTAAAACAATCGAAGGACCTGATTCGTCTGTCATCCCGCTCTGATCACACCAAAGGGAGTCGGAAGACAAACCGGCTTCCTTTGCCCTCATCTGAAAAGGCTTCAATCGTTGAACCATGCGCTTCGATTATATTGCGCACCAATGCCAGGCCGATGCCAACACCACCGTATCGCCGGGTGACCGATCCATCCAATTGGTGAAAAGGCTCGAATATCTCTGTCAATTTTTCTTTAGCAATACCAATCCCGGTATCCTGAACGGAAACGCTCACCAGGCTGTCTTCAGAGATCAACGATACCGAGACATTGCCCCCACATGGGGTAAATTTAATCGCATTATCTAACAGCTCACCTATCACATAGCGCAGTTTGTCACTGTCCACCTTGACCCTGAGTGATTCCGCTTGATAGACCATACGAAGATGAATTTCTCGCTCGTGTGCTTTTTGCCCAACCCGGGATAAGGCAGTCTCAACGAGCTCGCGTAAGTCGACCTCCGTTAACTGTAATGCTAAGGTACCACTTGAATCCATTGAAAATTGGATCAGTTCTTCAATCAAAACCTCAAGACGAGCTTCCGAACGTTGCATCACTTCAACAGCGCGGGATTGGTCCTCCGTGACCGAACCAAGTGTCCCATCGGAAAGCAGATCCAGGTAACCTTTAATATGTGTCAGAGGTGTACGCAACTCATGTGAAACGTTGGAGACAAAATTCGACATTAATTGATTCAACTCTGACAATTTATTCAGGGCGGTCTGTAATTCATGTGTCCGTTCGCGCACACGCTGTTCCAACTGGAGATTGACTTGCTGCAATGCAGATTGTAGCTGGAGGATCTGTTCCGTGACGACCTGGTCCAGGGTCTCCCGGTCTACCATTCCCAACTCCAACAATGCCTGCCCAACCAGGCGCCGTTCACCCCGGTTACGTAATTCCTGGCAATAATCCAAGGCTTTTTGGAGTTTTTCTTGCGTCAGCACCCCGCGTTCGATCAGATATTCACCCAGCCGCGGCACCAGGATCTCAGGTGTGATGGGCGTGACTTCACCATCAGCCACAACGGATTCCACTTCCCGTTCGTATATTGCGGCTGCAACACCCAATTGAATTCCACAATGTGGGCACTGACGGATGTGCGGTTCAACACACGCTCCGCACCGCGGACATATGATCTGGATGGTCATCATTCACCTTACAGATTTAGAACTAATCATATTATGGAACTTGCCTTTACGCAAGTACGCACCGATTCATCTTTCCCCCTTGGATTCTGGATTGTCTTGCATTAGAATTGAAGACGTAGAAAAATCACAGGAGAGCAACCGTGTCGATCTCAAAACCATCCACTCAGAACAATGATCGCAGGTCGATCACTCCGACGAACGAATCATGGGAGAATTCCCCTGCAATTCAATCCTTAAAACGAATGCAAGCCAATACGCGGGTTAAGTACATTGTCGTGATCGTGCCGGAAGATGCCTGCCCGACCTGCCAGAATCTGACCGGAACCTATCCAAAGGACCAAGTACCGGTCTTGCCGATCGATGAATGCTCTCACCCGTTGGGATGCCGGTCGTTTTATTTGCCATATTTGGATGAAATATACCCCTAGGCGAGAACAATCAGCTTAGATTTGAGCGGGCTAGATCGAGGGCTTGCTGGCGGTCCGTAACTTCGCCAGCAGCCTGAGCTTCGTGGATGGCGTCCAACAACTGCCCGATTTGAGGACCGGGCTGTAAACCAAGCTCCTGCATCAGGTCATTGCCATTCACGATGCGGGCGGGTGAAACCTGCTCCTGGGGATGCTCCCACCAGGCTTCCCACAGGCAGCGAATCACATCCAGGTGATGCGCCCAATCTTCATGCCTGAGGGTGACGCCATAAGTCGCCAGCATATCTGCCATGGATAGCAAACAGATATCTACACCCGCTGGACCGGAATCGCGGAAGAAGCGGTAGATAGCCCGTTTGGATGGCAGCGCTTGTGACTGACCCAAATGGAAGGGACGCATGTGGTGAAGGACGATCCGTCTGAGCCGATCAATTTCAAGGTTACTCAGACGGAAATACTCACCACATTCAAATACAAGTCGTTCGCTCACCTGCTCGTGATCGAAAAAATGCAAACGCCCCTGCTCGTCTACCTGCTGCGTGGCAGATTTTCCAGCATCATGATACAGGGCTGCCAGGAGGATCAGGGCGCGCATGGAGCGTTCAGGGTTCAGTCTTTGATCGAGATGCTCATGCAACTGCTGGCGATAGCGCCCCAATCGCAGAGAAAGCAAGCCCAACATCAAGGATGATGCTTTGTCCGGGTCGAATTGAACTGCCAGTGTATCTAACACAGCCACCAGCTGGTGTAAACCATCCAGAGTATGCGCAAAGACATCATAAACATGCGGCAGTGATTGTCTGATCCCAGCAAGCCGGGAGATCTCCGGCAGCAGGCGTTCAAGAACACCCACCTGACCAAGAATCTGCAAGGCGGTGTCAGGCTGCTTGCCATCTAATATATTGAAGAATTCATCCCGGATGCGTTCAGGTGAAGACTTTTGCAGCTCATCAGCAGCCTTACGCATTTGCTGGATCGTTTCTGGCATGATCTTCAAATTTAAATCCAAAGCCTGGCGAACGGCACGCAGCACTCGCACCGGATCACTGGAGAGGGCAGTGGGTGAACAGGCCTGCAGACACCTGGCTACCAGATCTGCGGCACCATTCAATGGATCGAAGAAACCATGGGGTGGTCGGAGATCGACCGCCATCGCATTCACGGTAAAATCACGGGCGGACAGATCCTCAACTAAGGTGCTACCCTGAAAGGTAGCAAAGTCCAGTTTGAAACGCAGCTGAGAGCCGCCAATGGAGGTATTATTCATTACGATGCGGGCTGTTTTGCGCTCCTCATCCAGGGGAAAGTATGCTCCACCCAGAACATCCGCAAGCTTACGGGTGACCTTAAAGGTATCTTTCGGAAGGACAAAATCAAAGTCATGGGAAATTCGTCCCATGAGTGCATCACGGACCGCACCACCGACCAGATAAATCTCCACGCCATCCGGCAGGGCTTGATAAATCTGCTGCATCAGAGGCGCTGAGAAAAGCTCATCCAGGGTGCTCAAGCAAACCGTCCGTTTCAAATATCCGGGTGATACCGGTCCGTTGAAAGCACGCCAATAAATGGCAGGTTGCGGTAATACTCATCTGCATCGAGACCGTACCCAAAGACAAACTTATCGGGAATGATGAATCCCCGGTAATGGATCGCCACATCCACTTCACGTCGTTCGGTTTTGTCCAGCAATGCACACACTTTCAAACTGGCCGGTTGGCGGGCGCTCAACAACTCCACAACCGCCTTGATGGTATGACCACTGTCGACGATATCTTCCACCAGCAGCACATTCCGGTAGCGAATATCGGTATTCAGGTCCAGGTTGATCCGTGATTGCCCGCGAGATTGGCGCGCCCCGACCCCATAGGAGGAAACAGACATAAAATCCAGGTTGTGGGGGATGGTGATCTTGCGCATCAGGTCAGTCAGGAACATCACCCCACCGCGTAAGATGCAGACCATCAGCAGGTCTTTTCCGGCGTAATCCCGGCTGATCTCCACCGCCAGCTCTGCCACTCGCTGCTGTAAATCGACTTCAGACACCAGGATCTCCTGAAGAAATTCGTGATAGTCCTGCATTCTTACTCCTTCGGAACCTCATGGTGCTGGCGGCAGCGGGCCTCATACATCTCAGCCGCGCCTACAATAACCACCGGATCATGGTAACGAGCTGGTTTGCCATTCACCAGGCGTTGGGTGCGGGAGGCAGCCTCCCCGCAGACCATACAGATGGCCTGCAACTTATCCACCTTTTCTGCCTTGACGATCAATTCCGGCATCGGGCCGAAAGGTTCTCCGCGAAAGTCAGTGTCTAACCCTGCCACGATCACGCGCAAACCACGGTCCGCCAGGGTCTGGACTACATGAATGATCTGGTCATCGAAAAATTGAGCTTCATCAATGGCTACTACCGTGGTATGGGCTTCCAGCTGATCCAGGATCATTCCGGCAGACTTTATTGGAATCGCTTCATAATCACTGCCAGCATGAGAGGTGACCTTTCTTTCCGTATAGCGGATATCAATGGCAGGTTTGAAGACCTGCACATTTTGGCGAGCAATCGTCGCCCGACGCAGACGGCGGATCAATTCGTCTGTTTTGCCGCAAAACATCGATCCTGTGATGACCTCAACCGACCCATAATGATGTCTCATATGTCTTTCCTCCGGGGAAGAAAACAGGCAGACGCGAGTGCGCCTGCCTGTTAGTTTAACTGAAAACCGGTCAGATGGAAACCTTAGACGACGATTTCCTCAGCTGCCTCGGGAAGATCATATCCAAACTGGCGCAGTTTCTTCTTAAGGTCGGCCAAAGATTTACGGCCAAAGCCGTCCACAGCCAGGATAGCTGCCTCACCTTGTGCGAGAAGATCCATTACCTGACCAACGTTGGTAATATTCGCTTTGGCTAAGGAATCTGTGGCGCGGGAACCCAGGCCAAGCTCTTCGACGGGGCGTTCTGGTGATGTGCGGGCATATTCACGGGCTGTGGCGTTATCCAAATACTGCTGGCGGACCTGCAGTTTCTTATAAAAGCGGTCAACCTGGCCTTCAGTGTCGACGATGCGCTGTTCACCAGTAAAGAACGGGTGGCATTTATTACACACATCGGTATGAATAACTTTCCTGGTCGAGCCGGTCGTCCAGGTGTTGCCGCAGGCACAGATCACCTGTGCGTCCGGAAAATACGTTGGGTGAATACCGTCTTTCATACGAATACCTCTTTCAGCGGATGATTATTTTTTTACCGGTGTTTCAGCCGGCTGTTCCGCGGGAACTTCTGCAGGGATCACACTGACACGTTTGCGGTCACCCTGGATGGTTTCAAATAGGACAACCCCATCGGCTATTGCGAACAGGGTATCATCTCTGCCAATATCTACATTGAGACCTGGTTTGATATGGGTGCCGCGCTGCCGGACCAGTATGTTGCCGGAACGAACAATCTCGCCGCCATATTTCTTGACACCCAGGCGCTGTGACTGGCTATCACGACCATTGCGGACGGAACCGCCGCCTTTTTTGTGTGCCATATCTATCTCCTACTCTACAGTGATCGCATCAATGCGGACGCGGGTATATTTCTGCCGATGTCCGGTCTTCGTGCGGATGCGTTCTTTGGCTTTATAGCGGAAAACAACGACTTTGGGGCCTTTAACCTGAGCGACCACGGTAGCCTGCACCGTAGCCCCTGCGACAAAAGGAGTACCGACCATCACATTCTCGCCGTCAGATACCAGGAGCACATGCTCAAGGTCGATCTCTTCCCCGACTTCCAGGGGATATTTATCCACTTCGATACTTTCACCGATGACAGCCTTGAATTGCTTGCCGCCATCTTCGACAATTGCATACTTCATAGTTTTTTCTCCAAGCTTCACTTCGCCAGATCGCCCGCGTTTTGCCTGGCAGAATGGTTCGGTGAGAAACGCACTCGCTGGCACGCCGGCTTCCGGGGAAGTTGGGGATTAGCAGGCTGTCCGCGAATGGCTTTCAGCCCATAACAATAGTTTGCCCCAACCATTGTCCGGCGGGGCAGAGCGGGCTGTATTATAATCGGGTATTGAGGGCGTGTCAACTGGAATCCTCAGGACTTTTGTATCCGTGATATATGACAGTATACACTACCCGAATCATCCAAGACAAGCATAATTAAGGGTGTTTCTATCCAATTTGTTTATCCAGTAATTGTCTCCAGGAGGTATTCCGATGCCCGTCAAGGGATGGATCGAGGTCAACGGACTTTATTGTAAAGGGTGTGAGCTGTGCGTGAATGAGTGTCCCCAGCATGTGATGGCGCTGGACATGGACAGCCTGACACCCAAGGGTTATCACCCGGTACATCTGATCGACGAAGGCTGCACCGGCTGTGGGATCTGCGCCATCATTTGTCCAGATGCAGCATTAACCGTCTACCGAGAGGCGCCTGTTAAAACGCCCAAGCTACCTACGCCAGGGGCATAGGAGACCGATATGGCAAAAGAATTTTTAGAAGGCAACCTAGCAATGGCGGAGGCCTCCGTGCGGGCTGGAGTTGAAGCCTATTTTGGCTATCCGATCACCCCGCAGACCGAGATCCTGGAATGGATGTCGTCCCGCATGCCTGAACTAGGGCGGACCTTTCTCCAGGCTGAAAGCGAAGTTGCGGCGGTGAATATGGTCTACGGCGCAGCCTGCACCGGGACCCGGGTGATGAGCTCATCTTCCAGCCCGGGTGTCAGCCTGATGATGGAAGGTCTCTCCTACATCGCCGGCACTGAGGTGCCATGTGTGCTGATCGACGTGGTGCGGGGCGGCCCAGGCCTGGGCAACATCGCCCCCTCCCAGGGCGATTACAACCAGCTGGTGCACGGTGGCGGTCACGGTGATTATCATAATATCGTTCTTGCCCCGGCCAGTGTCCAGGAAGCCATCGATCTCACCGTTTTGGCCTTCGATCTGGCAGAAAAATACCGCACCATCGCCATGGTGATGGCAGATGGCTGCGTTGGACAAATGATGGAACCGGCTGAAATGCCTGAGATGCGCCCGATCCGCCGATTTGGTCAGGAGTGGGCTACCACCGGTGCGCTCAACCGCGAAGCCCACAAGCTATCATCCATCTTCATCGATCCGACCTATGAAGAGCTATACAACATCCGCATTCTAAACAAGTGGATGGAGATCACACAAAAAGAAGTCCGTTACAAGGAATATTATCTGGATGACGCGGAATTCGCGGTGATCGGCTTCGGGACTGCCGGGCGGATCGCTCTTACAGCGGTGCGTGCGGCGCGTGCCAAGGGAATTAAAGTCGGGCTTTTCAGACCGATCTCGGTCAGTCCTTACCCGTACGATGTGGTTGATGAGCTTGCCAAGCGCGTAAAAGGCATCCTGGTGGTGGAAATGAACACCGGCCAGATGCTGGATGATGTCCGCCTGGCTGCCAAAGGCCGGGTTCCGATCGAGTTCTACGGTCGACCCGGAGGAATGCTGCCCAATCCAGATGATCTCTTGGGTGAGATCCAACACCTGGTCAAGAATGGTAATACTCTGGATGGTGATCCGCGCCTTCGCTGGCTGCAGCGGATCAATGACGGAAGCATCATCTTATCGTGAAGCGGAGAATATTAATGGATACCCCTGTGAAAACCGAAGTCCAAACCGTCTATATCCGCCCGACATCATTTACCAGCACACCGACCCACTATTGCCCGGGCTGTACGCATGGTGTCGCCCACCGGCTGGTGGCTGAGGTGATCGATGAAATGGGAATCCGCGAGCAGACCATTGGGGTTGCCCCGGTAGGCTGTTCGGTGTTTGCCTATAATTATTACGACTTTGACTTTGTCGAAGCTGCCCATGGGCGCGCCCCAGCCATGGCAACTGGTATCAAGCGGGTTTTACCGGACCAATTTGTCTTCACCTACCAGGGCGATGGCGACCTGGCGTCGATCGGGATGGCAGAGATCATGCACGCGGCCGGACGCGGCGAGAACATATCAGTCATTTTTATCAATAACGCAATCTACGGCATGACCGGTGGGCAAATGGCTCCCACTACCCTACCCGGCATGAAGACTACCTCATCTCCCAACGGCCGCGACGTGGAACAGACCGGTTTCCCGTTGCGCATGGCTGAAGTGCTGGCAAAAATGGACGGCTCAGGATATATCGTGCGGCGCAGCCTGCACGACCCGAAGAATATCCGCCTGGCGAAGAAAGCCATCCGGATCGCTTTTGAGGTACAGAGGCATGGTCTGGGATTTTCAATGGTCGAGCTGCTTTCCACCTGCCCGACCAACTGGGGTCAAACCCCCACGGATGCACTGCATTTCGTGGAAGAACACATGATCCCGGCCTTCCCGTTGGGAGACTATAAAGTGGCTTCTGCGGTTGCAGATCTGAAGTTCTGATCAAAGGGAGAGAATTCATGCAGACCGAAGTTATCTTTTCTGGATTTGGCGGACAAGGAGCCTTATTTGCCGGGCAGATCCTGGCTTATACCGGCATGGACGCGGGTTTAGAGGTTACCTGGATGCCTTCCTATGGACCCGAAATGCGCGGCGGAACCGCCAACTGCCAGGTGGTCCTGGCTGATGATGAGATCGGTTCACCGGTTACCCAACATCCCAAGGCGATCATCGCCCTCAACCTGCCATCCCTGGATAAATTTGAAGCGATGGTTGCCACTGGAGGTGTTTTGATCGTGAATTCATCCCTGGTCAATCGCGATCCGACGCGGACCGACGTGAAGTGGTTGATGGTGCCTGCTCAGGAAATCGCTGAAGCGATCGGTAACCGGAGGCTGCTCAACATGGTCATGCTTGGCGCTTTGCTGCAATTGCTGCCGGTGGTGTCGCTGGAGGACCTGGAGAAAGCGCTTAACAATCACCTGCCTGAGCGGCATCGCAAACACCTGAAAGGCAACCTGGAGGCGATCCATCAGGGGGCAGCCTTCGCCCGCGGCGAAAAGGTTCTGGCGTAATTTTTAATCGGTTTCCGAAAAGCAGGCGGCGGATGGGAAATCCCATCCGCCGCCTGCTTTTCGGGTATATGATTATTCCATCCAGGTAACGCGGTCCTCGAACCCAGGGCGCTCCCAGGTTGCCGGATCTCCCTCCGGGTAGCCGATATAGACGAATCCGATCAGGTGCTGGTCAGGGACCAGCCCCAGGAATGCTTTCACGTTTGGGTCTCGGGCGGCAGGGCCGGTGCGCCACATAGCGCCCAGGCCGAGGGCATGGGCAGCCAGCAGCAGGTTTTGGGTGGCTGCGGCGGCTGCGCAGATATTCTCGATCTCGACCACTTTCGGCTCGGATGGCATATCCACACCTACGGCGATGAGCAGTGGGGCACGCAGCGGGCGGGAGCGCTCTACGTCGAGGACGGCCTCGGGCGTATCCGGGGCTTCCCTGAGCTTCGTCTGCGCCATTATCTCACCCATGCGGACACGAGCATCCCCGGTGAGAACGATAAACCGCCAGGGGCGCACGCGGTGGTGGTTGGGTGCCTGGACTGCGGCACCCAGGAGCTGTTCTACAATACCCGCGGGCAGCGGGTCGGGTTTGACTTTGCTGACCGAGTGGCGGGTGTAGGTCGTATCGATCACGTCCATAGGACCTCTGATTTACTTATCTTCGGCGATCTTGACGCCGCCGTGCTTCAAGGCGGCATGGGCTGCGGCCAGGCGGGCGATGGGGACGCGGAATGGGGAGCAGCTGACGTAGTTGTTGCCGACGATGTGGCAGAATTCGATCGAATCGGGGTCACCACCATGCTCGCCG
>Ga0105106_10002069_pt1 | contig 14429 bp, 10 predicted proteins | sample PPLLaktember2015_5_FD_79109 | JGI IMG/M metagenome (GOLD analysis project Ga0105106, IMG submission 79109) | Freshwater sediment microbial communities from Prairie Pothole Lake near Jamestown, North Dakota, USA - PPLs Lake P8 Core (1) Depth... | ecosystem: Environmental > Aquatic > Freshwater >...
CCGTGCGCCCGGCCGTTACGCCGGATTGGTGGAGGGGCCGCGACCGCCCTTTGGCAACGTCGTGTCGCCGTGTGTGGAGGGCGTGGACATCGCCGTATCCTGGCGGCTCACGCGCAGGTTGCTGATCACCTCGGAGACGCCGCTGACCGACTCGGCCAGGTCTTCCGTGCGCCGCTTGTGGCTGCGGCCTGGAACGGTGCCAGTCAGCGTGACCTCGCCACCCTGCACCTGCACGGTGATCTCGGTCGCATCGACGTTGTCATCGTCCATCAGCCGATCGGAGACCTCCTCGCGGATGCGCTCGTCCGATCGCTTGTAGCCCTTCGGCCCGCGTCCCGCGTAGCTTTCGCGGTTCGCGACATGACCGCGACCCGCTTCCCAACCATCGCCGGTGCCGGCGCTGCTGGCGCCCCAGCCGGAGCGGCTGGCCCCGTTGCCGCGTTCATCGCGGCCGTAGGTGCCCCGCCCGTACGACGGCGAGCCGAACTGCTCGCTGCTCGCGAAGCGGCCGCCCTCCGGGCCAAAGCCGCGGTCGCCATAACCGCGTTCGCTATAACCGCGTTCGCTATAGCCGCGGTCCGCGACGCCGCGGTCGAAGTAGCCGCGGTCACCGTAACCTCGGTCGTCCCGGCCATCGGCCCGATTCCCGCGCCCGGCCCGCCAGCCGCGGTCGTAGCTGCCGTCGCCCTGGTCCTGCCACGCGCGATCGCCCTCGCCCCCATAGCGGTAGGGATCCTCGCGTTCGTCGTTGCCCCGAAGCGCCCGCGCGTCGTCGTCTCCAGACCACGGGCGTCCCTCGTCGCCCGTGCGTTCGCTCCAGCTTCGGCGCCCACCGCGCCGTTTGTCGTCCTCGTATGTCCTGCGGTACTCAGGCATGTGTTGCTCCCCCCGTGCGGGCGCGGGCGGCCGGCTCGCGGACTGGTGGCCGGTGCCGTGCCCAACGGCTCTCGATGGAGCAAATCATCTGCCACGCGGCGGGCGCGTGGCGCGTGAGTGGAGGGCTCGGGCGTTGCCCAACGTGACTCTCTGACTGCTCACAAAGTGCACGGTGCGTGATCGATGCCGGGGTTGCGGCTGGTCCGAAACGTGCATTTCCCTGGACGCGCCGGGCGGAAGGGGCAAGCCTGGCCTCATGCGCCGGGCGGGTGTTCCAGGCACCCGCTCGGCGCTCTTTTCAGCCGAGTCGGGGAATCTCGGGGCCCCATCCGCGTCACGCGATGTTCAAGGAGGCGATCATGCAGACTCCGCATGGCAAGACAGCTCGAGCGTTGTTCCTCGTCCTGCCACTGCTGTGGTGTGCGGCGTGCGACGATGCCGCGCGCAACGCGCCCGTTACCACGACGACGCCGGCAGGACAAAGCACGGCACCTGCGGCCAACGCGGCCGAACGCCGCGACACGGCGCTCGTGCGCGTCGTGCACGCCATCCCGACAGCAGCGACCGTGGACATCCTTGCGGATGACAGGCCCGTGTTTCAGAAGGTGTCGTTCAAGGACGTGACTCCGTACCGCGAGCTCGACGGGCAGCACTACGCGTTCACCGTGCGCGCGGCCGGCCTGGCTCAGGGGCAGGCGCTCGCCACCAACCGCGAGGGCCTGGACGACGGTGACTACTACACCGTGTTCGCGCTGCCAGGGGACGACGCCGAGCCCGTGCTGCGGATTGTCGAGGACGACCATGCCCGGCCCGCGGATGGCAAGGCGCGGCTCCGTGTGGTTCATGCCGCCGCCAGCGCCGCCGAGATCGATCTCTACGCCCCGGGCCGCGACGATGCGCTCGTGGGGGGCATCGACTTCCGGTCGGTGACCGACTACGACGAGATCGATCCGCACACTGGACGGTTGGACATCAGGCCGCAGGGCGTGGACCAGGCGATCGCCAGCGTGTCCGACGTTCGACTTGAAGCCGGGAAGACCTACACCGTCGTCGTGGTGGCTGACGGCCGCCAGCCCGGACGCCTCGAAGCGTTCCTGATCGAGGACGAAACGGCGGCCTCGCCGAGTACGAACTGAGGTCTGGGCCGGCGAAGCTAAAGCGGGGGGCCGTCTCGGACGGCCCGAGGCCGATGGCGCGAAGGCCGGCATCCGCCACGGCTGTCAGCGCGCCCGAGGCCGCTGAGACGAGCGACTGCACCCCGGGATTGGGGAGGAGCGGTCTCGGTGGGCGACGGGCTTTCGGACGTGATCGGAGCGCCCGTGGGAGCGGTGGTGGCAGGCCGATTCAGGAACCAGGTGATGGCGGCTGCCACGGCGACCAACGCGAGCAGCACCGCTGTCACGCCGACGACGGGTCTTCGCCGCGTTGTTGAAGGACCCGGCTCGGAAGGGGGTCCTGCCGCATTGGTGCGCGGGCTGGACCGCAATCGCGCGAGCTCGGCGTCCGCGCCCGCCTGCCTCTCGGCGGCCAGCGCCCGCAGTTCGGCGGGCGCCGATGGCCCCTCGAGCAGCGAGGCCAGCAGACGTCACCGCGCGAGCGGCGTCGGCGCCGCGCCGCCCGCCAGCTTCATGGCCTCCCCGGCTTCCAGGGCCACCGCGACGACCTCGTTCCACGGTCGAGGCACGCTCAGTTCAACACGCGCGCGATCGAGACGCCAGTCGTGGCATGGACGCGACCCCCCTGCTGGCAGCCTACCCGGAATCGGCGTGGCGGGATCCGCGTAAAATCCCGACATGCATGTGGGTCGTCGAGATTTCATCGGCCTGGCAGCGGCTTCCATCGCCCTCGGCCCAGTTGGGGCCGTGCTGCACAGGCCGGCACAGGAGCACAAGGCATGTACGGACTCATTGGCAAGATGATGGCGGACCCGGGCCGACGCGCCGAGCTCATCACGCTGTTGCTCGACGGCAGCGCCAGCATGCCCGGCTGTCTGAGCTACATCGTCGCGGCCGATGCCACCGACCCGAACGCCATCTGGATTACCGAGGCCTGGGACAGCGAGGCGAGCCACCAGGCATCGCTGTCGCTGCCCCAGGTCAAGGAGGCTATTGCGAAGGGCAGGCCGCTCATCGCGGGCTTCGGCGACCGGTTCGTCACGACCCCGCTCGGCGGACACGGGCTGGTCGCGCCGCGGGTCTGACAAACCGCCATTCAGTGATTGACGATTGCAGATTGCGCGATTGATTGGTGATTGGGGCATTGGGTGATTGACGATTCATCGGGCGATTGAGCGACTGCGGCATCGAGCGATTCAAGGGGTCGAGCGAACGGCGTCCGCGGGCGATGCGGTCGCTCTCAGCGCGACGCCGCTCAGCGAATCGCCCACTGCCCCAATCACCGATCACCCGATGAATCACCAATCACCCAATCATCAATCTCCAATCAATCGCTCAATCTGCAATCACCAATCGCTCAATGGCTGCTGACGCTACCGGCGCGTGACGACCGTCTCCAGGTACTCGGCCGGAATGACGAGCCCGTGACCACCGCCCTGGTCCGACTCGCGGAGGAGCGTCAGCAGATCCTTCTCGAACGCGCCCTGCCGGTCGGCTTCGAGCGCAGCGAACGCCTTGTGAACCGGGCCGTAGTACGAGCGGAACACCTCCACGAAATGCTCGGGCGACTTGTAGCGAAAGGCGAACGAGCGCTTGTCGTGTGAGATGTCGCTCGACGCGGCGCCCAGCAGGTCGCTCACGTGGGCGGCCGTACCCCACAGCGCCGGCGGCCGAACGCCTGGGGGCGGCGGCACATGCCGGGCCACCACCTTGAAGAGCCGGCCGATGAAACCCTCGGGCGTCCACGCCGCCAGCCCGATGCGGCCCCCCGGGCGGCAGACCCGCGCCAGCTCGCGCGCGGCCGCGTCATGATCGGGCGCGAACATCACGCCAAACGTGGACAGCACGACGTCGAAGCTCGCATCGTCGAACGGCAGGACCTCGGCGTCGGCTGCCTGGAACCGGACCGGCAGGCCCTCGGCTTCCGCGCGACGGCTCGCGCTTGCCAGGAGCGCCGGCACGTAATCGGTGGAGACGACCTCGGCGAACCGGCGCGCGGCCGCCAGCGTGGCGTTCCCGTTGCCGGCGGCCACGTCCAGCACGCGCTCGGTGCTGCGCAGGTCCACGGCTTCGCAGATGCGCTCGCCGACGATTTGCAGCGTGGCCCCGACGACGGCATAGTCACCGGCGGCCCACGTGGCCTGTTGCCGGGCCTTGATGGCGGTCAGGTCCGGGGCGGCGGGAGGGGTCGGTGGCACGCAGGTAACGACAGTGGTCATGGCTCTGGTCTCCTCGGAGTCCGTGGGCCTCGCGGGTTGTCCGCGAGGGCGTTGACGAGTAGCCTACGAGGTGGGTGACCACAGACACCATGCGCAATCGTCCGAACGCCGTGCGCGTTCATCCACGTCTCGTCGTTTCCTGCTCGCGCGTCCGCCGCGGCTGCGCAATCGTCCAGAGCGTGACCGCATGACCGGCGACGTGCTCTCGGACGTGCTGCGAGCCGTACACCTGAGCGGCGCGGTGTATTTCGACTACGAGTTGAGCTCGCCCTGGGTGGCCGAGGCGCCACCGGCGCGCGAGCTGGCGCCCCTGGTGATGCCCGGTGTCGACCGCCTGATCGAGTACCACGTGATTGCGCGCGGCGCCTGCTGGGCGAACCTCGTGGGTCGCGAGCCCACGCGGCTGCGCGAGGGCGACATCATCGTGTTTCCGCAAGGCAACCCGCACGTGCTCTCCAGCGCGCCCGGCATGCGCGGCGTGCCCGACCTGGGCCCATACGAACGCCGTGAAGGCCCGTTGCCGATGGTGTTCGATACGGGCGGGGGAGGGCCGGAGCGCGCGCGCGTGATCTGCGGGTTCCTCGGCTGTGACGAGCGGCCGTTCAATCCGCTGCTCGCGTCGCTTCCCGAGGTGATTCACCTGCCGGCGGTCACGCATCCGTCCACGGCGTGGCTGCGATCGCTCGTCGAGAGCGCCGTGGCCGAAGCCCGCGGGGCGCGCGCGGGCGCGGAGAACGTCCTGGCGCGGCTGTCGGAGCTGATGTTCGTGGAGGCGGTGCGTCATTATCTCGAGACGCTGCCGACCGAACAGCGGGGATGGCTGGCGGGGCTGCGCGATCCCATTGCGGGAGAGGCCCTCTCGCTGCTGCACGGCGCCCCGGCCGACGCCTGGACCCTGGAGGGCCTGGCGCGCAAGGTGGGCGTCTCGCGGTCCGCATTGGCCGAGAGGTTTGCCGAGGTCGTTGGGCAGCCACCCATGCAGTACCTGGCGTGCTGGCGCATGCAACTGGCCGCGCGACGGCTGGCCGAAGGCGGCCAGGTGGCGGAGGTGGCCGGGCAGGTCGGCTACGAATCGGAAGCCGCGTTCAGCCGGACCTTCAAGAAGATTGTCGGCGTTCCGCCGGGCGCGTGGCGCCGCGGGCGGCAGTCGCCGCCCGCGAGGAAGACGTCGCCAGCCTGAACGGGGTTGGGCCTGTCCGACGTTTCGCCCGTACGACCCTCTTCCCTTACACTCCGCCCCATGACTCCATGGCTCCGCCGCATGCTCGCGATCGCCCTCGCCGTGACGACCGGCGCCATCGTCCTCGGCGCGCAGCCACCCGCGGCCGAGGTGACCTATCGATTCACCTATGCGACGCCGGGTGACGACATGGTGACGATCGAGATGGAGTGGTCCGAGCCGCTCCGCGACGCCGCACCGCTCGTGATGCCGCGTGCCATTCCCATGGGCTACGGCGAGCAGCACTACGACGCGTTCGTCTCGAACGTCGAGGCCTTCGCCGGAGCGACGGCCTCGGCCGCGCCCGCGCGCGAGGAGGGCCCTCGCTGGCGCCTGGCGGCCGGCACCACGCGCGTACGGTATCGCGTGAACCTGCGGGAGATGGAGCGCGAGGTGCGGGCGGCCTCCGACGCCTCGCGCGTGCGCGACGGTTATCTCGGCGCGCTCGGCTACTCGGTGTTCGCGTTCGTTGACGGGTTCGAAGCGCGGCCGACGCTCCTGCGCGTGGAGGGGCCGTCGGGCTGGCCGGTGTTCTGCACGCTGTCGCCGCGCTGGCCCGTCACGCCAGATCCTCTGGATGGCCGCGCGCCGAACTTCTACGCGCTCGCCGATGCGCAAATCGTTCTCGGCCCGCGCGCCCAGCTGCGCCGGCTGGCCGAGGCGCCGGCGCCGCTGTATCTCGCCGCCTATGCCGAAGGCGAGGTGGACCTGGATCGCCTCGGGACGCTTGCGGCGACCGCCTATCAGCGCGTGATCGACTACTTCGGCACCGTGCCCTTCCGGCATTACACCGTGCACCAGGAGCTGCTCACACCCATCTCGCCTCGCCACGAGTACGGCATGAGCATGGAGCACCTGGATTCGAGCACCTACTACCTGGCGGCCTCGTCCGGCCTCACGGCGCGTTCAACCGCGGATGATGACGCGCGCGTGCTGTACAACTTCGCGCACCACATCGCGCACGCGTGGGTACCGAAGCGAGCCTACGGCATCGGCTACTTTCCGTTCCAGTGGGAGCTTGCGCCCGTGCTCGACTCCATCTGGTTCGCGGAAGGCTTCGGGCAATACGCGGCCATCGTCGCCGTGGGCGCCGGGATGCCCGACCCCGCAGCCTATCGGCAGCGAATGCTCGAGCGGCGGTTCCGCGCCAACGTGACCAGCGCGCCCGACTTCCTGAAGCGGCTGACACTGGTGGACCTGAGCCGCGTCGCATCGACCCGCTACGCCGAAGACTTCCGCACGGGCCGCCTCGTGTTCTCGCGCGGGGGGCTGATGGCCGCCGCGCTGGACGAGCGCATTCAGGCCGAGACGAAGGGAGCGAAGAGCCTGCGCGATGCGCTGCGGTTTCTCGTGGTCTGGAGCGAGCGCGAGCGCCGCGCGTTCAGGAACGAGGAACTGCCGTGGTTGATTGAGGAGGCCACCGGGGTGGACACGCGGGCCATCATGGACGAATGGATGGCCCCGGTTCCTGTCGGAAAGTGAGAAGTGAGAAGTGAGAAGTCAGACGAGCGAAGTCAGAAGAGAGAAGTCAGCGAGAGATACGCCAGCTCGTGCCGATCGAGAAGTCTCCCGCGCTGTCGGTGAGGCCGAAGCCGGCCGAGATGGCCAGGCTCTGCCTCCGTCCCACGAGTGAGAGCACGCCGACATTCAGTTGCACGGGCGCTGAGAGGCCTTCGAATGCCGAGGTGAAGCCCGACAGCGACGCCATCGCCGACCAGTTCCCGGTGCCCACCATCCGCGCCACGCCCACGCTGTACGACAGCGCGTCCTCGAAGTCCACGCCCTCCGGATCGCCGTACTTCCAGTAGACCGCGTCGATCAGCAGGGATGTCCGACCGGCGCCCTTGTACGCCGAGACGCCGAACCCGACATCGGTCTCGCCCGTGCCCAGGCCGCCCTCCGGATCCACCACGGGCAGCTTCACCGACCCCACCACGGCAATCTGCAGGGCGCGCGACCAGTCGTCGACGACGCGCACGTCCACGCGGGCGAGCGGATCACCGAAGCCGGTGGTCACGGTATCGGCAGCCGGGATCACGCTGCCGTCGATGGGGTTCAGTACTTCTTCCGATACCAGGTGCTGGCGCGCCCAGGGCACGCTCAGCGTGAAGCGGAGCGGACCGCTGGTGAGGTCCACCGAGTTGAACAGGTAGACGCTGTCGTAGGTGACCGCGGGCGAGCCGGAGTGTGCCACGAAGAACGACGCTGTGTACCCGACGTCCTGCGCGGCCGCGGGGGCCGCGCAGGCAAGGGCCAGCGCCCACCCGGCCAGGAGCGCGGTGACCGCTCCCGGCCGGTGAGCGCGGCGGGCCCTTGCGCGCCCGCTGTCACTTGCCACGGGACTGCAGCCGCGTGTGCATCTGGTCCATGGTCTGGACCATGTCCTGCAGGCCGTCGGTCACCGTGTTCAGACGGTCGCGCAGGCGATCCATGTCGCGCAGCATGTCACGATCCTGGCTCATCGTCTTGTCCTGGAGCATGAGGTTGATGCGGTCCATCGTCCGGCGTGTCTCGCGCGCCTGGGCCTGGACGTTGTCACAGAGGTTCAGGAGCAGGCGGGCCTGATCGCGGTCCTGCGCCTGCAGGCGGTCCATCTGCTTCGTCATGGACTGCGACATCTGCTGCGCGCGCGTGGAGATCTGGTCCATGCGCTGCATCATCTGCTGCATCTGGGCCATTTGCTGTTGTTGCTGCTGCTGTTGCTGCTGTTGCTGCTGCTGGGCCTGCTGCTGCTGTTGCTGCTGCGGCTGCTTCGCCGGCGGCGGGGTGGGCTGCTTGGGCTGTTGTTGCTGCTGTCCCGGCGGTTGCGCCGGCGGCTGGCCACCCTGTGCCTGCAGGGTGACCATCGAGGTCACGCCCGCGAGCAGGGCGGCGGGCATGATTGCCTTGAGGACGAGGTGCTTGATCGACATGTCGTTCCTTCCTTGTTCCAGAGATACGAACGTCCGTGCAAAGGTGACGGGCCCGCGCCGCATCGCGGCACGGACCCGCCACCTCAGGTGTCTACTTCACGGTCGCTGCTGCTGCGTCGGACGCAGCGAGCGTGGGCACGACCGGGGCGAGAGCCCGCACCGGCGCGGCCACGAACACCCCGACCGTCACTTCAGGCGGGTAGACCAGGAAGCTCCGCAGCTCCGCGCTGGTCGACCCATTGAAGATCTTCACGAACGGCGGCGCTCCGGGGCCGGCCGCCACGATGATCTCCGCGTGCCCGTCGGTGTTCACGTCGGCGGATGCCACGCGCACCCCGCCGAGGAACGACGGGTCGCCGGCGAAGAAGCTGCGGATCTCCGCGCCGCTCACGCCAGTGAAGGCCTTCACGAGCGGGCCGCCGCCCGAGCCAGGACCCGTGACGATGTCCACGCGCCCGTCGGCGTCCACGTCGCCGGCGGCTACGAAGACGCCGCCGCGGAACGCAGCCGGGTAGGCGAGGAAGTTGTGCAGCACCGCGGCGTTCGCGGCGTTGTACACCTTCACCCATGGCTCGGCTCCGGCGCCGCCGCCGACGATGAGGTCGGCCAGGCCGTCGCCGTTGACGTCGCCCGCGGCCACTTCCACACCGCTCATGCCGGCGATGGCGAAGGGCACGAAGTCGAAGATCAGCGCGCCGTTGGCGCCGTTGAAGATGCGGACCCGCGGTGTGCCGCTGGCCGCGCCGGCGATGATGTCCACCACTCCATCGCCCGTGATGTCACCCACGGCCACGTTCACGCCGCCGGTGTAGGTGGGCTCGAAGGCCACCAGGGTGCCAATCAGCCCCTGGCTGGTGCCGTTGTACGCCCGGATCAGCGCTTGTCCACCAGGACCAGTGCCGACGATGGTGTCGGGCACGCCGTCGCGCGTCAGGTCGCCGCGCGCCACGCGCACGCCGCCCAGCCAGCTGGTCGTGAACGGCGCATACTCGCCGCCCTGTGTCTGGGTGCCGTTCGGCTCGAAGTGCCGGACCACGCCCATCACGCCCGCGCCCGGCCCCACAGCCAGCGCGTTCAGAGACGAGTTCACCACGAGGCTGTACGTGCTGCTGCCGGAGCATCCGGCTGCGTCAGTGGCCCCCACCGTGAAGGGGTACGTGCCACCGGTTGTCGGGGTGCCCGAGAGTGCCGTTCCCGACATGGCCAGACCCGGAGGCAGCGTTCCGGTGACGGTCAGGACGACCGGCACGATGCCGTCGGTGGTGAAGGCCACCGAGAACGGTTGATCGACGTTGGCCGGCGGCAGCGTGAACGGCATGACCGTGACGCTGAGGCAGCCCACCGAGATGACGTTACGGCCCGTGCTGCCGGTGAGGTTCGCGGTCCCGCTGTAGGTCACCGACGTGGTCAGGCGCTGCGCCGCCACGGCCGGCACCAGGAAGTCCACCGTCGCGATGCCGTCGGCCACGGCCGCGGCCACCGGCGCTCCCACCGGCGTGCCGGCGGCGTCGGTCACGGCGAACTCGACCGTGCCTTCAGCGATCGGCACCGTGTCGGCCCAGCTCACGCGCGCCGTCAGCGGGACGACGGTGGGCACCATGGGCACGGGCACCGTGGCCGCGTCCACCGTGGTGGTGGTGTCGGCCTGGCCGATCAGCAGCGACCCGGTGCCGGTGCTTCCGGCCAGGTCCGCAGTGCCGCTGTAGACCGCGACGATGACGAGTGTCTGCGGTGCGGTGCCGCCCGGCAGCACGTAGTCGGCCGAGGCCGCGCCGTTCACCACCGGTCCGGAGGTGACGAGCGCGCCCACATCGGTGCCGTCAGCGGTCCGCACCGAGAAGCTCACCGTCCCGCCGTTGACGGCCGTCGTCGAGCTCACTGTCGCGGTGAGCTGCATGTTCTGGTTGGTGGCCCGGTACCGCACCGTCAGGCCTTGCGGCGCTGTATGGGTGCCGGCGCCGCCGCCCCAGAGGTTTGCGGGAATCTCGTACTCGTGGATGAACTCCACCACGCGCAGCGCGTCCGATGACGCCGCCACGAAGGCGGGCATCACGTCCAGCGTGTCTGGGAGGGGACCATTGGCGAACAGCAGCCACTGGAGCAGCTCCACGTCCAGTGGCCGGTAGGTGAGGCCGCCGTCGGTGGTCTGCAGGACCAGGACCGACTCGTTGAACCAATCGGTGCGCAGGTAGCTGGCCGGCGAGAAGTCGATGAACCGCTCGTTGGCCGGTGCCGGCAGTCCCGGCGGGGCCGGCGTCATCACGCCGGCATCGTCGCGGATGAGGGCCGGCAGCGTGTGCACCGGGCCCTGGGTCATCGGGGTAGCGATCGGGATCTTCAGGAAGCGGTTGAGGTACTGCACCAGGTCCACGGTGATCTTTCCGGTCTTGTCGGCGGCGCCGCCGAGGAACGAGCTGGCGATGATGAAATCGGGCATGGCCAGCGCCTGTGGGTGGGCGCACGCCGGCACGAAGTTGGCGGGATCTGGTCCCGTGAAGCACTCGTCGGGGCCGGTCCGCGGGAGAAGGTTTTGCGTGACGCCGCGGAACTTCGCCCAGTCGGCCTCACCGAGCGCGGGGTGATAGACGGTTCCCTCGCTGGGGTCCCCGCCGGGAGAGGTGTCCTCCTCGAGCGGATCCGTCTGGATGTGGCCGTACTTCAGCAGCCGGTTGTACATCGACATGTTCTCCAACGGTGAGTCGATGGTCTTCCATGTCGCGCACGTGCCGCCCGGACCGCAGGTGGTGCCGAGGATGAGCCGCCCGGCGGCATCCTGGTCCACGACCTCCGCGACCTTGATGTAGGCGATGACTTCGTCGAAGTGCATCCGAAGGTTGCGCTCCCGCGTGCGGGCGGCGCTGAGGCGGCCGAAGTAGTCCACTTCGATCACTTGATCGAGGTAGTCGGGGTGCACCTCGCAGCTGAGGTCCGCGAAGGGAACTTCTTCCCCGGCCGCGTTCACCGGGATCGGGCAGTAGCCCGTCCCGAGCACATCGCCCGGTAGCTCGATGGTCCGCTGCTGAAGGATGGGCTGGCCCGTGACCGGGTCGCGCAGGATTTCGAACAAGTCGCCGAAAAGGTCGCCGGTGTCGTCCTGCGCGATGGCAGGCGGCGGCGATGAGAGGAGAGTAGCGAGCGCGAACACGCCCGCGATGAACAAGCGAACTGGAGTGCCCATAAGAGGCTCCTGACGGAAGGAGAACTGGACCCTCCTTCTGCAAGTTCATCACCATCCGCCGCACCCAGGTTGTCGGCCATTTCTCCCCGAATGTGGCGCAGGCGACGGGCTATCCGCAGCGGCCGGCCGGATGTGCCGAGCTCCCGGCGTCATCCGCTGACGAGGGCGCGCAATCATGTGATGGAGATGAGAGCGCAGGCGCGTCTCGTCGGCCTACGACGCATCGACGCACTCGCCGGCGTCTCTACGGGGGCCGCCTGCGACAATACACCGCAGGCGCACGAGCGAAAACAGCGGAGGTGCGACAGAATGCCACAGGCGTGACGCGATCTCGAGACGCAATCGGTGACACGCGACGACGGATTACCGGCAGCGGAGGCGCCACCGCCGCCGAGCCGCCGGTCGCAGACGGCAGCGCACCGTGGAGCGGAATCTGCTATGGATCGTCTCTGGACCCGCGCGCATGCTGAACATCTGCGTCGTTACAGGGGACCCGGAGGGTGCGGCGCGCGCGGTGGCCGAACGGCTGGCCCGCGCCGGCCATCGCGTCACCGTGCCGGACATTCGTGAAGGCCGTCTCTCGGCGAGCGGAGAGGGCCCTGCGACGAACGAAGGCGCCGGCGTTCACCTGGTGAGATGTCCGGCGGTGGGGCGGATCGTGGCGCAGCACCGGATGGTGGCGCGAGCCTATCGCGCCTGGCAGTGGTGCAAGGGACGGTCGTTCGAGGTCATCTGCTTCGCGGAACTCGGGGGCGCGGGCTACTTCATCGCGCTCGCACGCCGGCTCGGCCTGGACTTCCACGCCACGGCCCTCGTGGCGTGCTGTGAGGGGCCGACCATGTGGCGCCTGGCCGGGAACGGCCGCCTGCCGGGCGAAGACGACCTGGCCGCCGACCACCTCGAGCGGTCTTCGGTGGCCTGGGCGGACCTTGCCGTCTGTCCCACCCGCGGTGTGCTCGAGTGGATGCAGGACGAGGAATGGGACGTCCCCGGCAATGCGTGCGTCCTGATGCGGCCACCGGCCGCGACCGCGATGGTCGTGCACGACCCGGCCCCAGAAGCCGTGCGAGAGCCCGTTCGCGTGCGCGAGCTGGTCTTCGTGGGCTCGCTCGATCGGCGATCCGGACTGGTCACGTTCACGCAGGCGCTGGGCCGGCTTCCCCGGTCATTGACAGAGGGACTGCGGGTGACGTTCCTGGGGACGACGCCCCGCGACCTCTCGGCCTGGCAGCCGCTGGCATGGCTTGAAGCGGCGATGCCGGCCGGTCTGGGCTGGCACATCATGGATGGCCCCGAGGCGGCCTGCCCCTTCGAATACCTCTCGGTGCCGGGCCGGCTTGCGCTGGCGCTCGGAGCCACCGAGCACCTGCCGGCCATCGTCGGCGAGTGCCTGGCGCGCGGCCTGCCATTCATGGCCTGTGACACGGCCGAGACCCGGGCGCTGGTCCATCCGGACGACCGCTCCACATCGCTGTGCCTGCCCTATCCGCCGACGGTGGCCGACGCGCTGGCCGTGGCTCTCTCGACCTGCGCCCGCCCGGCGCGTCCGGCCGGGACCCTGACGGCCGACGATGCGTGGCCAGGCCTGGTCGCCGACGCCGTGACCCGGCGCGCGCGCGTGGGACACACGCCGTGGCGGCCGCCATCTGGAGGCGGGCCCGAGGTGACGGTCGTGGTCACGCACCGCAACCGGCCGCGGCAGCTGGCACAGGCGCTCGACGGCCTCCGCCGTCAGACCTTCGGCAATTTCGAGGTGGTGCTGGTGGACGACGGCAGCGACATGCCCGAGGCGCTTGCCGCGCTCGAGGCGCTCGCGACCGAGTTCGCCACGCGCGGCTGGCGTGTCATCAGGCAGGCCAACGAGTATCTTGGCGCCGCGCGCAACCGTGGCTGGCGTGCGGCCCGCGCACCGCTGGTGCTGTTTCACGACGACGACAACGTCGCGATGCCGACGCAGATCGAACGCCTCGTCGCGGCGGCGCGCTATTCCGGGGCCGCGATCATCACGTCGGCGTTCGCCACCTTCGAGGGGGACTGGCCGCCCGAGGGCGACAGCCCGTCACCTGACACGCCGGTGACGCCGTTCCTGGGCGGCGCCCTGGCGCTGGGCCTGTTCGAGAACTGCTACGGCGATGCGCAGGCGCTCGTCCGGCGCGACGTGCTGGAGTCGGTGGGCGGGTTCAGCGAAGACTTCGGGGTGGGCCACGAGGACTCGGAGTTTTTTGCGCGCACCGCCCTTGCCGGTCACGAGGTGCTGTCGCTCCCCGAGCCGCTCTTCTGGTACCGCGTGTCGCCGGGCTCGATGCTGCGCAGCCGCCCCGACCCCGAGACCGACATGCGCCGCGGCGCCCGAGCCTACACCGATCGGCTGCCGCCGGTGCTACGCCCCGTCCTGCTGGCCGCCCTTGCGTTCGCCTCGCGCATGGAGGCCGTCCAGCGGCTGGCCGCCCACGAGCGACGCCGGCGCCTCGAGGCCGAAGAGCAGCTGGAGGACACGCACCTTGAACTCGCGCGCCTGCATGCGGCGCTCACCGAGGACGAGCCGATCGGACCGGCGTAGGGTTCGGAGATCTGGGCGGCCTCGACCATTGAGCGATTGGGGGATTGCAGATTGAGCGGTTGATTGGTGATTGGGGGATTGAGCGATTGGTGATTGATTGGTGATTGGGGGATTGAGTGATTGGGTGATTGGGATCGGGCGATTGGGTGATTGCTCATCCGCTGCCAGCGGACGGCGGCGCGCCCCGGCCAGCGGGACCGGCGAATCGTCAATGATCCAATCACCAATTTTCCGATTAATCGCGCAATCCCCCACCTATGCCGCAATTCCCCAATCAATCACTCAATCTGCAATCGCCAATCGCTCAATAGTGGTGAACTCAAGACCCAAGCCCCCAAGCCCCCAAGCCC